>Ga0315899_10006746_pt1 | contig 12369 bp, 19 predicted proteins | sample LakEriMetagenome_2_FD_203518 | JGI IMG/M metagenome (GOLD analysis project Ga0315899, IMG submission 203518) | Freshwater fungal communities from buoy surface, Lake Erie, Ohio, United States - Buoy 4 MA112 | ecosystem: Environmental > Aquatic > Freshwater > Lake | place: USA: Lake Erie, Ohio... | reverse complement strand
ATATATATATATATATAATTTTTAAGGTGTGCCTGGCCATCGAACGCTTCTCATCGTCCTCCTTCTCCTTCCGCAGCCGTTCGTGTTCTTTGCGAGTGAAGTCCATCTCCATCTCCCGCTCCTTGCGCAGCTTGTCATAAATCCGTGCCTGCTCCGTCTTCTTTTGGTCCATGGCGGAGATGTAGTTTTGCACGTCCGACAGCACCTTTGCGCTTTCTGCCTCCTGCTCCAGCTTCTCCGCACGCCTGCGCGCGTCGAGCTCCGTCATCTGCTCGTCCAGCTGCTTTTTGAAGTTTGCCTTTTGTGCCTGGCGCGCCTGCTGCTTGCGCGCCTCGGCGTCGAAGCCTGCCTTGACCATGAGCTCATTCACCATTGCCCACTCGTCCTGCGCCCCACTTTTATAGGCGGTGACTCGTTTGAAGGGATTCGTCGTGATCCACGCAATCTCCTCGTTGGATTGCTGCCGCACCCGAGCTTCGACCGCGTACAGATCCTGCTCCGTCACCTTGGCCATATTCATAAGCGCGTCGACCTCGGTATTGATGGCACTCTCCGTCTTCGAATTAGCAATCCCAGGGTGGTATTTCGAGAGCAGCTTGCGGATGAGAGCAGTTCGTAACTGCTGCCGCCGTCCAGCATCCCCGCCCCCGCTTGTGCCCAGCTGATTGCGCGACGGCGGGCGCTCGATTCTGCTTGCTGATCGGCTGTGCGCATCGCAGTATGCGCATGCACGTCAGTTTTAGATGCCTCTGCGATGCGCTACTCTCGCCCAACACAAGGACCCTCAGGTGTGTTCCTTTGAGCCCATTGATGCATCCAGGCACACAGACGGGCATCGCCAATTTACTGATACACGCAGCCTCTCGCTGTTCCTCTATTTTTCTCTCACCCTTCTCCCTTCCTCCTCCCACTCAGGACCAGCCGACACCGCGCCACGCTGCTGCGTCAGCCGCCGGTGCTCGGCTGCTGTCTGCGCGGGACACAGTGTGATCCCCGAGAAGCATTACCTAGCTGGGTAAGTCCCCAAGCGAGGCAAAAGGTCTGCGCTCGACCTCATCATTGCCATCACACTCTTGCTGTTGCTGACTGCGGACTTGTGTGTTGTGTGCGTGCGGTGCGAGCGCGAACTGCCGAGTACAATGACACAGGGAGACCCACGGTACAAGGAGCGCGCGCAAGTGAGCAGGCAGGGTGCACCAGTACACGATCACGTGTCCCCGGTTGACCCCTCGCCCACCTCATCTCGACTGCGCTCCCCAGCACGCCGGGAGGGCTCACGCGGGGGTGGGGGGGCGGCACCTGGGCGGAGGAAGGCCGAGCTTGGGGACGGTCGACGACATGGATATCTCCGTCACAACTGCCAAGCTCGCCGCGCGAGACGCTCCCCGGCGTGCCCTTACCTTTCTCTCCTTCGGCCCCGACCCTCTCTGGCAGTTGGAGTTGCTAACGGATTTGTCCTTTTTTTTTTGCTGAATCGACAATGATTTGGAGGCTTTCTCTTTGACTTAGCCGATTCATCACCCATTTCCGCGCTGTTTGGCTGGGCGTTTTGAGCGTGTATGGAATCGCCCCGTCCCACGCCCCCCCCGCCTTGAAATCGCATGGCAGCGAGAACCGGTTGCATGCTGTCCTTTCATGTAATTTTCAGACGGGGGGGGCGTGGGACAGGACGATTCCATGTTGGGGCAAAGTGGCAGTAGCGCGTGGAAAGTGCGGGCTTGGAAAGGTGGCAAATATAGATTGGCAAGAAATCTCGGAATTTGTAAAAATCCCACACCACGAACTTCTGGAGCCAGGCTGGAGAGGAGTGAGGGAAGAGCAGGATCAGCAAGACAATAGGTGAGGGCGCGCCGCACAGCGCGCCACACACACAGCGCGTCTCGCCCGGTCCGGCAGCGCCGCGCAGTGAAGCTCTCCATGTGCGGCGGTGCCAGATACTCGCGTGGGCGAGTGCACACACAGTAAAGGGGCTGAAATTGGAGAGTTAATTGCCGCGTTCCTGGCCGACGGCCCGCGGCGACGGCGCTCGCGCCTGCCTCGATCGATGCGGGGTGTTATTCACATGTTCCTTGACGTCGCATGGCGGGCTCTTCGCCCGTGCTTCCTCCTAAAGGCTGTCTGCCTTGCCGTGCGTGCGTGCGTGCGCATGTGTGCTTCCCGCGCGCTGCGCATGTGTGCTTCCCGCGCGCCTTCGCGTCGCGCAACAGACGGCCCGCGCGATGCAGCCGCCACCACAGTACGTGAACCAGTACGTGCAGGAGGCCCCCCAGAACATGCGCATGCCCCCGGGCTTCCAGTCGAATTTTGAAAATACCCAGGCTCGTTACCTCTGTGTGCCCCTTTATTGCTGTCCTCCTTGCGCCCGAAAGGCGTCTGTGTGTGCTGAGCAGATGCCACTTGCGGCAAAGCACGTCGCACCTGGTTGTTGCCGCGAACCGCCACTATAGAGAGCATCGCACAGTGCTGTGTCTGACACGCGCCCTGAATTTGTGTTGTCGTGCGCATGCGCTTCAGATGGTGCAAGCGCAGTACTTCACCCCTGGTCTGTACTCGCCAGAGCAGGCGCCGCAGCCCATATACGATATGCCTGCAAAATTCATTCCAATGGCGCCTCAGCCGCAGCCCATGATTGCTGTGTCGAGACCACAGGTCCCTGCGTACCGTGTGCTGCTTCTTCCCATACGGATGCCAAAATTGCCAAGAACCGGGCTCTGAACACTCGTTTTTGTTTCTGGCACGTGGCAGGGCTCGACTCAGATGCAAGCCGGGAATCCAGCGTGGGACGATTTCAACAAGCGGCGAAATGCGGCGATCCGGACCCAGGGGTTCACGACAAAGGAAAGTGCTAAGGCGCCGGTAGATACAATGGCACCTGGGGGCAAGCAGTTGTCGCAAGATGCCACGAACGCATATCTGCAGAGCATTGGCGTCTCACCGGGGGGAGGGGGCAGTGCGCCGCAGTATGTGTCAGCGCCACAATACGCCCCGGTCTATGCTGGTCAGTCACCTGTCTACGCCCAGCCGCCTGTGCAAGAGGTGAGCTCCAAGTGCTCCTATTCACCGGTTTGAAGCATGCGCCACGCGTGTGGGGACGCAGAAAATCTGTGCCAAAAAACAGTGGTGTAAGGCAGTGGGGGCCCTCTTGCGCGTCCTGATGTGCGTCTGCTTTGAGCCGCAGGTGCAGTATTTGCCAGTGGACGCCTACACACCCTCAAAGCCCATGCCCGCCATGCAGCCCTATGAACTCCACCCTGCACCGCCCGCCATGCAGCCCTATGAACTTCACCCTGCACCTATGCTTTACGAGGTCTGCACACTGCACATTGTTGACAGATATCTGCATATTGTGTGTCATGGAGCGCAGCCTCCTCGTGATTGTGTTGAATCTGCTAGTGGACAAACGCTCCGAGCGCCTGCCGAATATTCAAAACCGAAAACAACCCCCCCTCGTTCCCAAGCCCCTCTGATCTGCGATGCACTGGTTTCGGATGATGCGCCGTGTATGCCGCCGCATGCCGCGGCTCCGACTCCGGCACGGAGACGGACCGTTTGTATGGCACACGCGTGGCTTCTTTTTTTCTTTTGTGGCAGCCTCTTGCGCCTGCAGCGCAGATGCCAGGACTGCAGCCTATGCCCGGGTATCAACAGTACGACATGCCCGCTTATCAACAGTATGACATGACGGCTTATCAAGCACCGCAGACCATCCTAAAGCAGCCAATGCCCGGGTACCAAGCGTATGACCAGCCCGGGCCCGGGTATCAAGCATATTCGCCCCAACACTCAGCCATGCCTCCCCAGGTCTCACCCCTTCCCGGCCTTGCTGGCCCCGGGCTTGCTGTCTTGATGCCTGTGCATATCAACGGGGTCTCGGAGGCGTCCCCATCTCTTAGCATCGGCCTCCATAGTCGTTGGCAGTTTCCGTGATGGGCGGTGTCTGCTGCCCCATCGGATCTGAGTGCGCGCTGTGGCTGTGTCTATGTGCACTGGCATGCTCGGTGAAAAGTCTAACGGTGTCAACGTTGACATTGGTGGGGCATGTGCAGGAGCAAAAGCCATCTCCGAATACCAATACCATGGAGATGTGAGATGAGAGAAGGCGACTGGGCGTGGAGTGGGAACAGATTGCCACTCGCAAGAGGGCACCCGGACACATCCTGGGCCAGAGCAACCACACACCCTTTTGGAAAATAAACAAATTTCATTCCAGACTGGGTCGGCTGACAAGGGAAACTCTCGCTTGCTCTGTGTTGCAAGCACAGGCGTCATCCTTGTGTCAAGAGGCCGACGCCGCGCTGGACACACTTCGTCGTCGCTGCTGCACACAGGCCCTGGCGCGAGCATCGGGGCCTTCGACGCCAATTTCATCGAGCCGCGTGAGCTGCTGTTTCCAAACCACCCAATTGATCTGATCCAAGTCCTCGCTGCCTTCGAAGCAAAAATCTAACCCGTCACGCACCCGGTCGAGCGTGATCAAGATGACGCAGAAGATGATGCCCAGGAAGTAGCCCGAAACGCACCCGTACAGGGGGTCGATGGTCTGGTCGTGGTCCTCAGCGCAGAAGTATACCCAGTAAGGTGCCAACAGAATGGGGATAGCGTGTATCATGCAATGGCAAAACCGGCGCAGCACCCGCGGGCTGGTGTAATAGCGCACTGTCTTGACGTCCTCCCACGCGCACATTATGCGGCGCGTGCACTCCCAGAGCCGGCCCTTGCCCATCATGCCGCCCTTCCGACCCTTTGGCTCGTACCCCATGTCGGGGCCGCGCAGCTCAATCTCGTGGGCCAGCCGTGCAAACGCGTCGTACACATAGTGGTCCGCCGACCCGCTATTCACGTCCCGCCGGAGCGGAAACGAGACCTGGGAGGCGAGCGGGTTGCGGCAGTAGATCTCCATGTGCTTGATCATGTCCATCAAGATCATATTCATTTTCGCCGCGAAATTGCCGCTGCCAGTCCGATCCCAGGACGCGGCCTGCATGTAGATGGTCGAGGCGAGCGCCTTGATCTCTGCGAGGCCCTGGACGGCCTTCTCGCGGTTGGCGAAGGCGCACTCGATCCCGAAGGTGAGCGGGAAGATGGTGCCGTAGGCCACAATCTCCAGCGACGTCGAGTACTGGATGTCGAGGACGGCGCGCGAGCACAGGAAGATGGCGAAGCTCGTCGCCAGCGACATGGCCGCGACGCGCCCGGAGAGGCAGTAGCGGATGCCACGCGAAATCAGGTTCAGGTCGAGAATGAACTCGGCAAGCACCGTCGGCTCCAGCGGCTCTCGCGCGGACCGCCGCGCCGGCACAGCCCCGCGGTCCGCGAGCGGCACGCCGCCCGTCCCCTCGGACTCCGCGCATCGCATTGCGAACGCGGGGGACGCACAAGCTTTCCAACTACCACCCCTCAGGGTCGCCGAGTGTCGCAATCATCGCAAATACGACGTCTCACGAACCTTTTGGGCAGTTTTTTCGAGTAAAGCACACGGGGTGGGGGACCGGGCGGGGAGAGAATTGAGGATGGCGCCAGGGATGTTCGTGGGCGAGCTTCGCGAGTATCTCGGGCGCTGGGACAAGGCCTCGAAGCCCGCGCGTGACAAGATGCTGGCCGAGTTCGTGCGGCACAGTCGCCACATGACGGGCCCGGAGCTGGAGCGCGAGTTCGGCAACGGGGCCTCTCTCCTGCTGACCCGCATTTGTGCCTTCCTGAAGACGCGCGTGCACGCGGGCGACGCGTCGATCGGCACAGCGCTGCAGGCGCTCGCGGTGTTTCTTGGTGCCGCCTCGGGCCACCGCTTCCTGCTCGAGTTCCTCGACACTGGCGGCCTGCAGATGACCATCCAGATGCTGACCAACAAGAAGATAGCGGAGGCCGAGCGCATCCGCGCACTCCAGCTGCTCGCGTCCATCGCCAACTCGGGGTTCACGTACAAGCAGATGATCTGCAAGGACTTTCACGGCGAGGACGCGGTGCTGGGTTTCATGTGCGAGGCATCGTCCGAGAGCGCGCACGAGCTCATCCGGAGCGTGCTGATCGGGCTCGGACGCGGCAACAACAAGGTGGACGACATGCAGCGCAAGCTCATCCGGTGCCTTCGGCATGACGAGGCACTCGTGCAAAAGACAGCGTCGCAGGTCCTGCGGCAATTTCTTTCGCCAGCCGCCGTTGAGGGCGTGACCGCAGTGCGCCCCGACGTGGCCCTTGTCGATTCTGTCAATACCCTGTTTGGCAGCCCCAACGTGTATGTCCTGTACGAAGCGCAGGAGCTCGCGATGACGGCACTTACAGAGATCGAAACCCGGCAGTACATGATAGACTCAATGGTCAAGATGCTTCAGCCGCCGGAGTACGCCTATGAGCGTCCAGTTGCAACGCCTGCTGACGAGGACCTGTATTCTGGCGCATCATCTGCCGCGAAATCTTACTTTGATAGCGCAGAGACCGTGCCTCCAGAAGTGGTGCTGCAGCAGGTTGCTTCCTGCCGCCTGACAGGGAGTTTTTTGAAAAACAAGGAAGAAAGGCGCAGAGCCGCTCGCGAAGACGTCTGCGAGCGCATGATCGATGCCGGCATTGTATGCCCCCTTACCCCTTCCTTCTTCGCCCTCCCCTTGCCTCTTTTTCTGCCCGAGGCCCTCAACGCGTGCGGTCAGCCGGCGGGGACCATCGCCCGCCTCGGCTTCTTTGTGAAAGCGAGCTGCAAACGACAGCCTATTGAGGTAGCTGGACCTCTCTCGCTCCTCTTTTGGCCCACGCTAACCTCAATACGGATGCATACGCGAACAGATGGCCGGCCTGTTGGTCGCAATGGCGAACACGCGGTACAGCGAGAGCAAAAAGCATGCGGTACCAATTTGTAGTGATTGTGCTCTGTTCCTGTGATGTTAACTCTCGCGTACCTCTTATATGCCAATCTGTCCGCCAGCCTGTAACGGTGGTCATGCAACTGAAAACATATGGAGACAGTCAGAGTCGATCGAAAGCATCTGAGGCTGCTGCAGTTGCCCAACACATTCATAACACCTTCATTTTGTTGGGCAGGTGGAGGCAATTAAGACCATTACACATTTATCGAACAGGGCCATCAGCGCATTTAAAGAGCTGACAGGCTCAGAGTTTTATTCGAAATTCCAGGTGCGCCGACATTTAGATTTCTTGATTTTTAACGCATCCGTCGTTACAGTCACTCCCAACGAGATTTCACATCGTCCGTGCACCTCTTTTTTTGTCTCCTCCTCCTCATCCTTCATCTCCTACTCATTCTTTCCGCCTTCCTCTGTGTCCTTTGCCTCGTCTGTGCACATTCACGGGTGCCGGGTTTGAAGTGAGCTGCTCCTTAGGATATTTTTGGTGTGTGCAGCTAGACTCGAACGGCAAGTGTGCTGAGTTTGATATGGCGGAATTGCAAAAGTTGCTCAAGGACACAGGTGCACGAGAATCAATGCCTGCTCTCTGATCACATCAGGACCCTCTTGTTGATGCCTTCACAGACTTGACGCCTTCTCAACCCCCCCCCCCCCCTCCCCACTCAGGAAATACGCACGTCATCATTAAACATGCAGCACGAGAGGAGTTGGTGCCAAGTAGAAGCAAGCCGGGCGACGAGGAGGAAGTCGCCATAGAGGAGGCAGCAGACGTGGGCGGGGGCGGCGGGGACCAGGGTGGAGAAGAAGACGGGGCATTGGCGCTTGAAGAAGAAACAGATGAGGGGGGGGGTGAGCCTGGAGACGGGAAGGGAAGACGGCAGAACGCAAGAGAAGAGGACAAGTCAGCAACGGCCGACGAAAAGGAGAGCTCATGAGGGTTAGGAGGAGGACCCCCTCCTTCCCCTCGTTTTGTGAGGAGTAGGAATGTCGATCCGACAAAGGTGCATGTGAGCCAGATCACGACACGAAACGTTGGTCATTTACTGACTATCGATAGTGGAGGAAATGTGCACATGAACACGAAATGTTGAAGATTTATTGAATGTTGGATGAACGTCGACCTTATGTTTACTACGCAAAGTTCAAACTTCCTCCATGTTCGGGGTTTAGTTTGGCCCGATTCGTGTCTCTGGTACAGACAATGTGACCTTCGTTTACGGTTTGATCCGGTACAGACACCGTGTGTTTCTTTGTTTTATGTACGTGACCTCCGGATTGTAAACTGGTGACACCTTCGGTGTACGAGGACGGGGGCAGATGGGGGGTGGGGGGGAGAAGGAAGAGAGAGAGACCAATTGTGCCTTCCCTCGCCTCGGCACTGGCGTAGTTATCAAGCACGCAAAGAAAAGCCGGCGCCTTCATCTCTGGAGATGGTTGAGATGGAGGCATAATGTTTCTACACGCTTGCTCTGGTAACGCAGGCTCAAGAACTGAAAGACATTCTGCTGGTCCTCAGGCTTCCCGAACGATGGGTTAGCTGCGGCTGGTACACGAAGCAGATGAAGGGGGAGAAATCGTGTCCTCTGTCAACATTTGACGTCGAGCTCATGCACAAGCGGGCTGTGTCTAGCGCAGAAAGATGCCCTCACAGACTTGCCCGCACAACAGACGGCCAGGCCAGAAGCGCGGACGCGCTTGTGTGAAATACTACATGTATGATGCAGCTGCCCTCTGCCTCGCTGTCATGGCATTGTCAGCAGGCACGCCGCGGCTGTATCGTATATAGCTTTTGGACAACCAGTGCGAGCGGTGAGAGAGCGAAAGGCAAGGCGTGGTCAAGGTCAAGGCTGGGGCGGGCTGGTAATGGAGCGCGCGAGCTTCTCCCTTGGACAGCAGGCCCCGGCGCGCACAAGAACTTTGATCCCGAGCACCCTCTCGCGAGGGACTCCAAGGGCAGAAGCCTTGCGCTCGTTTTATATTTAATACAGTTTGTGTCGTATCGTCCTCCCTCGCACTATGTATTTTGCACCCACTGCCGATCCCTTGCATTCCCCCATGCCCGCGCGCTCGCGTGAATGTCTATGGATGTCGAGGTGGTAAAAGGAGCAAAGTTTCTCCACGGGGTGCACTGAATCGGATTCAGTGCACCCCTGCAAGCTGAGCGTTTTGACCCGCTTCCCTTCCCCCCGCTCGCACTGGTTGCAACCAGTGGGCATACAATGCCGGAATCGAGCAGGAAGCGGCCTCCGCTATCTTCTTGTTGGTCAGCATCTGGATGGTCATCTGCAGGCCGCCAGTGTCGAGGAACTCGAGCAGGAAGCGGAGATTTGCGGATGTCTCGAAAATGAGGACGCCCACATCAAGTGGCAAGTAACAATACTCATCCTTCGCTTGATGGTCGTGAGCGTGTGACGCAGAGCATTTTGTTCATGTTTTTTATCAAATGACAGGTTTCCCCATCCACATATCGCACAGAAGATAAAAGGCGTCTTTTAGTAGATTAATAAAAGGCGTCTTTTAGTGGACAACCACTACGACGTGTCAGTGGCCAGTGGCCACTGACATCAAGTTCGCTTTTCGATCCTTCATCGAAAGCGAACTCGATGACAACACTCCACCCGTCTACTGCGAATGTGCAGAAGGATACGAAGATCCTCGCGAGTTTGTCTACCTTCTACACAAGAGTCTGTACGGAATGATACAGAGATCTGCACTTCATTCGGCCTACAGAAATTCGTGACCGACGGATGCGTACACATCAAGTACGTGAACAACAAGAAGACCACGCAGCAACAGACCAAAATAAATATCAACAATCTGGCCAAGCACCTCAACAATTTGTCTCTCCATGATCGCATTTATCCCGATTGCCCTCACGACACTGCCATCATCATCGTGGTCACATACGTCGATGACAACCTCGTCTTCACCAACTGCCAAACGATGCGCCAACAGTTTGCAGCCCACTGCAACAAACGTGTTCGCTTCAACGACAAAGGGCCCGCTCGCTGGTATCTCGGCACACAATATGACCGCGATCCAACCACAGGAAGAAGAAGGACGCCAAGGAGAAGGAGGAGCCGCGGCGGACGTCACCACCATCTAATGGATGTAACAGCTAACAGTTTACGTCCGCCAGACAGCCCTGGGACAATGGTCGTCCCGGCTCTGTCCGCGAGCGTCCCGGGCATACGCGTGGGCTGGCGCCGTTTTGAGGGTCCATGCCCGGGGTGTAGGTTCCCTCCCCCTGGACCGGTCACGGGCGAAAAGGGCCGAACATGGCTGGGATACTGGACACCCGGGGCACAGGGGGCCGGAGTGGGTCCGCCCGAGCCCCCGCGCCACAAAGAAGGGCGCCGAGAGCGAAGTTATAACCCTCTCCGACGCTACTCAAGCAGCAGTCTATCTGCGCAAGCTTGCAAACGAATTGGGTTTCACTCAAACACCACCCACTACCCTCTATTAGGATTGCACCGCTGCCGTTGCTCTCTCTAAAGAGAATCGCTTCCGCAACCGGTCCAAACACATCGCCCTCCGCCGGTCCTTCGTCTCTGAACGACAGCACCCCTCCGTTGGCGACATTCAAGTCATCTCTGTCGGCCGCAAAATAAGGCTTGCTGACATATTTGCCCCTCCTAGGCCTGCCGCCTCCTTCATCCCTTTTCGGGATTCATTGCTGGGCCGCACCTCTCGCATTACTCCTCTGGCTCTGAGGGACGCCTCACCTGCAGACGATGATGCCTCATCTGATGAGTAGCTCTCTACTGCACTCACTGCCACATTATTGCTCCTCTCTCTCCTGACACAGGTCTCTCGCGAGGAGGAATAACCTCAACCTTCATCATAGATCACATAGATCATACTAGTTCACACTTTCGACACGACAGACCCGTATCAGTCGTGAAGTCATACGCGAGGAGGAGTGACGAAGCTCCACAGAAATTGCACCACAAAGTGATCAGTGCTGCACGAACTAGATAGCGCGTGAGACTCACGACTGAACAGAATCTGTTCTAAGAGAAGTTGTTCTTAACAACATGGAACAAGAACAGTTGTAAGGAACATGGAACAAGAAACAGACGCTAGTAACGGAAAGTTTATTAACAGAGAAAGCTCTCTTGCTCATTCTCATTTACCAAGCAAGTGTGACACGTCCAGTTACTTGACCTACTAGTGGACCTCACGGTCCCTGGCTCAACCCGAAGACTTCGTTACACGCAAGGGCGCATCTTAGGCTGGACACCTAATACGCACAGTGCCAGTGTGCCTATGCCCCCGAACTGCCATGTTAGTCCTTCGGATGCAACGTCGACCACGTCTATGTTTATAGACGGACAGACCGATAGAAAGATAATCTTTTGAGCTCTTCGTTTTCCATACATTTGTTTGCTATACGGCTTACGCATGCACACTTTGAGAAAGGAAAGGGGGGGGGGACCTGAGCAAGCAGTTTGCTAGCTTTTGCTTCACGCAAACCCTCCTGTGCCTGGGTAGTGGCGTCCTCTGCCTTTTGCATAGCGAGATGGCATTGCTGTTCAACCCTTTCCAGTGCAGTTGTGTGCGCCTGAAAGAGCGCGCGCACACACGCGAAAGAAGCAGAGAGAGAGCGAAACAGAGCGGGAGAGCAAGAGAGAACTTGAATCGGTAACGTCCACACATTCGTTTGCTATGCAACAGCTTGCAAGCGGACACAAAAGGAGAAGGGGGACCTGGGCAAGCAATTGGGTTGCTTTTGCTTCACGCAGACCCTCCTGTGCCTTGTTGGTGGCATCCTCTGCCTTCTGCTTGGCTAGATTGCCTTGATGCTCAACCCTTTCCAGCGCAGTTTTGTGCACCTGAGAGAGAGAGACAAAAAGAGGCAGAGAGAGAGAGCGAGAGAGAAATTTACGAAACAAGGTTCATGAATGACGAAAGGTCAAAAAGCGCCACCTGTATGTCGTCAGAGCGCATGGTGGTGATGTTCAGCCGAATCTCCTGCTCGACTCGCTCGGCTTCCTGGCGATTTTCATCGACGATGTTCATGATTCCTTTTTCCGTCATCTCCAGCTTCTGAGCCGCAGCACCTGGAGAGGGAGGGAGAGTGGGAGAGCGGGGTGGAGGGAAGTCGGACGGGATGCAGGGAGAGCGTGAGAGAGACCTCAGCAATAACCATGCGCTACCAATTTCTACAATCAATTCGTTAGTTCGGTCTCCAAAGTATTGAGATGCGTGTGCTACTCAGTTTTGTGTATTCAGTTTTGAATGCCTGCATCCTCCTTGAGGCCGGAGATTTGCTGCTTCACGCCGTCGAGCTCGAGAATCTTGAGCTGTTGCGCTCGATAGTCTGCTTGGAGCTGCTCGAGGGCGCTCTTGCTGCTAGCCACATCGGCTTTCATGCGAGCAACCTCCTGTTGCTCGCATCAAACCCGGACCCCTTCATTTTGTTCTTGGCGGCCGCAGCTTCGTCCTTGACGAGTGTGACCAATGATTTCAGACCCGCTGTCTCGTCGCACACTGAGTGCACCTTCCCTTGCAA
>Ga0315899_10006744_pt1 | contig 12370 bp, 15 predicted proteins | sample LakEriMetagenome_2_FD_203518 | JGI IMG/M metagenome (GOLD analysis project Ga0315899, IMG submission 203518) | Freshwater fungal communities from buoy surface, Lake Erie, Ohio, United States - Buoy 4 MA112 | ecosystem: Environmental > Aquatic > Freshwater > Lake | place: USA: Lake Erie, Ohio... | reverse complement strand
GCGATCAGAGCAATGACACAACCTTCAGGATGAGAATTTGATTCTAGTTGGTGCAATATATTTTCCATGAAATATATTTCAGACCGTTTTGTTTGGTATTATTAAACCACCGCACACGCGTGCGGCGCTTACTCCGAAAAACCATATATCTATCTACCCCGCCCAGCTGTAGCTGCTGCCGTGCTCCCGTCCGCTGCCTTGCGCCCGTGCGCTAGACGCAGCCCAGATTTCCCAAAGAGCCCCATCACCGCAGGGCCGCGGACGACTCACTTGCGGCTTAAGGTCACGGTCACCATGACACAATTTTGGTGTCACTTGGAACGTCAGATTATCATCCGTCGCCTCTCCGTCGTCCTTGAGTCACTTGGAACGTCAGATTATCATCCGTCGCCTCCAGAACCTTTCTTTCGGCGAGGCTCTTGCCCTGCTATTGTACAGGCATCAGACGTAAACAGTCTTCGCTGTGTGACCACTCAGTGACGATGTCACGGGTAGATCCCGACAACATCGACATTGCAGTCGAGCAAGTAGCGGGTAGATCCCAAATTTGGGCAGTAATACTAGCCTGAGTGAACCTAACCGGCTTCCGCGTATTTGGGTTCGTAGGTGCCAGTGGCGATACCTCATCGATCGATCGTCCTTTTATTGTTCTTACAGTAACAAAGTCACGGATACTGAAGTGAAGGAGTCCTGTAAGACCAAAAAATAAACACTCAACACACACCGCACTGTCACCAGGTGATTCGGACAACTTTTAACTTTGAAGGTCGGAGTCCCTCTTCATCCGAACCTTCGGGCATGGCAGTGATACAGTCGTGTCCAGATAACTTGACCTGCCGAAGAGTTTCGGAAGCAGAAGCAGGCAGTGTACCTTAGGTCTCTTTTGGAGACACCGTAATAAAAGAAATATTGAACATATGGCTACTTCTGCTTCCCGAAATTCTCGGCAGGTCAAGTTATCTGCACACGACTGTAGTATTATGGAGAAACAAAAAACTCCTCCGGGGCCGGAAGGCCGCCCTTCCACTACCGGAAACTCCAACCGTAAAAATCCCTCCTCCCATCTGAGTCCATCGAATCTTGGCAGATATCCACTAAATCTGATGCGTGAACCTGCACCGCTTGCTCCCCCGGGAATGTCATCGCGTGGGCGTCCTCTCACGCTCATCAGCCACCCTCACGCAGGGCAACCTCGACGGCACCCGTAGCCCCTCCTCCTCCCGAACGCCCGACAGCGCTCCGCTACAATGACAGTTACGCGCAGTGTCTTGGACTAGCTCATCAAAGACCCCATGCAACCATGCAACCCATCACGGCATCCTGCTCTCATGGAGTCCACCTGCAGTACGTTCCCACTTTCCTCCTCTCTCTCCCCCCCCTTCACAAAAGCCTGATGCCCAGACCAGGAGCGTATCTTCCCGCAGAACCCTCTCCCCAGCTCCCACCTCGCACTCGGCATCATCACTCGTCAGAGCCCTTAATCTTGTCCCCCTGGCGGCGGCTCTTGCGGTTGCCCTTGGCCATGATCTTCTTGATGTCGTCAGGCGACATGGCGCCGAGGTCCTTGGGCCGCTGTCAAAACAAAACAAAATGAAACTTATAAAAGGAAATTTCCCCGCGCCCATCTGCGCGTCGTCGTCATTGATAGCATACAGACCCAGGCGAAGCCGGAGCATCCGTGTTTCGTGTTCGGTGACGTTCGCCAGGGGCGAACGTGTGTGTGTGTGTGTGCAAGTGTGTGTGTGTGTGTGTGTGCGTGCGTGCGGGTTATTAGGTGTGTGTGTGTAGTGGTTAGGAGGTAGTGTGCACATCTTGGTCGCCTGGTGCGCCCGATGGAGGATGAAATGAGACAGGACACTTGACGTTTCGCAGACATTGCTCACTCCATGTGGCATGCCAGGACTAAAAGGGCATGTCACACGCGCGAGTTCGGGCCTCTATGTATACATATAAATGTATATGTATATATGTACACATGTACACACAAATATCACGTGCGAGTTCGCGCCAACTCATGCAACTCATCACGAACCCAATAACACCAGAAGCACTCGCCACACACGCAGTATCATTACGTGGGCAAATATTCAACATCAGCTTCACAGTGTTGCAGAAGTACATCCCCCACACATGATGCACACACGCTCGTTCGCGCCCGCGCACGAGAGAGAGCGCGCGCGAAGGCTCCCTCCGAAAACACAAGAGCACATAGTTGATGAAAATCAGACGTAAAAGAAAAAAAGACCTCATAGTTTGTGGGCATATCATCCACGCCGAAGAGGACTTCGTTCAAGCCCTGCCCGCGACGCTGATACGTGCGGCCCTCACGCTCACAGGTGGGACACGGCCTAAAGGCCTTGATCGGCCACCAGTCTAACCCTGGCAACGTGCTGTGTGGTGTGTGTGAGAGAGGGAGAAAGCGAGAGAGAGAGGAAGAGAGAGATATATAGGGAGGGAGGAATGGAGAGAGAGAGATCGGGAGGGAGGAATGGAGGGAGGGAGGGAGGGAGGGAGGGAGGGAGGGAGGGAGCGCGCGCGCGCGCGAGAGAGAGAGAGCCGACAATCACCCACATACTAATCGCCACAAACATTTTCATTTCGATCCCGCTTCTACACCGCTTCTGAAGGCGTCAGAAAGGGGCGAAATCACACCTACAACCCCCAGCACTACGGCCCGTACCCACACGTACGGGCTATTTGATTGAGCGGAATTTGTTTTAAAGGTCGTTCACGGAACCCCGCCAATATGTAGTAAATTTCATGTAAATGGTGTTTTTTCCTCGAAATTGTGTATCTATCGATTACCATGGCATGCTAATCGGCCAGTCTAGCCTATGCCAAAAGACTTCGCCAGTACGGACTGAGCACATAAAAACAAAAACACACACCTGAGACCACCAGCAATACGGCCGGTACCTCCACACTCAGCACATATAGCGCCCCCCCCCTGGATCTGTGGCGAGCGAGAAAGAGACAAAGGCGAGGGTGTGAAGCCAGATCAAGGGGAGCATGTGAAGGCGGAGCGAGTCCACCCGCCCCCACATCCGCTCGAGCACATAGTACGCGCAAACGCGGCGGCTTCGGCAGCACGGCCATATAGGGGTTTAAAAATGTAGTTTGACAGTGTAGTTTGACGGCGTAGCTTCAAGGGCTTTGGTTCGAGGGGCAGCGCAGATGATGGGCTGAGGGTTTGGGAGTGAGGGTTTGGGAGTGAGAGCGTGGGTGTGGGAGTTGTGAGTGCGTGGGCGTGGAGACCTTTTCCTTGCCGCTTTTCCTCCACTCATCTGACGCAATCGTTTCAAACGAGTTCTTGAGCCAGTCCTGCTCACCGTGCAGGGCTTAGCGCTGTGAGCTTACTCTCCTCCCTACCCCTCTTCATCCCCCCCTCCCCCTCTCCCTTGCCATGCTTCGCCTTGCTTCGCCTCGGTGCAGGCGCGCGACTGACAGTCAATTCTTGCACGCGCTGTGCGCCAGGCTGTCACCTTGTCGAAAACAGCGCCTGCATCCATGTTGACGGGCTCAGCACGCTTTCCGCCAGGGTTTCGTGACACCTGGGGGATGGTCAGCACTATCGGTCACCGGGCGTGCACGCGCATCATCCGGCATGCAGACACAGACGCCCTAGCCGTCGGCGCAGACAAGGATATTCCACGAATCACCTGCTTCTCCGGCACCGACGGCACCTCGGCAACGTCACCGAAACCCTTGACGGTGGTGCTTCCAAAGTCTTTGCTTTCGCCCATGGCCTGCCGCAGTTCAGCCAGGTCGGCATCCAGGGCGGCCTTCGGGTCCGCGGCCTTTTCGTCTGCAGAGACCTTGGCGACGGGCTTGATGCTGCTGCCCTCCTTCGTCTTCTTGTCTCCAAACCCGCCGGCAGCGCGCAAAGACACGATGGCTGGCGCGCATGATGCGTGCCTGCTCGGTGGGGAGCCGTGCGGGACCAGCCGAGGCCGAGTCAGGTGGCACGCAACGGACGCGACGCAGCCACGCGGCAGGGCACCCGCGGCTACCTGGACGCGGGCAAGAGGGCAGGAGCAGGCACAAAGGCCGCCGCGCATGCGGTCGTCGCACACGCCACCGCCATGCAGCGTCGGGTTGACATGCTTGTGTGTCCCGTGTTTTTTTTGTTCGAGTTCGCGCGTCCGCACGGAAGAATGCTTGTGAACCTTTTAATTCTTGCCCTTGTCGTGACCCAGGCCTGTGCGTTCTCGCTGGGAGCGCTGGTGACAAGAAGCGCGCCCGTCTTGTGTCTAGCACCAGGCGCCCGCCGGTCGCGGGGTGACCTGCACTTGTGTGCAGCGCGCCTGAGTGGTTTGCAAGGACGCGAGGGAGGAGGGGGGACGTGGGAGGGGGGGGAGCGGGGGGGGGCGGTGGCTAGAGAACCCCCCGAAATCCCCACCGTGGACATTAGCGCCTACTTCCGTGACGACCCCGCCGGGCGAGCCGCCGCGGGCGAGGAGGTGCGTCGAGCATGCGAGGGTCTAGGCATGTTCTATGTCGTCGGGCACGGGCTTACGCCTCTGGAGGCCGAGCGAGCACTCGAGTCGTCGCGTGCGCTCTTCCGCCTGCCAGACGCGCAAAAGATCAAGCTGCCTTCGCGCACCGACAACGGTTTCATCCGCGGCTTCATCGGCGTCGGTCTCACTCCTCTAACTCTTTCGCACGCGCCTGTCCGAGCGCTGTGACCCTTACTTCAGTCTGCGCCAATCACTGTTTCCCAACCAAACGCGAATCCAGGAGGAGAGAGCGGCTCACCGACGCTGTTCGAGGCCAAGGAGGCCTATTCCTATGGCTACGAGTGGGGGCCCGAGGGACCGCCAGCAAAGCACCTGAACAGCATGGTTGGCGCAAATCTTTGGCCGCCGGAGTCCACTGGGCTGGGCAGCGCGTGGAAGACGCCGCTGCTGGACCTTTTCGATCGGAAAGTGGCGATTTCGAGGGCGCTGACCGGTGCATTGGGTCTTGCCATGGGGCGGCAGGAACAAGAGCTGCTTGAAATGTGCGCGAGGGGGGACGTGATTTCCATCATGAGGTGCTTTGGTTTTTCCTGGTTTGGCGTGGGCGTGGGACCCCCCATGATCTCAACTCATTTGTTTTGGTGTAGGAAGGCATCAAAGGAAATAACAACATCAGTGGAGAGAGGAGAGACAGGGAGATCGGATGCGCTCTAATTCAAGCTCTCACGCAACCTCTTGACACCGACACTCTCACCCCCCACCCCCATCGACGCTCTCGCCCCACCCCCAACACTGCACTCCTGGCCCATCTGCAACGGCACAGGTGCTTCCACTACCTTCCGCTGTCCGACGCACACCCTTCTGGCGCACAGGGGCAGCTCAATTTCATTGGTTCCTCGCCCCACACAGATTGGGGATGGCTTACCGTCATTCTTCAGGTCTCTCAAGTCTCTCTTATAGCATCAGCAAACACACTAGGAACACCATGACATGTACTACGCCTCCTCTTAACCGTCATTCTTCAGGTCTCTCAAGTCTCTGTTAAGCATGAACATCACCGTCTATGTTCAACTTCATTTGTCACCCACCCGCCGCCCCGCCCCCGGCACGCACGAACACACACACACTCACCCCCGGTTTCTTTGCGAGAGGGAGGGAGGGAGGAAGGAAGGGAGGGAGGGAGAGGGAGGGAGGGAGGGAGAGAGGGGGAGAGAGAGCGCGCGAGCGAGCGAGAGAGAGAGCGCGCGCGCGCGCGCGGAGGGCGGGGGGGGGAGGGGGCGCTGCGATATAAAGTTCAAAGGTGTGTAAATGAGAGCTGGCACCTTAAAAAAGAGACGTGACAACTAGCGATCTTGCAATTGTGAGGTGAATGTTGAGCGTTAGCAACACATTAGCAACACGTTAGCAACACATTAGCAACACGTTAGAAACACATTAGCAATCTTGCAATTGTGAGGTGAATGTTGAGCGTGCGATTTCTCAGGAGCCTGGCGTCACGGCTTTGCCTAAACCCTACCTAAACCCACCTAAAACCTACTTAAACACTACTTCTCAGGAGCCTGGCGTCACGGCTTTGCAACTGCATCACAATGGAGCGTGGTGGGACGTGAGTGCTCTCTCTCGCTCGCGCGCTCTCTTGCACACACACACGCGCGCGCGCGCTCTCGCTCTCTCTCTGGTGCGTCTACAACACAAAAATAATAAATAATGGCGCGTGGTGGGACGTGAGTCTCCTTGCTGTGTGTGAGAGAGAGAGAGTTGGTGCCAGCCTGCCTGTCTGCTTTGCCTGCCTAAAAATGGCATGCTGCACGTTTGAATGTGTGTGTGTTTGTTTTGTATGTGGGAAATGTAGGTGGCGCCGAAGGCCGATACGCTTCTGGTGAACGTGGGCGACTATGTTAGTCTCATGACGCGAGGGCGTTTTGTGTCGCCTCTACACCGAGTGGTCGTTTTTTGTGCGTGTGCGTGTACGTGTGCGTGTGCGTATGCGTGTGTGTGTGTGTGTGTCTGTGTGTGTGACATGGACACGTGCGCCTGTGAATGCATGTACGCGCGTGTCACACACAACACACACACACAACACAACACATACACACGCACACTGCCTCTTTCTCACCCCCCTTTCTCTCTTCCTTCTCTCGCTCTATCTCTCGCTCCTCACCTCCACTTCCTCTCCCTCGCTTTCCTTCCCTCCTGTCCCTCCAGGTGATCGACCCCAAGAAAGAAAGACACTCCTTTGTGTTTTTTTTCTATCCCTCATATGAAGCCGGCATTCCAGCAGTGCCGGAGGATGCTTCGGCCCTCAGCCGTTACTCCCTCCTCTCCAGCCAAGTAATTTTTATTTATTTATTTTTTCTATCCCTGATATGAAGCCGGTATCCCAGCAGTGCCAGAGGATTGCTTCGGCCCTCAGCCGTTACTCCCTCCTCTCCAGCCAAGTAAAGTAAGAGAGAGAGAGAGAGAGAGAGAGAGAGAGAGAGAGAGATTAGTATTGTTATTGTAGTTGTTAGTATTATATGTATGTATGTAAGTACGTACGTACGTACGTACGTATGGTGTGCGTGTGTGTGTGTGTGTGTGTGTGTGTGTGTAAACACGTGCACAAGTTGTCTGTGCGTACAAGCGACAAAACGTGCACATGTTTACGGTGCAACTTGCGTCAGGGAGCTGCTGGCCAGCGCCGAAAAGGGAGGAGGAGGAGGAAGGTTTATCCAAAGGGGGAGGGCTTTTCCGCAAGGGCGCGTGCATTTTCGCGTTGGAATTTGCTAATGAGCGTATTCTTTTGTTCCTGATGCGTGGCGTCGTTTGCTGTCTTTCAGATCCCAGCTTCGGAATCGAGTGACGCAGGGGTGGAGGGGGGCGGTGCTACCGATGCTGCCAAGCTGGCCGCGCCGCGTACTTTTGGCGAATTCATCACGCGGAAATGGGCCGAAGTACAACGAGGGGCATGATTTGATAGGAGTGATGGAGGGGGGCGATGTGAAAGTGTATGTGAGGGCACCGCAGCGTCTAGTAGGAACTTGATTGAATCAATCTCGATTTCTCAACAAGGCCCTCCCACTATGAGACGCTCGTGTCACCTGCAGAATTTTTGCAAAATCTGTGAAAAGGTCCGGGTCCTGAAAAAGCTTCATCGCATGGCTGTGCGTGGACCGGGGGGGGATGGGCGCATGCGAGGAGCTTGAATGGCGCCGCAATTGAGGCGCGACGCACAGAAGCTGACAAATGTGTCTGTGATGGATGTATTGTATTGACGGCAACAACTGAAGACAACAATAGGCAATTCATCCAGACACTAGATGACAAAGAATGAATCAAAGGATCTCCTGAACCACCGCCGGACAACGTCGGGCGCGTCGGGCATTTCAGTGAGAACTCCCCCAGCATGTGTAACTTGTTTGCGTCGCTGCCCGGGACCCTCGGCCCGCGCAAGGACGCACAACGGCAAGCGAGTGCATCACGAGTTAAGGCGCATCTGGCGGATGGTCTGCAAAGGCAAAGGCCACACAGGGACAACAAACGCATCACAACCGGCGAGCGCTCTGCCTTCCAATGGCACAGTGGTGATGCACCGCGCGTTCACGTGCGCATTGCGGGCACGCGTGCGGGCTAGGCCAGTACGGGTCGCCATCTGCGCTCGCCAGTGTCGCGGGCGGCGGCACTTGCATGTAGGGCGGTACTGACCTTGCTGTGCATCGCATCAATGGTATCCAGCTTGTTCGCCATGGAATGGTTTAGGCACTGCTGCATGCCTGCGTGCATGCGTGGGCATCAATGACGTAAGCTTACGCGTAAGCTGCGCGCGTGTGTATGTGTGCGTGTGTGCGTGTGTGCGTGTGAATGCGTACGCGTGCGCGCGCGCGCGCGCTCGCGTGGCGTGCCGTAGCGTGTCATGTGCTGACAGGGAAAGCACTCATGTTCTGACAGGGAAAGCACTCACTCATCTCGCAGTCGTGGAGCTGCTGGGTGTGCTGAATGCTCAAGAAGCCAAACATCCTGTTTCACGCAACGCCCCGGGTCACATGCGTCAGACACACGCCCATGGCGCATGCTAGACATGCACAAAGGACCCGCGGCCAGATACGGCGCCACCTTGTGCAAAGGGATAAATCGGCCACGACCGGATTCTTTTTCGGGATGTTATCAAAAATTGCCCAACCGTAAGTGAGGGTTTTTTGTTCAACCGCTTGCAATTCGTGCACACTCACCAATGCTGTGGACTTCGTTCCGCAGCCGCCTGGTGGGCGCGGCGCACGAGCCCGGCGGCCTGTGCCTGGTGGAGCAGGCACTAGGCAGCGCTGAGCCTGGCGCGGGAGAGCATGCGGCTGCGGCAGACGGAGATGCAACTCGTGTGCTGCGATTGTCGGACGAAGACCTGGCTGGAGAGCCGGTCTGCCTGGCGACCGTCGTGGACGCGTCGCTGGCAGGCGAGTGCGCGCTGCTGTTGCTCCGCAGCCAGGCACCAGGTTCTGTGCGATTTGTGCTGCTGGAGCTGTTCGACTCGAGCCATCGCCTGCAGCCGCGGAGCGTGCTCACCTTCACGCTTTCCCAAGAGCACGGCGAGGAAAAGGGCCCATTCCCGCAGGATCACGATGCAGACAGCGCGCATCCCGGCCTTCCCTTTGCCGCGACATGCCCGTGGATTCTCGATGGCCCCGTCGTGTGCATTCCCTGCGAGCGCAGCCTCGTGGTGGCTCATCTTGCCATGGGCAGCCGCCGCGGCGAGGTTTCTCCGCACCCGCCCAACATCTTTTAGCGAGCAGCGACGCGAGCAGCGACCCGCGTCGCTGCTCGCTAAAAGATGGTGTGAACTGTCGCCCGCGCACCCCTGTCCCTTTGCACGCGCAAGATGCTTCTGACCTCGCGTGACCTCAGATATCATTCAGCTGGAGCGTGCACGAAGTTGAAACGCCCGAAGACCTCGTCCCTGGCACCCTGTCTTCCGTCGGCTCCTTCTGCCTCCACCACGACATCTCTGCGCCTGTCGTAATCCTTCGCTACTCCAATGCACCCGACACGGGCACAAGGAATGCAGACAGGTGGCGACTGAAGGCGGAATCTCTGCTGGGAGCCGGGCAGCCGCGCCATGCGAACCCGACCTTTTCGTCCGACGTCGCTGGTGTTGCAGCCCGTATTATTCAGGTGGGATGTGTGCTATTGAGTACTCTATTGTGTGACGATGTCAATTTCTTTGGCTGCTCGCCGTGAATCTCTGCAACCTAGTGCACATGCGCATGCTATGGCACAAAAGGTCATCCGCCAAGATCCGACTTGCATCATCTGTATAATGACAAACGTGCGCAACACTCGTCTGCATCTTGTCCTGCCCATGGTTTCCCTGGCGTGCAACTTTTTGTTTGCAGATTCCAGCGCCGGCCAAAGCCAGTGCGACTGGGCTTAGGTGAATGCACACGAAAAAGAAAAAAAAAGGGTGGCACAAAATTCGCTGCTGCTTCTCCTGCTGCTGAGTTTCTGACCTCAGAGGCGATCCAGCACGGCAGCCCCATCTATCTCTTCCGCTCTCCCTGTGTCTCTCACTCCATCTTACCCCTCCGTCTGTCCCCCCGTCTCTCCCGCTGTCTTCTGCGCGTTTCTAGGGTCTCTCTCTCTCTCTCTCTCTCTCTCTCTCTCTCTCTCTCTCTCTCTCTCTAGGGTCCCTACATGCTTCTCACTCGCGCGCACGCGCACGCGCTGAATTTTTTTTTCTCTCTCTCTCCTATTCGCACGTGCGGGCACGTGCGGGCACTTGTTCACACACGCGTACGTGCCTCTGACGATATGAGCACTTCTCATGCTCTATACATACATATATGCATACATACATACGTATGTTATATATATATATATATATATATATATATATATATATAGGGGTTGTAACATGCTAGTTGCCACGACGTGCGGGCGAATCCTCCTCCTCGACATGTGTGGACAGGTGTGCAGTAGACATTGCCTAAACCCTGCCTAAACCCTACAGGCAGGTCATGTGATGATGTTGATGGTGTGATCTTGCAGGTCTTGTCGTGCGTGCCCATGAGCACGTCGCCTCTCGTGCGCATCTGGCTGGTCGACACCGCCGGAGTCGTTGAAGGTATACACACAAACACACACAAACACACACAAACACTCTCGCACACACAAACAGATCTACGAACATATGTGTACAGGGCGACAGGGCTCCTCCTCCTCCAAGGCGCCTGGGGGGTCGACAGAGGCTGGCCATGTGCGGGTTGGGGGCTTGTGGGTGTTGGCTCAGACGAGAGAGTCCATTGCGGCAGGAGTGGGGGCAGGGGCAAGGGCAGGGGGGGGGGAGCGTGTCTTGGGTGTTCAGGGGTCAGCAAGCTGTTATCGGTGCCGTTGTGGGCCGTGTCATCATCGGCATCGCCAAGCGCAAGTGCGACTCCACCCCCGGAGGTTCGGGAGGTGGCGGTGAAGTGGGGCTGGGATAGTGTGCTGGTGGTGTGTGCGGCGGTGGAGCAGGGAGTGGTGGGCGGGGGAAGGGCGTGTGACCTGGGGGCAAAAAAATTCCCTAAAGTCACTACATATTGACTTTTTGTAGAGTAAAATTAACGGGCACTGAATTTTGTGGATTTTTTTTAGGAGCGGGTGGTTGTTTTTGATGGTCCTGAGGGGTCTATGCTGTCAGCACACGACCTCGCCCTCCAGCAGGTAAAAAGAGACCTACAAAGAGACCTACAAAGAGACCTATAATGTGTTCTCTATAGAATGTGTCAGCACACGACCTCGCCCTCCAGCAGGTAAAAAAAGCAAAGAAGCAAATTTACAAAAGATGATACGAATTATAATGCAACGGGTGCATGTGTGTGTAGAGTGAGGCACATATGATTCACACACAGAGACGCACATGAGACACACACACGTGCAGAGAGTCATTTTTTTTTTGTTAATATTTATACACACACAGAGACACACATGAGACACACACACGTGCAGAGAGAGCCATACACGATACACACACGTGTGTGTAACATGTGCGTCTCACTCTGCGCGTGTGTGCGTGTGTTTGTGCGCGCGATGCGGGAGGTGCTGAGGTGTTGTTGTTGTGTGTGTGTGAGAGAGAGAGAGAGAGAGAGAATATGCGGGCATGTCTAACGTCCGTGTTCATGTGTTGCAGTGAAAAAAAAAATAACGTCCTTGTGGCCGTGTTGTAGTTGAAAACCAGCCAGGTCATTTGTGTCAACGGCGCCGCAGAAGACCGAGGCGAGGGGGGACGAGACAAGGGGCTGGAGGGTCTGGGGAAGGTGGCCAAGAGTTTGGCCAACAAGCGTGAGACCCTGCTGCATCAACTCACGTCGTTTCATAGGTCGGTGGTAGTCTGCGGCTAGGGGTGTGCAGTTGAAAAAACAAAAAAAATTGTCGTTGGTGGTGGTTATTAGGCAGTAGCCTCTAGCCTCTTTAAGACACGGTTTGAAGGGCCTTGGTGTATTATTTACTTTGTTTACTGTTGTTTTGATTTTATTTTTTAGGTATTTGGTATTATTCATAGTGTTTATTAGCCTACAGGCCCTTTAAACAGTGCCTAGACGCCAGGTGAGGGTGTGGATCCTGTTATATAGTGTTTTACACATCTTTGTAATTCTTGTAGCAGCTTGGAGCTGGCGGTGCTAAGTCGTGTGTGTTCTCACTTGTTACACGTTTTCCGACGGTGTGTGTGTGTGTGTGTGTGTGTGTGTGTGTGTGTGTGTGTGTGTGTGTGTGTGTGTGTGTAGCAACGTGCAACGGCTTCTATCACTCGCCCCTCTGGCCTCCTCGTCTTCGCGTTCGCGCGCACCAAAAACAAACAATACGCGCACCTCATGCGCGCGCACGCGCCCTCTCTCTTTCTCTCTCTATCATACAACACACAATATAGGGACATGGTGCTGCAAAGACATTTGCTATGGCACGTGTCA
>Ga0315899_10006743_pt1 | contig 12370 bp, 7 predicted proteins | sample LakEriMetagenome_2_FD_203518 | JGI IMG/M metagenome (GOLD analysis project Ga0315899, IMG submission 203518) | Freshwater fungal communities from buoy surface, Lake Erie, Ohio, United States - Buoy 4 MA112 | ecosystem: Environmental > Aquatic > Freshwater > Lake | place: USA: Lake Erie, Ohio... | reverse complement strand
CCCCCCCCTCTCTATCTCTGCGCGTCAGCTAACGCACCTCGTCTCGTCTCCTCTCTCGCCCTCGCCGTCTTCCCGACCTCTGCACATGTGTAGGGACTCTGGGAGCAGATCAGCAACGGTGTCAAGGCGTCTCTCGCCCCTCTCTCACCCCGCGGAGTGAGACACACACACACACACACACACACACACGCACACACACAAACACACACATCTCACCTGCAAACAAATAGACTCTTGTCACCCTAGGTGTACAAACCAATAGACTATTGTCACCTTGCGCTCACCGGTATTGGAATGAGAAAAATAGTAATATAGTAATTGATAATGTTCATTAGAACAAGTGCAATACATCAGAAAAAGAGCAATATAGTAATTGAGAAGAAAAAGAGTGCTACTACGCCATCGTTGAGCGGTGGCTAGGATCATAGGTCAATAGGAGCTGCGCAGTGTGCTGTTGCGACGTCTTTGTTTCCCTCCCAGCGCAATGTGTGTTGTGTAATTTGTCACTACTTTACTACTTTACTACTAGATCTCGAACAAGACCTACGTCCAGACGACGCCTTGGGCGTCGCAACAGCTCATATCCGAAATTATATATAATTTCTGATATGAGCTGTTGCGACGCCCAAGGCGGTGTGTTGTCTGGTGTGCTGTCTGCAATGCGTAAAGGTCGAGATTTTGTGCAAGCAGTATTGTACACATGCCTCTGTGCTTTTGCAGGAGACCTCTGCAAAAGTCGAGCTGCGGGACGTGAGGCTTCGAAGCAACGGCAACAACGCCTCTGGACCTGGTCGGCACAAGCCTCCCAGCCACGCCGTCGCGGCGAGCAGAATACAACTCGATCTGTCTGACGACGATGACGAGGTCTGAGCACCATTTTCAGCGGCGCGCTTTTCCCGCCCTTTTTTTTTGTGCTTGACGGCTCTTTGCTAAGCTCCTATAGGTTTGTGGGCCCACACACCTTTGGGAGCTTTACCACTAGCGAGCTAGTACCCTCGCTGATGTCAGGTGTGCCGTGCAGAGTGGCTCTTTTTTGAGCGTTTAGGTGGAGCCTGATGATCAAACCACCGTTGGCTGGGCACCGAGCGTTGGGCAATGAGTGCTCAGAGCCACCTTCGGAAATGTGTGACGACACAACAAGAGAAAAAAGTAGCGTTTAATCGTCCCCTGAAGCGCGCAAGCCCTCCCCTCTTTTTGCCAGTCTAGAGTGAGAACCCCGTGCCTCTGGCAAGCTTTTGTGTCGTGATTCGGCGTGATGAGACAGCTGTTTGGCCCAGGGCCCCATCTCATATTTTAAATCGGATCAGTATATTTCAATGCAGGGAAGTGTGGAAAGCGTGCCTTTTGTGTGTGTGTATGACCGCGTGTGTGAGATAGGGTGATGGTATGCGGCGTTTCGGTAAACATCGGCAAGCGCGCATATGTGTGTGCGCGCGAGGAGGCACACGGCGGAAGCAAGCCAGCCCAGCCGGCGGTCTGACGGCAGCGGTGATGCGTGACTCGAGCGAGGGGGAGAAGATAGCACCTATGACGACCACATGAGAGCCTAAAGCACTTGTGCGCGACGTGTCGTGCGGCGTGTGTGCATGCACACCGTTCATCCGAGCTGCGAGCCTGCGGCGGCAAGCTAAGCCTGGCGTCGCTTGCAGTCTTTGCACTTGCTCCTTACTCGGCGGTGGGCGCAGATGTGGCGCCCCCGCAGTCCTTGCATTTGATCCTCTCTCGACATTTTACTTGCTCTTCTTCTTCTGACACTTGATGCCTCCCCTGTCTTAACAGCCATCTCTCATTTTTAACTTTTCCGATCACATCTTCGTCATCCACTAAGACGTTTGCCTTATTCACTGTCTCAATTGTCCGCATCAGTAAATGCACTGGTGTTGGACTTTTATCCGTGCCCCGCCTTGTTTGTTGCGCATCCTGTCCTTCACGTGCCTCTTCCCTCAGTAGGCACTGATGAATATGGTCTACCTAGTCTCTATTAAGGCGCAATGTTGAGCGGTATACTACATCCTGACCTCGTTCAAGCGGTGTTCACATTGGATGCCGTCGGATATTATATTGCTCTCTATTTCTTGATTCTTCCCCACGCGCCGGGCACCAATGTGCGTTAGCTATTAAAAAAAAAATTTAGTCCAGCACGTTGCGGGTCGGATGAGGGCTCACCCGAGGCCTCATGTCCCCCCATTAGCCTATGCAGATCTGCTCACATCCCATGAAGAGTCGCCGTGATACTATTTCTGTCCCCTTACGCTGCTTGTCTAGAAACCCCGATTTCTGTTTCCTGACGCTTGATTGGTTCGTATCCAAAGTACGACTGTCGTGTTCAAAGTTCATCTATAAGGGTGGTTGTCTTTGGCCGTACACTGCTATCACACCAGTGGGCATTCTTTTATCTTTTATTCATTCTTTTATCTAATTTTATTCATTCTTTTATCTGATTCATTCTTTTATCTTTTATGCGTCTTAATTTCATTACTCATCTACAAATGGTTTTAGGCACTGCGTTTGTGGGTGATCAGGTCCTGGCACCTTAAGGTATATATGGTATGCCTTAGTGACCATTTCTTTTGCCTGTAGTACACACTTGTACACCGTGCCGTGTTCCCCGCGTCCCAGTGTGAGCACAGTGCTTGGTTTCCCTGCCGCTGGTACAACGCAGCAAGATTTTGGTACGTGTCTGCCACAGCCGGGGCGTCGCCACCAAAGATGCGGGTCTTGATGTCAATCGGAAAGGGATGATCCCGGGCCGCCCGTTGTACCAGGGGGGTCAGGGGATCGGTTTGGGATCCCGAACCCTCGAGAGAACGGGTCGGTGATTGGGGCGGACCGGAGACGGTCTGGGCCCCCTTGTGTGTTGCCGAAAGGCATGCCACAAGACCAAACGGAGAGTGGGGGTATAGTACTCGCCGCCATATGCTGGGCCACGAGCGCCCAGGGGCGGTGTCACCCGCAAGAGGCGTTGTACTTACCGACCTTCAGTCATTTATTGATTGTCAATAAACTTTTCTCTCTCTCTCTCTCTCAAGCGATTTCGTGGACATTTCCAGCTCATACTTGTCTTGTGCATAGTAGATATTGGCGACGTTGCAGGACGCCGCCAAATCTAGGGAGTCGTGGCCTTCGAGAGCCAATACACAAACCAGAGTGATTTCATGCATGTGCAACGCCTGCTGATACTCTCTGCCCACTGTCGCAAAGAAAAGCCCCGCCGAACTGCACATTCCCCGCACGTCGCCCAGCAAACTCCGCCCGCCCCGCGCCTCGCCTCCACCACTCGCGTCCCGACCGACTCCCCTATGTGCCGCGCCCGGCGATGCCAGAGCCGGGAATCCCGGGATGAGCCCCCACGCGTCAGCGTTCGCCGCGGCGGTGCGTGCGTGGGCAGCATACCGGCGGCCGATAAAGAAGGTAGAAGGATTGAGGTGGTGAACTTGGCGAGTCTCTCCTTGAGCGCCCGCGCGACGGCCGCCGCGATCGCCCGCCAATCTCCTTTGTCCGTCTGGCCGAGTGTATGGCCACTAGGTCTTTGTCGTCCACCATCACAAGCGCGTGTTTCTTCAGCACCAGCACTCTGCCGCCTCCCCGTCCCCCGACTCCTGGATCTTTCCCCGCGACAGTATCACAACGGCGTGGAGGCTCGGCGGATAATCGTCCCTGCTCAATACCGCCAGGTTCGGTGCACGTACCAATTTCCTGCCAACTTCACTGAGCTCTACAGCCCAGCGATGAGCCTCTGCGTCGTACTCGAGCAGCGCGCCATGCTTCCCATTATGCTTGGTGGCATTCAGTCAGTGTAGCTCGACTTTGGCCCCGACTTTGAGCTGCGGCGGCGGCACAGCACGCTGAGCGCGGCCATGAACTCGGCCGGACTCGCCGCGCCGTGGACGCGAGCATGCGCTGACGCCAGCCCGAGAGCGAGAGGCAGGCAGCCGAGGTAGCACACCAGCTCCAGCACCCCCGCGTCGTCAGAGCGCCACTGCTGCACCATGCTTTTAGTCCAGCTGCACGCCTCGTCCTCGGCAAAGCTCCCCACACTAAGCCCCATCACGTCCTCCATGTTGCTCTTGGGCACGCACGCGACTTTGTGCTGGCTCCACGCGGCCTTTGACTGGCAGTCGATGCAGTAGTAGATCAGCTGAAACACCAGCCGCAGCCACCCGCCGCAGAGCTTGCTCTCGGCTGTCCCGCAGCGAACTTGAGCGCCAGCGTCGACTTGCCCACGCCTCCCCACACACATTCTTGAGCCTCCGCCCCGCCTCGTCGCTGCCGTCCAGCCACGTGTGCAGCAGTTTCTCCGGACGCGACCGCCCCTGCAGCCCGTCCGACGGCACCGACACGTTAAAGGCAAGCGTCGTCTCTGCATCGCCACTCTGTTCAGCCCGCGCCTCTTCCCGTCCGACTGTCTTGCATAGTTCCATTCTATACCCTCCGCGCAATTGTTGCCCTACGCCCTCATAAAAAGATGTCAAAATGCTGTCCCGCAGAATTGTTCCTGCCAACGACGTCGGGGACGTCGGTTCCAACCTGTGGGGCGTATTGCGACCGTCGGAAGCTATACGGGAGGACCAACGAGAGCCCTGAGAATCCCATTTTCGCATTTTGGAGACAAAATGGTGCGTGATGGCCTTGCCAGTGTCAATGGCAAGATGTCAAGGACTTTGCGCATCGTCCCCACGATCTTGGTCATCGTCGTCGCCTGCGTGGCGCAGGCCAGAGTCGTCGAGCCCGCAGTCGAGGGGAAGGGGGGGAGCGAGATCGGTAGTTTGCATGTGGAGGCGCAGTGCGGAAGCGGCGGTGTAGGCTCGATGGTGGAGTTGATACAGAAGAAGAGGGATGGCCGGGAGCTGTCAGCGCGAGAAATGTGGGCGGTTGTCTCTGGGTTTCACTACGGGGCGATCCCAGACTACCAGATGGCTGCCATGCTCATGGCAATATACATCCGGGGCATGACGGACCGCGAGACGACAGACATGACGCGGTCGTTCATGCGGACCGGTGAGATTGCCGACCTATCTTCGCTGGGTGCACCGAGCGTCGACAAACACTCCACGGGCGGCGTCGGGGACAAGGTCTCCCTGGCACTCGCCCCGCTCGTCGCCTCCTTCGGGCTGGTTGTGCCCATGATGAGCGGCCGCGGGCTCGGCCACACGGGGGGAACGCTGGACAAGCTGGAGTCCCTGCCCGGCGTGGGAACTGCCCTGACCTCGGCAGCATTCCTGGAGCAGCTCCGCGCGGTCGGGGTCGCGATCTGCGGGCCGACCGAGTCCATCGCGCCAGTCGACAAGGCCATGTATGCATTGCGCGACGTGACGGGCACGGCGGCATCTCTGCCGCTCATCGTGGCGTCCATCATGTCCAAGAAGCTGGCCGAAGGGCCCGATGCGCTGCTGCTGGACGTAAAAACCGGGGACGGTGCCTTCCTGCCTGAGTGGGACACCGCGCACAAGCTGGCGCAGGCCATGCTGTCAGCGGGGGAGCTGGCGTCGAAACGGATGACCGTGGTGATGACGGACATGAGCCAGCCCCTTGGGCGTGCTGTGGGCAACTGGCTGGAGCTGCGCGAAGCCATCGACGTGCTCTCGGGGACGGGCCCGGCGGACGTGAGGGAGCTGGTCCTGGTGCAGTGTGCTCTCATGCTCGTCCTGGGCGGCAAGGCGCCGTCCTATCTGATTGGCAGACAGATGGCGGAGGAGCACCTGGGCAACGGCATGGGTCTCCAGAAACTGCGGCAGCTCGTTCGCGAGCAGGGCGGACGCGAGACGGCGGAAGCTTATATCAACAATCCCGACATGTACCCCGCCTCCGCGCGCTCCCTTGCAGTAAGGGCGCCCCAAGCGGGCTGGGTAGCGGCCATTGGAGCGCGCGAAGTGGGCGCCGTCAATGTGTTGCTTGGCGGCGGGAGAGCGGACAAGGACTCGCAGATCGATCCCAAGGCCGGGATAGTGCTTGAGCGCAAAGTCTCGGACCCTGTTTACGCTGGCGACGTCCTCGCTACCCTCTATTCCGACGTAGATGCCCCGTTGCTGCATGAGGCTGCAGCGCGCGTCTTGAAAGCCTTTTCCATCAGCGACACGCCCGTGACCCCGCCTCCCCTGGTTGGACACATACTGGTTAATGGCTCTGCACTGCCATGGTCGGAGTTTGTGCAGAACCAGCCGTCGCCGCACTAACACTCAAGAGCGGAGGAGGAGGAAGAGGAAGATGTACTCCAAGTAAAAGGATGAATGGGTATCCAAAGCCGCCGCTGCGCTCAACTCTTCACATCGACCCTGGCGCTTCTCGCAGTGAAAGTCACCCTCAATATTGTTTCGCGCAAAACCAGAATGAATGTAACCAGTAGCAACTGAATGTGACACCCAACGACACCAACAACAAGGGCGACGCCCTGGACTCCCCGCTTCCCCGTTATGGAGTTTCGATGCTAATGAACTCTCTTTCTCTCTCTCTCAACGATTCGCACAGTCAGCCTTTTTGGCTTCATGCGGTGTTGCATGCGATGCTGCATGCGATGTTGGCGGACACGCCTACTGATCCCTCTGGGGGGGGGAGAGAGAGAGAGAGAGAGAGAAGTTTATTGGCAATCAATAGATGACTGAAGGTCGGTAAGTACAACGCTTCTGGCCCAGCATATGGCGGCGAGTACTATACCCCCACTCTCCGAGAGGGAAGAAGGAGAGAAGGAGAGAGAGAGAGAGAGAGAGAGAGAGAGAGAGAAGTTTTATTGACAATCAAGAAGTGACAGAGAGTTTTCACAACGGGGGGTCTAGTTCGAGGCCCGCGCAAGGTCTTGGCATCACCATACTCACGGTACTGCTTGACAGTCTCGCATCTATATGGCCAAGACTTTCCCCGGACTCTGATAAAAGGCTCACCCACGCACAGGACACGAGCTTGGATATAACATGGAACATCTTGGATATAACATGGAACACTAGCTCTGACCTCTCTGGGGCGAAAAGGTAGCAATGGGAAAGGTCTTGGTGTAGGACGAGCTCAAATGCGGCGAAACAGCAACAAATCTGACCGCGTTGAGGCGTACTCCGTCCACCGTTACGGAAAAGTGCGTCTGTAGAGGACACAGTAATAAGAGGAGGCGTACTCCGTCCACCGTTACGGAAAAGTGCGTCTGCGCTCGCACGCGGAAACATCACGCAGCAACGCAAATGCACGCCGAGGCTCATCGCGGCCACGCGCAAGACCACAAGGAGGGGGAAAGTCAGCCACCGCGACAGGATGTCACACAGTCACAGTGTGACTGTCATACAGACACAGTGTGACTGTGTGACTGTGTGTGTGTGTGTGTATGTGTGTGTGTGTGTGTGTGTGTGTGTGTGTGTGTGTGTGTGTGTGTGTGTGTGTAACTTGCCCCTGCACCGGCGCAACCTAAACCCTAAACCGCAAAAACTAACACGAAACCCTAAACGGCGCAAACCCCTGCGCCGGCGCCATGTACACGCCTCACCTCACAGTGCACACCCACGTTCCTAATAAAGCTCTGTTCCTCCGTCCCTCCTCCTCCTCCTCCTCCTCCTCTTCCTCCTCCTCCTCCTCTAGTCACCTTGGAGGGGCAGTGGCAGATGAGGCGACTGATGTCGGCCTTGATCACGGTCCCCCCACCTCTTTCCCTCTCTACCACGTTGACTTGGGACCGGACCCGCCTGTTCTTTTCCAGGTAGGAGGTCCCACGACAGACGGAGACGGCCTGAATGGACAAGGCACACATTCTCAAAAAAGGAAAGAAAAAAGAAAGTACTCGCTACAGTGCATTTGTGTTGCAATGACTCCCTATGTATCTATTAGAGTAGATCCATTAGAGTAGCATTGCTCTCTTTCTCTCTATCAGAGTCCTCACCTTTGCTTTGTAATTACTGTGTCATTAGTAGGTCTCTTTTGCCTCTATAGTAGGTCTCTTTTGCCTCTATAGTAGGTCTCTTTTGCCTCTACACTATCAGAGTCCTCATCTTTGCTTTGTAATTACTCTCTATGGTTCCTTTGTAAAATAAATGTCCTCGGACACTGACTTTTTGAGAATGTAGCCTGCATCGACATGCATGACGTGGGCGCCGCCGCCGCCGCCGCCGCGCACTCCTTCAATGTGCCGTCCTGGTGCACGCGACGCACCTGGAGGTCGAGGTACGGGCCGCGCGCAGACGTTTTGCAAAGGTCTCCGGCAACGCCCACCCAAAAGTCGAGGTTAATGTCCATTGGCTGGCCCCCCCCCAACGGCGAAGTGGACCGCATTAACAACGGCAACGGCGGCATCGGCGATCCCGCGTACTGCTGGGGAGAAGAGGAGAGAGGGTGGGTCGCAGAGGTATGGGGCAGAATCGGCGTCAAGGTTCTATCCGATGCTGCGTCGGACTGCATGTGCGCAAGACCGAGCTCTGTTCCCATAGCATGTTGTGCTTTGTAGTAGGCGACAGCTTTGTCGTACTCGTTCAAGTGGTACATGTGGCCAGTGCCATCCCCCGAACCTGCAACCCCCGTTCCAGCCGCCGCCGCCGCCGCCGCCGCACGAAGTCCAAGCCCCCCCAAGTCAGCCCCCTCGGCGGAAAAGGAGGATGACGCAGAGGTGTCCCGGACCGCTGGTTCCTCCGCACGGAAGGAGAGATGCGAGATGAAGGGTAGCGTGTGCTGGCGTACAATTTCGGAGTGGTGCTGTTGGGGCTGCCCAGGGCTGGTGGCGCCCGGCGTGGAGGGCGCGGCATCCACAAAGCTTGAGCAGGTCACGAAGACCTCGGCTATGTTGATCTTGAAGCTGTCGCGCGCGCCTTGCAGGTACTGCATGAGAAAATCCTCAATCTGCGAGCCTATCGCGTCGGGAGTAGCGGCGTCTAGGAGGTGTGTGTTGTGTGTATGTGTGTACTGGTGGCGCTTGTCAACGCGCTTCGAGTGTGTGTTCTGTGCTAAGGACTCCCACAGCTCTATCCAGTGGTCAGAGAGAAAGAGGTTGCCGTAGTGGGGATCGCGCGCAGCCAGCTGCAGACTTAGCGTCGACTCTCGGCCTTTGGTGCCCAGCGGCACCAGGAAGAAGCGCACACCCTCGGCACCCATATTCCCCGCGCTCAAGTTGCCGGCAGCCCCTGCCGCCGCGGCGGGCTGCTCCTTGCCTTTCGTGTTCGTGCCGCTGGGCGGCTGCCGAAGGCGCACCCACTCGCGAACCACATTGTGTGTGTACAAGTCGCCGCCGAGAATGGCCACGCGCACGCGCAGCCCCGGTGCACCAGGGCCGGCGGTAGACCGTCCACGGTCGAGGGCGGCAAGTTCCTGCTGATGCGCCAAGATTGCTCGGAGAGCTGCACGGAGGTGCTTCACGTCCGGCGCCGCTACAAGGTTGGCGCGCAAGGGAGACCGGACAGCGCCGTGCTCGGCCCAGGCTGCCTCCTCGTCCTCCGACACCAGCCAGTCGTGGAGAAGAGCGCCACGACGCGAGCGGGTGTTCAGCAACACCACAAAGGGTCCGTCGCCTTCATGTCCGCACCAGTGCCGCTCAGCGCCACCCAGCTGCGGGAGCTGCTGCCTCAGAATCTCCGTGACCTGCGCCGCGAACAGCGGGGCGTCCTCCTCCTCCCGCTCATCATCTTCGCCATCGTCCCAAGGGACCCAAAGCGGCCCATCCTCGCCTTCCTCGTGGTCGTCAAAATCCGCAAAGACAGGAAACTCGACAGGAAAGTCTTCGCCTTCATCCGTCGGCTCGCCCTCGGGGCCAGAGACACTAGAGGCCGCCAGGGAACTCTTGCCCGTCCGCGACCGGATGCGCGCGTAGCCGTTTTTCACAGTGCGGATGGGGTGGAGAGTCATGAGCGCGATCTTGCGCGTGCCATTAAGCACCTTCCTGCGAAAGTTATTGCGCGTGGGCGCGTCGGCAGGGCCAGCAATGTCCTCCGCGTGCACGCCGAGGCTAGGAATCGCGCTCTCGGCCTCATCGCTCAAGGCACCACATGCTTCCTCCTCCGCCCCCGGAGAGAGCCCCCCTCGCGCACTCAAGATCTGGTGCGTCTCGACCCACTCGTCCTCTTCCTCCGCCCTGTTGTCGGTCCATTCATGCTCGTCCTCGTCGTCTTCTTCCAAGTCTTCCCCTGAGTGCATCGTATGCGTACAGACATGTGGCGCAGATGGCAGTGAAAGGGGCTGTTAGGACCGAAGAAGTGGCTTTGTTTCTAACCTACACGCTAATAAACACGATTCATCAACGCGAGTCATCACAAGATGGTTCAGTAACATTCCCTTTCTTTGCGATACACAAACGCATGAAGGGCAGCTGACCGCTGAGGATGCCGTCGAGGTTGGGCGTGTGTTCGGAGTCGTCGCCCTTGTCGCTCGGCCACCACTTGGTGATGGCGGTGGAATCGACCGTGAGGCTCTCGAGCTGGACGTGCAGCCGAACGAGCGGCGTATTGATAGCGCCCGCCTGCGGGGAGTGCTTGAGGCGGCCAGTGCTCATCAGTATCAGGTGGCTGCCCTCGTCGAGCGGGCCCTGCAGCACGTCGGCGAGCACCACCGCGCACTCGGCGATGACCTTGTAGACCAGCGACCGCTTCGACTTTTTCTGGAGGAGGATGCGGAGGTTGTCGCCGTGCGACCGGAGGTTGTGGAAGTACTGCATGTAGAAGTTGATGTTGACCGGGATCGAGCAGGTGGGCGACATCTGCACGGGCATGAACGCGGAGCTGAGCGCCGCCCGCTTGAGACGTGCCGACCGGACGCCGTCGCGCAGACGCGAGCGCCCGTCGCTCATCACGGCGACGATGCGCACCTCTGACTTTGATCTGGTGAGCTGTGTCAGCGCCTCCACCTTGGTGACGTGCAGGTAGCAGATGCGCGGTACGCACCCCTTGATGGAGCGCTTCAGCTGTCCATCCCGAGCCCACAGCCCAGGGATGGCAGAGTACAGGTTCTCCGGATCACACTGTTGGCGAGGGTTAGGCATCCTGGCGACGCTCTTGTAAAGAGGACGTGTCGAAAAATAGTATACACAAGGTCCGTGATACTGACGTGGACGATGACCGGGACGGCGAAGGCGCCCGTCGAGAAGTTCCGCAAGGTCGGATCAGGGGGCGGGGCGTCAAGTGTCTTGAGCGCGTGCTAGCAGCCGCGGCCTTGACCCCGCGCTCGGCAAGCGCGCGTACACGCTGCTTTCCGTAGATTGGAGATTGCCGCGCCATTCTTTCTCACTCGCGCTGCCCAGTGCGAGCGTGCTCGCCCTCCCGCCCTGTACCCCCCCTCTGTCAGCCTCCCTCGCATGTGCGCGCCGGCGTTCTACCCAACCTGAACCCTCTCTACCTCTCTCTCTCTCCCCCTTTTGGCACACAATTTTCTCCGCGCGCGCACGCAGGCGGGGGACGCAGCGACTAACACTCTGCGACTGGGTGGGCTCCGGGCAGGACTACAAGGCGCCCGATTACTGGGTGCACGAGATCCAGCTCGTCATCAAGATTTACGAGGAGCACTCGCAGGTGCATGACGCGCGTCTTCGCGACCCCGAGCGTGGCGCAGCGGCCTTGCGCCGCCCACGCCCGCCCACGACCGTGCGTGCGCCCGCCCGCGTGCGCGCAACATCGGTGACAACTCTTGTGAACGGGGTTGGCGCCAGGTTCTGTCGACCCTCCATGTGAAGCGTGCGGCGGATGCGCCTGCGGACGCTCCCCTGGTCCTGGACGGCGAAGATTTGGACCTGAAAAGCGTCTTGCTCGACGGCACGGTGATCCCGGCGGACCCCAAGAGCAGCAGGGAGCACCTGTCCTACTCTTGGGTTGAAGACGACGTGCTCGAGGTCAAGGGGCCCTTGCCTGCAGAGTTCAAGCTCGAGTTCGATGTCAGCATCAAGCCCCACTTGAACACCCAGCTCTCTGGCCTCTACAAATCCTCGGGCGTCTACTGCACCCAGGTACACATTCTCAAAAGTACTCTACAGTGACTTTGTTTATTGTAAATGTACTAGGGCACTTGCAAATCATCGGATTCTACTGCTCCCAGTGCGCCGAAACCCTGAAACCCTAAACCCTCAACCCTCAACCCTCAACCCTAAACCCTCCCAGTGCGAGGCCGAGGGCTTTCGTCGTATTACGCTGATGCAAGACCGTCCCGACGTCATGGCCAGGTGTGTGTGTGGGTGTATGGGTGAGAAAGAGAGAGAGAAAGAGAGAGAGAGAGAGAGAGAGAGTATTACAAAAACAAAATGATTCAATGTTACATGTATGCGTATGCGTGTGTGTGTGTGTGTGTGTGTGTGTGTGTGTGCGTGCGTGTGTAGCTACACTTCGGTACGGATTGAAGCGTGCAAAAAAGCGTGCCCAGTGCTACTATCCAACGGCAACCTCATTTCAAAAGGCGACCTCCCGGACAATCGACACTTCACCGAGTGGCA
>Ga0315899_10006740_pt1 | contig 12373 bp, 12 predicted proteins | sample LakEriMetagenome_2_FD_203518 | JGI IMG/M metagenome (GOLD analysis project Ga0315899, IMG submission 203518) | Freshwater fungal communities from buoy surface, Lake Erie, Ohio, United States - Buoy 4 MA112 | ecosystem: Environmental > Aquatic > Freshwater > Lake | place: USA: Lake Erie, Ohio... | reverse complement strand
CGTAGAGACGCTGGATATCGACCAGTCACTCGTCGGCAAAAACGTCATTGTTGATGGCATTCCGACGGCCGCCGACCGCATTCAAGCTGACTGGATCGGCCAGATCTAGCCACCGCGAAATCTATCAATCTTTGATGGCACGGTTCAGGGCACACCCCCCAGAACCACCTCCGACAGCGCAGAAAGCAGGAAATTAGGCGGCACTCTTCCCTCTTTTTTTGAGCTGGACCACCTTGTTCCCATCGAGGAAGTCGGCCCAATCCTGCATCATGCGTCGCCGAGGGACAAGATACTCGGCAGCGTTGTAAGCACCTCGGACGTCGTTCTTTTCGGAATGGGCAAGCTGCATCTCGACCCAATCCTCATGGTACTTCCGGATCCAAATCGCAGGTTTGCCAAACTCGACCAGTTGCTCGTTCGCCCAGGTGCTGGCGAGCCCCCGGAACCCATGGACCGTCTGCCGACTATGATAACCAAGCCGGTATAGGGCGTAGATCATAGTGTTTTCAGACAGCGGCTTATCTGCGCTCACCCCAGGGAACAAGAATTCGCCTGTCGCGCGCGATATCATCGTCCTAGCTATCTGGGCAGCCTGAGCGGAAAGAGGGACAAGGTGCTCTCGCCCCATCTTCATCCGCGCAGCCGGGATGCGCCACAGAGGATTTTTGCCGTGGAGGTCCTCGAACTCTGATTTGACAGCGAGGCGAAGCTCCTTGGTCCGGACCCAGGTCAGCAAGGCGAACATGACCGCGTCCTTCGTGATTGCCGAGCGCCGGTCACCTTCTTCCTGGTAGTCTCGGACCTTCTCAATAAACGCGGGCAACTCAACAAGTGGCAAGCGACTCATGTGCTTTACCCTTGGCCGTGGCTTCAGGGCGCCGCGAAGATTTGCTGTCGGATCACTGGAGGCCAACCCGCAAGCAATGGCAAACTGAAAGACCTGACCCACCCCCTGCTTAGCACGCCGGCTGATATCGAGCGCGCCGCGTGACTCTATCCGGCGTATCATCTCCAGAACCTCTGGCGCGGTGATCTCCTGAATCGGTCTTTGGCCGATGTAGGGGAACACATCCCGCTCCATCCGGGACCAGACACGATCGGCATGCGCCGGATCCAGTGCAGTCTTTCGGTTTTCATGCCAGCGGTTCGCGACGGCGAAGAAGGTGTCCCCTCCCTCCGATGTTACTTGGCCCTTGGCCAACATCGGGTCCCTGCCTTCCGCGAGGACGGCTTTAGCCGCCCGACGCCTTTCTCTGGCAGCTGCGATCCCCAATGCCGGGTAGGCTCCGAAGGAGAGCAGCTTCTCCTTGCCTGCAAAGCGGTACTTCATCCGCCAGAGCTTCGCGCCATTCGGCTGGACGAGCAGAAACAGGCCTTCGCTGTCGGCTAGCTTGTAAGCGCGCTCCAGCGGCTTGGCGTTCTTCGCTTGGTTCTCAGTGAGAGGCATGGGGGTATCGCTCCTTTCCGATACTCCGCGAAAATACCCCCAAAATACCCCCACACCAAATTTGGCTGCATGTGGAAGGCCATGGACGCATGCGGGCGCGAATCACCCGCAACCCTCTGCTTTTTGTTGGATTTTTGGAAAAATGTGGAAGCGTTCGGAAGCTTCCGGAAAGGCCTATGGTAGCGGAGGAGGGACTCGAACCCCCGACACGCGGATTATGATTCCGCTGCTCTAACCGGCTGAGCTACTCCGCCCCATGGGCATCCGACGGCTTTGTGCGGCCAGATTCGCTTACGGGTGTCGGCCCGGGCGAGGCGCGCACTTAAGGCGCGCATGGCCCGTGGTCAAGCCCCAAGCTGGTCAGCGCTAGAGCCGCTCGCGCCCGCGAAAGGCGAAAGGTTTGACCCGCTCCCACGGCCCCCCGCGATAGTGCCAGAGTTCCAGCGCGGGGAAGGTGAAGCGTCCCTTGGCGATCCATGGCGCGAGCACCGGGCCAAGGCTGGCTTGCAGCGCCCTTGCCTCGTCCTTGGTCACCTTGTTCTGGATGGTGATATGCGGGCGCGGCTCGTGCAGGTCCTGCGCTGTCAGGCTGCCGTGGAAATGTTCGGCTACAGCCGCGCGCAGGTTCAGCAATTGCGGCGCTTCCAGAGCGATGGCGGTGCCCTTGCCGAGATCCATCACCCCCTTCACCGCGCCCTCCGGCGGCGCGAATTCGGCTGTCACACGGGGGAGGAAGTCCTTGAGCTCGTCGAGCAAGGACGGCGCAAAGGAATGGAACAAGGTGACATGGGCGTGGAGGTGATTGCGCTCGATGGGATAATGCGCGCGCCGCAAGCCCTCGGCCCAAGCGCCAAGGTCGGTCGGCAGCGCGGCGGTGAGAATGAAGGGATCGGCCACCTGCCAACCTTAGCTACATTTCACCGCGTTCTCTACGGATCGCATACCACTTGGCGACGTTGGCGTTGTGTTCGGCGAGTGTGTCGGCGAACCAGTGCCCGCCGGTGCCGTCGGCGACCATGAACAGCGCGGCGGTGTTTTCGGGGTTGAGCACCGCTGCGATGCTGGCGCGGCCCGGATTGGTAATCGGGCCTTCGGGCAGGCCGACGCGGGTATAGGTGTTGTACCCATTGACCGCGGCGATTTCCGACTGGCGGATGCGGCGGCCCAGCGGCTTGCCCTTGGTGATCGGGTAGATGATCGTCGGATCGGCCTGCAGCCGCATCCCTATGCGCACCCGGTTGGAATAGAGCCCGGCGACCATGCGGCGTTCTTCGGGTTTGCCGGTTTCCTTCTCCACGATCGCGGCAAGGATAAGCGCATCGCGCATCGTATCGACCGCAATGCCGGGGCGGCGCTTCGCCCATTCCTCGGCGAGCGCGCGGTCCATCGCGGCCTGCATCTGCTCGACTAGGCCCTTGCGCGACTGGCCGCGCTCAAAGGCGTAGGTGTCGGGGAGGATCGAGCCTTCGGGCGGCACCGCCACCTCGCCGATCAGCAGTTCCTCGGCCATCAGCCGTTCCCACACGAGGATCGAGGGCATGCCTTCGGGGATCGTCACAAACCGTCGGATGACATCGCCAGACTGGAAGGCGGCGAGGATTTCGCGCTGGCTCATGCCCGCCTCGATCAGGAACTCGCCCGCCTGGATCGGCGCGTCCGAGCCGAAGATGCGCGCTTGCAGCACAAACCTGGGAGCCGAGGAAATCAGCCCCTCGGCCTCGAGCTTGTCCGCCACCGCAGCGACCGAGGCACCTGCGGGTATCGTGAAGCTAGTGTCTTTCTCGACCGTCGCCGAGCCCATCAGGGTCCACGCGAAGACCAGTGCGGCCAGAGCCAGCGCGACGAGGCCGATCAGGACAAGACGCGCACGGCTCACGGGGATCAGTCGACCTTCTGCATGATGATCGAGGCGTTGGTGCCGCCAAAGCCGAAGCTGTTGTTGAGCACGGCGCGCACTTCGCGCTTCCTCGCCACCAGCGGCACCAGATCGATGCCTTCGGTGCCATCATCGGGATCATGCAGGTTAAGCGTTGGCGGCACGATCTGGTCGCGCATCGCGAGGATGCAGAAGATCGCTTCAACCGCGCCCGCGCCGCCCAGCAGATGGCCGATCGCGCTCTTGGTCGAGCTCATCGATGCACCGCCGAGATCGTCGCCCAGCACGCGCTTGATGGCGGCCAGTTCGATCGTGTCGGCCATGGTCGAGGTGCCGTGGGCGTTGATGTAGTCGATATCGCCCGGGCCGAGGCCCGCCTTCTTGAGCGCCATCCGCATCGCCAGTTCTGCGCCCTTGCCTTCGGGATGCGGAGCGGTGACGTGATAGGCATCGCCTGACAGGCCATAGCCGGTGACTTCGGCATAGATTTTCGCGCCGCGCGCCTTGGCCCGCGCGTATTCCTCGAGCACGATCACACCTGCGCCTTCGCCCATGACGAAGCCGTCACGGTTCCGGTCATATGGGCGGCTGGCTTCGGTCGGACGGTCGTTCATGCTCATGTTGAGTGCGCGTGCCTGCGCGAAACCAGCAATGCCGAGCGGGTTGATGGTGCCTTCCGCGCCGCCCGCCAGCATCACGTCGGCATCATCCGCCATGATCATCCGTGCGGCATCGCCGATCGAATGGGCACCCGTCGAGCACGCCGTCACAACTGCGTGGTTCGGCCCCATGAAGCCGTATTTGATCTGCACTTGGCCAGTGATCAGGTTGATCAGGCGGCCATGCACGAAGTGCGGGGAGACGCGCCCGGGGCCGCGTTCGTGAAGGTTGACGCTCTCGATCTCGATCCCCGGCAGCCCACCGATGCCCGAACCGATCGAGCAGCCGGTGCGCTCCTTTTCGGCCTGGGTCATGTCTGTGAGGCCAGCGTCTTCGAGCGCCTGGCCAGCAGCATCAATGCCGAAGATAATGAACGGATCGACCTGCCGCTGAATCTTGTGATCCACGCGCAGATCGGGATCGAACCCCCAGGGGTGATCCTTGCCCTTCACCTCGCATGCGATGGTGCATTTCTGGTTCGAGGCATCGAAACGGGTGATCTGGCCCGCCCCGCTTTCCCCTGCGATGAGGTTTGCCCATGTCGTTTCGACATCGGCTCCAAGCGGGGTGACGAGGCCAAGCCCGGTTACAACCACACGGCGCATTGATCTTCTCCGAATAAGCAACAGGCCCAACCCGGGTAGGGGCTGAGCCTGTCTAAGCCCTGATCCGCGCTCCGGCAAACATGCTGCCAGACAAATGCCCCGCCTTTTCCAATATCAGGAAATGGCGGACAAGCACGGACACCGTGGCGTCCTTGCGGGCTTTAGCCCTTGTGTTCTTCGATGTACTTGGTCGCGTCACCAACCGTGGTGATCTTCTCGGCCGCATCATCGGGAATTTCGACGCCGAATTCCTCTTCGAAGGCCATGACCAGCTCGACGATGTCGAGGCTGTCTGCACCGAGATCGTCGATGAAGCTGGCATCCTGGGTGACCTTGTCGGCCTCGACGCCGAGATGCTCGACGACAATCTTCGCCACCCGATCGGCAGTATCGCTCATGATATTCCCTCTTGAACTGGGGTTAAATAAACTTGATCCCGCCCTAATGAAGGGCGCGAGCAAGCGCAAGTGGGCATGACGTGCGCCGCCTACAGAGCAAGCGCACCTCAGGCCCGATGAATGAAGGACGCTTTAGGCGCCTTCCTTCTTCGGCGGCTCGACAACCCGCAAGCTGAGCTCGCGCAGGGCGCGCGGTTCAGGGTTGCTGGGAGCGCCCATCAACAGGTCCTCGGCGCGCTGGTTCATCGGGAACAGTGTGATTTCGCGCAGGTTCTTGGCCCCGCACAGTAGCATCACGATCCGGTCGACCCCTGCGGCCATGCCCCCGTGCGGCGGCGCGCCATACTGGAAGGCGCGGTACATGCCGCCAAACCGCTCCTCGACGTCTGCCTTGGAGAGCGCGACCAACTCGAACGCCTTGACCATCGTCTCAGGCATGTGGTTGCGGATCGAGCCCGAAGCGATTTCATAGCCGTTACAGACCAGATCGTACTGGAACGCCTTGATTGTCAGCGGATCTTGGCTCTGCAGCGCATCGATTCCGCCCTGCGGCATCGAAAACGGGTTGTGGCTGAATGCGACCTTCTTGGCCTCCTCGTCATATTCGTAGAACGGGAAGTCGACGATCCAGGCGAGCGCGAAGGCGTTCTCGTCGATCAGGCCAAGCTCTTCGCCCACACGGATGCGTGCAGCGCCCGCCAGCTTGGCAGCATCGGCGGCCTTGCCCGCCGCAAAGAACAGTCCATCATTTTCGCCAAGGCCCAGCTCGGCGTAGAGCTCGGCCATGCGCTCGGGCCCGTGGTTCTTGGCGATCGGCCCGCCGAACTCGCCGGCCTTGCGGGTGACATAGCCGAGGCCCGCAAACCCTTCCTTGCGCGCCCAGTCGTTCATGTCGTCGAAGAACTTGCGGCTCTTCTCGTGGGTGGCGGGCGCCGGGATCACCCGCACCGCACCGCCGCCGCCGACGATCTTCTCGAACAGGCCGAAGCCTGACTGTGTGAAATGCGCCGAAACATCGCTGATGATAAGCGGGTTGCGCAGATCGGGCTTGTCACTGCCATATTTTAGGATCGCTTCGTCATAGGGGATGCGCGGGAACTGGCCTGCGGGGGTCACGGCCTTGTCGCCGGCGAAGGCGGCAAAGGTGCCCTGGATCACCGGCTCCATCGTCTCCCAGATTTCCTCCTGGGTGACGAAGCTCATTTCCAAGTCGAGCTGGTAGAACTCGCCCGGCAGGCGGTCAGCGCGCGGGTCTTCGTCGCGGAAGCACGGGGCAATCTGGAAATAGCGGTCAAAACCCGCCACCATCAGCAGCTGCTTGTACTGCTGCGGCGCCTGCGGCAGCGCGTAGAACTTGCCCGCGTGGATGCGGCTCGGCACGAGGAAGTCGCGCGCGCCTTCGGGGCTGGACGCGGTCAGGATCGGGGTCGAGAATTCGTTGAAGCCGACCGCGGCCATGCGGGTGCGCATATCGGCGATCACCGCAACACGCGTCATGATGTTCTTGTGCAGCGTCTCGCGCCGCAGATCGAGGAAGCGATACTTGAGGCGGATTTCCTCAGGATACGGCTGCTCGTCGGCGACCGGCATCGGCAGTTCCTCGGCCGCGCTCTGCACCGTGATGCAGCGCGCGAAGACTTCGATCGCGCCGGTGGAAAGGTTCGCGTTGACCGTCTCGGCCATGCGCGCCTTTACCTCGCCCTCGATGGTGACGACACTCTCGACCCGCAGGCCTTCGAGCACGGGCAGCGCCGGGCTGTCGCTGTCAGCGACGATCTGGGTGAGACCGTAATGATCGCGCAGATCAATGAACAGCACGCCGCCGTGATCGCGCTTGCGGTGGATCCAGCCCGACAGGCGGACGGTCTCGCCCACGTTGGCGGAAGAAAGCTGGGCGCAAGTATGTGTGCGGTAGGGGTGCATTATCGATTGTCCGAAGTTTTGCCGTTGCGAAGGCGCGCCTCTAGGCGAGGTGCCTGCGTAAATCCAGTGGGGGTGTGCGCGCAGGCGGGACAACGGATCGTAACTAGCCGGAAAGCCTGAGCGTGTAGAGCGGGGGTTCGAGGAAAGGGCACCCAGTCATGCAGCGGGCATTTGTCGACGAGGCCGAACAACACGCGTTCCGCAAGGAGTTGGAAGCGCTGCTGCGCTGCGGAGAGGCCGATGCCGCGCTCGCCAGCGTGCGCGAGCGGATGGCTGCATTGGCCGGCGCGGGCCTGCCGATCATCGACCTTGCCCTGCGCGCCGATCCGGACACAGTGTCGCTCAAGGGCTGAGACAAGCTTGCCGACACCATCGCCAGCGAAGAAAAATCCGGGAAGACCATAACCGCCATCGGGATTGATTTCAGCTGGGCCGGCCACGTCGATTTCAAGCCTGACGCTAACGGCAGCATGGCCCCCTATATCGAGAGAAATTATTACACCGACCAACCGGAGGTCAGGTTCTCGCAAGCGACCCGCGCCGAGATCCTTGCTGGTTATTCGAACTATGGCTCGTGCTGGCAGGGCTGTTTTGCCGAGATCGACAACGCCAATGAAGTCGAAGGCATGTCGGCCCTCTACGGCGCGGTAACCGCGTCCTCGATTGCGCGGTACCAGGATGACGCGGCCGGCGATGCCTATGTGCTGGCCGCCTGCACCTCGGCCATTGTGCAGCATCTTGCTGTCCGTAAGGCGATCCGGACCAAGGGCTTGCCCAAGCCGCTGGCGGTGCTGGTCGGCAGCAATGAGGATTTTCCGTTTTCGACGCGCCTGTCGCCGCGATTTGCGAGGCCATGGGGCTGCTGCCGCAAGGTGAGCCCGTAAGCCCGGCACTAGCGCCGGTACAAGCCACGCCAACCCCGCGTCTTGCTACGGTTGAACCCGAGGCCAGCATCAGCGGGCGCGAATTGCGCAGCCGGCTGGAGAAGGCGGGCGGGGACGACGGTCTAGAAAGAGCGACAATTGGCCCGAAAAGCTGGCTGGATAGTCTGTTGGGGCGATAGGCCGTAAGGTGTGGACGAGAACGCGTCCCATCTAAACTCTTGTCCTCATCGCGGCTATGACGATAGGGCGCGCGCGGGCGGCGCGGGCTGAAGCCTGAGCTTCGTCGTGAGCGCGCCAACAGGGCAAGCCTTGCACCTGATCAAGCGGTGCAGGGGCAAACTGGGATGACTCCCGAGGGCGGCACTCCGCCCGCTAACCGCGAAAAGATGACATGAAAATCCATCCGCTGATTACCACGACCGAGGCGCTCTCCGACCTCTGCGCCCGCCTCGCCAAGTCCGAATTCGTCGCGGTCGACACCGAATTCATGCGCGAGAACACCTATTGGCCCGAGCTGTGCCTGGTGCAGATCGCCAATACCGAGGAAGCCGCCGCGATCGATCCGATGGCGGAAGGCATTGATCTTGGGCCGTTGCTCGATCTGATGTGCGAGAACGAGGACGTCCTCAAGGTCTTCCACGCCGGCGGGCAGGATGTCGAGATCATCGTCAACCTCACCGGCAAGACCCCGCATCCGATCTTCGACACCCAGATCGCGATGATGGCGATCAGCCAGTCCGAACAGATCGGCTATGCCAACCTCGTCGAAACCTGGATGGGCCTCGTCATCGACAAGGGCGCGCGCTTTACCGACTGGAGCCGCCGCCCACTGACCGAGCGGCAGATCGAATATGCGATCGGAGACGTAACCCACTTGGCCACGATCTTTCCGCGCATCCTGAAAAAGCTGATCAAGACCGGGCGCGGCATCTGGCTCGATGCCGAGATGGAAAAGCTCGCCGATCCGTCGAACTATCTCACCGATCCCGGCGTCGCGTGGAAACGCATCCGCCAGTCGGGCCGCAATCCGCAGGTTTTGGGCCGGATGAAGGCGCTTGCCGCCTGGCGCGAAAGCGAGGCGCAGCACAAGAACATCCCGCGCGGCCGGATCATGCGCGACGAGACACTCGCTGACATCGCCAGCCACCCGCCCAAAAGCCAGGCCGATCTTGCCAAGGTGCGCGGGCTTTCCGCCGCTTGGAAAGACAATGACATCGGCAAGCGGCTGATGAAGGTGCTGGCCGAGGCCGAGCCGATGGCGAAGGACGAGATGCCCGAAAAGGCCGGTCGCGGCGCGCCGCTGGGCAAGGAAGGCGCGCTGGTCGCCGATCTATTGAAGCTGCTGCTCAAGATCCGCGCGCGCGAAATCGACGTCGCCGCACGCCTACTGACCCGCGCCGAGGAAATGGAAGCGCTTGCCGCAGGTGGACGCAATCTGCCGGTGCTCAAAGGCTGGCGGTTCGAGGTGTTCGGCAAGGACGCGCTCGATCTGGTCGAGGGCAAGCTCGCCTTCGCGGTGGAGCGCGGCAAACTCAAGATGACCCATATCGACGATGTGGTGGTGGTGGCCGCCCAGCAGGATCAGCCGGACGAGCCCGACACGCCGGCGGCGGAATGAGCGGCCCGGTGTGAGCACTTACCTGCCCACCATCAAGCAGTTGCAATATCTCGTGGCCCTGCATGAACACGGCCATTTCGGCCGCGCGGCGGATGCCAGCTTCGTGTCGCAGTCGACGCTTTCAGCGGGGATCCGCGAGCTGGAATCGCTGCTTGGGGTGACGCTGGTCGAACGCTCGCGCCGCGTCGTGCGTTTCACCGCGCTGGGCGAGCAGGTGGTGGCAAAGGCCAACCGGCTGCTGCGCGAGGCCGAGGAACTCGCCGATCTGGTGCAGGCCTCGGGCAAGCCGCTGTCGGGCGAGCTGCGCATGAGCGTGATCCCCACCATCGCCCCCTTCATGTTGCCGCGTGTGCTGCCGCGCCTGAAGCGCGAGCGGCCCGACTTGAAGCTGATGCTGCGCGAGGAAACCAGCCACGACGCGCTCGAATCGCTCTCCCATGGGCGGGTCGATTGCGTGCTGCTCGCCCTGCCGTTCGAAACCGGCGATGCCGCGATCGTGCATATCGCCGACGACCGGCTGTTCATCGCCTTTCCCAAGGACGACCCGCGCGATCCCCCGGCGAGCATCAAGCCGGAGATGATCGATCAGGGGCGGCTGATGCTGCTCGAGGATGGCCACTGCCTGCGTGATCACGCGCTGGCCGCGTGCAACCGCGCCGAGTTGCGCGCCAGCGCGGCGATGATCGGCACATCGCTGCACACGTTGGTGCAGCTGGTCGACAACGACCTCGGCCTCACCATGCTGCCCGAAATGGCGCTGAAGGCGGGCATCCTTGCCGGCACACAGGTCGTCGCGCGGCCCGTCGACAGCCCCACCGCCAAGCGCGAGATCGTGCTAGCGTGGAGGAAGAACAGCCCGCGAAGTGAGGAATTCAGGTTGCTGGCGGAAGAACTGCGGGCGGGTTAGGATCGAGCAATGCCTCAAGCGGACGGCGAGCGAGCGAGATTGCAAGCGCCGCTCCGAAGCCGATCGATGCATCGAGCATCCAGAATTGTGCGCCACTTAATTGGTCAAAATGGCTGCCGACCCAACCCATCAGCGGCGATCCAGCGAACAGCGCAAGAAACGTCCCGCCCATCAGGGTGCTTTTGATCTGAACCGGTGCAACCCATGAAACCAGCGCCAGCATGACCGGCCAGTACCACATAAGCCCGATCCCCATCCCGATATAGCCCGCCAGCACCCAAAGCACCGAAACCCCTCCCTCGCTTCCGGCAAGCAAGGCACCGGCAGAAAGCAGCAACGCCGAGGCACCAATCAACGCGGCACTGGTCGCGATCTCGATGATGCTGGTCGGCTCGATCCCAGCTCGCGCCTGCCGCGCCCAAAGGGCGACGAGCGGCGCAGCGATCAGGATGCTACGCCCGCGCAAACAGGCCGGACAGATGACAGCATCCGACTACGTGCCAACATGTTCGAAATTACCGCTTGCATCCGAAGGGGCGTCCACAGATGCCATTCAACGGCAACGACTTCTTTTGTCTCCCCTAGCGGTTTTTACGTGCGCGTCGACAATGGTCCGCTCAAACCTAGGAGGTAAGATCAAAAAAAAATCCCCTCACGACGCGGTTTTATGCCTTGATCAGACGAATCAATCCCGAAAGTGTTAGGCTTGGAATGCACGTCCGGCGCGTGGGAGGATCATTTTTCAGCCACCCGTTCTGGCGGACGCGCTTCAAATTGACATCGCAATCGGATGTCGACCGCCTGATCAACTCGCGTATTCCTTATGTCGAAATCGATGATGCGCTGGGATGCGGCCCGGTCGAAGACGAGGCGTTGCAGTCTCGATCGGAAGCGCATCTGGTTGATCGCATCGGTGAGAACATAGCCGATCACAATAGACGGCAATCATACCAACTTCGGAACCTAGTCACGCCGGCCGAGCGCGCAGAATATAATAGCGCGGTTCGCTCGGTAGCGCGCGCCAAATCTGTTGTGGGCAAGCTTTTTGATGCCGCCCGTCTTGGTAACGATATCCCGGTCGCAGAGGCACTCAAGCTCGTCGAGGAAATCGACGAGATGTTTGAACGAGGAGAAAGCATGCTCCTCGACGTGGTTCGGATGAAGACGGCGGACGAATACACCTACCTTCATTCAGTAGCCGTGTGTGCCTTGATGCTCAAATTCGCCCGTTATCTCGATATGCCCGCAGACGAAGTGCGTGAATGCGGGCTGGGTGGATTGCTGCATGACGTCGGAAAGATGCGCATTCCTGAAAATGTGCTACACAAGCCCGGATCACTGACGGAAGAAGAGTTCGAGGTGGTCAAGACCCATACGCAGCAAGGATTTCAGACCCTTCTGAGCGTCCCAGATTTGCCGGTTGCGGCCTTGGACGTTGCCCGCCTGCATCACGAGAAAATCGATGGTTCGGGCTATCCCCTCGGCCTCTCAGGCGAGCAGATTCCGCACATTGCGCGTATGGGGGCTATCTGCGACGTCTATGATGCCTTGACATCGGACCGCGCCTACAAGGCAGCATGGGAACCGACTAAAGCAATGGAGCGTATGCTTGCCGCGGATGGCCATTTCGATGAAGCATTGCTCAATGCATTCGCGAAAAGCCTGAACTTCCTGGCGCTTATACCAACGAGCGCTGTGGATGACTCACGGGGTGGGGTTCCCGTTGCGCAGTCGACCTGATTCAGTGCCGCACGCACATGGGGGCTTGCGATGGCGGCAGCGATTGGGGTTCGGGCGGATCAGACATCGGAGGATTTACGGCGGTTTGCGCGAGGATGCGGCGATCCTGACCAAGTTCGACGACTGCTGGCCGTAGCGCTGATCCTAGACGGTGGCAGCTGGAGCGACGCGGCGAAGTTTGCCTATGATCTCCTCCGGTGTAAAAGTTTGGACTAAATCTGACAGACGGTGTCATAAGGCTCACGGCATTGCCGGGGTTGGGCGCGGAGTGGTCGGGGTTACGCAGCGCCCGGCCCCGGCTTTTTGAAGGACACC
>Ga0315899_10006736_pt1 | contig 12376 bp, 7 predicted proteins | sample LakEriMetagenome_2_FD_203518 | JGI IMG/M metagenome (GOLD analysis project Ga0315899, IMG submission 203518) | Freshwater fungal communities from buoy surface, Lake Erie, Ohio, United States - Buoy 4 MA112 | ecosystem: Environmental > Aquatic > Freshwater > Lake | place: USA: Lake Erie, Ohio... | reverse complement strand
GTGTGTGTGTGTGTGTGTGTGTGTGTGTGTGTGTGTGTGTGTGTGCCCGTATACGCGTGCATGGGTATGCGCATGTGCATGTGTGTGTGTTCGAGCAAGTGTATGAGTATGTGTATCTGTATCTGTATGCACCACCTCTCGCGTAGCTATATATATATATATGTGTGTGTGTGTGTGTGTGTACACACACACACACACACAACATACCCGAAAAAGAGAACGCCAGGGTACTTAGTCGCTACTGCACCACACAGCGCAGCGCCCAACATGGGCCGCAACTGAAGAGGCACCTTGCCCATGAACTCAAACCCCGGGGTACCGCCAGCATAGAAGGTCTTAGCGTTCGTGGACAGCCGTTGAAATGTCGCCGCCACACCGCCTGTGAGAACGCCCAGGGTCATGTAGAATGGGAGCTCGGTGAAGGTGTTGACAAGGGCGTAGTTAGCCACCTGCGTTGTCCAAACAAGTGTCAAAAGAGACCTACTATAGGGGCAAAAGAGACCTACTATGTGCGGACTTTGAGAGTTAGCCACCACAAACCGTTCTGCCTCTACATCAGTGAGCCCGCTCCTCACGACCAGGCAGGCTATGGCCGACGCCGTCAGGACCGCGCCGGCGGTGGACTTGCTCACGGACGCTGCCTCGCTCAGCAGCAGCTTGGCCTGCGCGGCAGACAAGTAGGGGAAGTCCTGTCCCTCAGACACGGCGCGCACGAACTCGTCGGTGCTCATCACCTTGTCGCCTTTGGCGTCTCCGCTCCGCCAAAACACCTCGAGCTCCTGTGGCGTCACCTGACGCCCGCACAATGCCGAGAGCGCCACACCCACCTCCCGCTCATCCAGCAACCCGTTCTTGTCCTCGTCCATCGACTCAAACAATACGGCGGCCGTGGCCGCCGCCGCGTCCTTACCGTCCCCGGGCGCCAACTTGGCGTGCTCCTTGGCGTTTGCAATTTCGGCCGCGTTCAGTGAAGGCAGCAAAATCTCCAGCGCAAACACCACGCCGGTCAGCGGTGCGTTGAAGCCCGCAGACACGCCCGCCGCCGCACCCGCTGCTGCCAGGACCTGGCGCGGGGCCTGGGCGAGCCCCATGAGCTGCGACACAATACGTGAGGTGGTAACGCCAATTTCCACAGACGGCCCCTCCGGCCCGAGGCTGCAGCCCGAACCCAGCGCCGCCATTGCCCCCACGATGCGTGCCGTAGAGCGCTTCAGATTCGGCGCCGTGCCACGCTGCAGTTCTTCCAGCTGCCCAGAGAGCGGAGGCCCGAAGCCCGTCGCCTCGCCGCTGGCCTTCAAGCACAGAATCAAGAGAGTGGTCACGATGCCGCCCAACAGTGGGTACAAGGCAAACTCCAGGTTGATGGCGGGCGAGAGGAAGAGGGGAAGGAGGGGGTCAGGGGGATGTATGTCCGCGGCCTCCAGCAGGTCTTGGAGCCAGTCGATCAGCTGCGCCCACGGACCTTGAAATGTCTGGTGGCGCGCCTCGGCGATGCCAGCCTTGAACAGGAGCACCAGCAGCCCCGTGACGAGGCCTATCAGGGACCCTGCCGCCACGATCTTGACCTCGTCCGCAAACTCCCTTTTCCTGTCCTCAAATGACCCGCCGGTCCTCTTTAACCGTGTCATGGTCATCTGCAGCGCTGTCAAGGGGGCGGAGCTCCTCGACGGCCTGATCCTCTTGGAATCACCGGGACGGCGCTGCATGGTCAAGCCGCCCACGCCGTGGGGGCGCTCTTCCTGTGAAGTCCCGGCTCGTAGACTGTGTGCCCGCGAGCCGCCTGACAGGCTTGGTGCGGCTCCGACCCACGCGGGGACCAGGCCGTGCGCGGGGGCAGCCCATGCCGCGACGAGGCACGCGAGCCGGAGAGAGGTTAAACGCCTCGCAGGCTGGCCGCCTTCCCGCGGCGCTGAACCGGGAGTCGCAACCATGCCGTTCTTTTAGAACCAAATTTTGTTAAGAAACAGTATTATACAAGGGAGACGTAGAGGCGCCATATTGGTAAGGCCAAGGGCATGCGGAGGCTACCCATCTTCCTGCTGCCTTTGTTCCGACCAAACGCGCGCCAGGTGAGCATTGCCGCAGATACATTGTGTGTGTATTGTGCTGTTGACTCTTTGCGCTGTGCCGCTTCCCGCCTTTCACCCTGCGTTACGTGTGCTCAGGCGTACTACTTGCCCACCTCGGTGGCCGTCACGGGGCTCGCGAAGACGGCCGTGTGCTTTGGCGCGTCCCTGTCCCTCTTCGCCGCTCTCGTCGCGCACAAGGTGGCGCCGCAGCCGCTCCCGCTCCCCGTTCCTCGGTCGTTGAGCGCCGAGGCGGAGGGCGCGGGCGAGTGAGGCGGCGCTGCACGCCGGCACCACGGCGGCTCAGCGGCGCCGTCAGATGGGGCCAGTAGCCCAGACGCTGTCCTTTCTGGCGGCATTGGCCTGCCTCGGGACCCCGGCAGGCGCAGGTGCGGGCGCGACGGTTCAGGTCCTGTGTCAGCCTCCCGCGTGGCTGTGCCCGTGCCGAGACCGTTCAACAGGCCCCTCCCCGCCCCTGCACACTGCTGCACAGGGGCGCGGTCTGCTTCTATGCGTGCCGTACCCGCAGCCCATGCTCCGCCTAAGGGGCGGAGACGAGGACATGGCCGCGTCCGAGGGCGCGCACCGGCGGGGGGTGCAGAGGCCTGCCCCCGCGTCCGATTCGGCGCCCAAACGGCCGCGGAGAAACGCGCTGGGCTCCCCCGCGGCCTTCAAAGGCGCTGTCCTCGGGTCCAGCGCGGGGCAACATGTAGACGCTGCCGACGACGAGCTGCGCAGCGCCAGCAGCACACAGAGCGACGAGAGCGGCGGCACCCAGGCGGAGGGCGGGGGCTCAAGGCAGAAACTCTGAAAAGTCAGAGCACTACTCTAATTTTTTATACTAATTAGGCCAGGGCGGTGACGTTTCAGAATTTCTGCCAGCGCGGGGAATCACGCCCGCGGCGACGAGGGCAATGGAGCTGTCGCTGACGCCGACGATGTGATCCCGGACGCCGCAGAGACAGCCCTGGAGCGGCTGCGCGACGGCAAGGCACCCGCCCCGCCGCTGTGGAAGGAGTCGACGTTCGCGGGACTTTTTTCCCAAAGCCCCAAGGTGGACCTGCCGGGGCACAAGAGCGTAACCCTGGAGCATTTTCGCGCGGAGCGCATTGCCTTTGACGTGCGCGGCCGCCTTTTGGACGCGGATACCTACCGGTGGCGCGACCGCCTTGTGAAAATAGTGTATGGGGAGTCCGGGAAAAAGGAGGCGCTGGTCGACGTGGACACGGGGCGCCAGATCCACGCGTATGCGTCGCGGCAGCACGTCTTTCTTCAGGGGCACACCGAGGTCTATCTCGAGGACTTCCCGCTCGAGCGAGTCCCGACTAACGACTTGGGGGTGTATACTTGGCGCGACCGGACCGTGCGCGTCATTATCGCTGACGAGAAGCTCGAGCGGATCATCGACGTTGACGACGGCTCAGTAGTCTACCTCTTCACAGAGGAGGACCAGCAACTGGAACACCTCAACGTGGACCTCTTCAGCGCCGAATACCACAAACTCGATCGCCCAGCGTCAGAGGCACGCCTCGCTCGCATCTGCGACGAATTCTCGGTTGCGGGCGCCGCGCCCTTCGGTCGCGTACATGTAGTGTGGCCACACAAGGGCCCAGAGGACAAAGAGCCTCTGCGGCACGGAGGGACCGTCATCTGGCTACACGGCATGGGCGGGGGCCTGGAGGTAGAGGAGATGGCAAGCGCGGTGACGCAGCGCCTCGACATGCCCTGGATCAAGTACATCTTCCCCACGGCGCCCATGCAGCCAGTGACGCTACTAGGGGGCGCCGTCAGTAGTTCGTGGTTTGATATCTCGAGCCTCTCCGAGGCAGGCTCCGCCGAGGATGCTGCTGGGCTCGAGCGCGGCGCCAACTACATTGCAAGGCTGGTCCAAGACGAGATTGTCCGCGGCGTTGCCCCGCACAGCGTGCTGGTTGTGGGCTTCGGTCAGGGCGCCGTGCTGGCGATCAACGTGGCACTGCGCGGATACACCTGGCAGCCGCCGCCCGAGAAGGAGGTGGATGACATGGAGTCGGATGACCCCGACTTCCCCACCACCGTCTCCGCCATGGCCGACCGCCATGCTATGCTCCAGGCAAAACGCGAGGAACAGCGTGAGCGCATGCTTGAGGCAGCGCGCAACGGCATGCCCCTCCTCGAGAATGCGCCCGAGCTCACAAAGCTCGGTGGCATCGCCCTCCTATCCGGCTGGTTCCCAGACTGTTTACTCAACCTGAAACCGCCCTGGGCTAAGCACCTCAGGCCCACGTACTGGATGGGTCGCCGTTGCGGGAAACGCGGTGGTGTCGAGACCTTCGTGGCCCACGGCCGCGCCGACCGTACTGTTCCTTTCGAGCTAGGAAAACAGCTATTCAAGCGCGCCATCAAAGCAGGCTTTTCTGTGGCCAAGCTCCTCAAGTTCTCCCACGGCCATGGTCTGAGTAAGCACCAGCTTTTTGAACTCAAGTGTTGGATAGACCGCCAGATACCAGATCCAGAGTGGGATCTTGACGATTCCTCCCTCCTCACGGCCTCATCCCAGGGTTACACACATGCGGGGGCCCTAGAGTCCGGTATCCTTCCAGACTTATAGAAGGTGTTCTCTACCTCTATAGAAGGTGTTCTCTACCTCTTGCGGGGGCCCTAGAGTCCGGTATCCTTCCAGACTAAGATATGAGATTGGGGGGCTGAGGGGACGGGGGGGGTATATCGTATGCAGCGGGCGCTCTAGAGGCATCTCCCTGGCAGACTGGGTCTCGGCAGCAAAGGGTGCACGTGATGATGAATGAAAGTTTGTTGATGATGAATGAAAGTTAGTGGACCGACATCAAATATGGTAATATAGATGTTGAAGTTTCAATTGTTCTTGGTGTCCCGTGCTGTGTGTGTTCAGTGTTTATTTTTAAGGACCCCGAGCCGAGCCCCTTACAGGACTGTCACAGTTGTGTAGGGTGCAGCTCTCATTGCTACCGACTCCTCCCCGATACCAACTTTTTCGTTGTGAACGGATCAATGCTTACCGCCTCCTAATAAATTCTCTCGCTCGCTCGCTCGCTCGCTCTCTCCCTTTGTCTCTCACAGTCTCTGTCGATAAAACATCTCTCTCGCGCGCTCTCTCTCTCGCACAAAAGGCTCACTAGTGGAATGCCCCGACTTCCTAATATACTCTCTTGCTCTCTCGTGTCTCACCCTACGTGCGAGGTCCCTTTCCCTCCAAGGAGATCCGGCGAATATTGGTAACGGATGATCTCGGCCCGCCCATTGTACCAGGGGGCAGGGGGGCTGGGGAGCGGTTTGGGATCCCGAACCCTCGAAAGAGCGGGTCGGTGATTGGGGCGGACCGGCAACGGTTTGGTCTCTCTTGTGTGTTGCTGAAACGCGTGCCACAAGGCCGAACGGAGAGTGGGGGTATAGCACTCGACACCAATGTTGGGCCACGAGTGCCCAGCGGCGCGTACCCGTATCTCGTGATGCATTTCGCATGGGTGCGGCCGAGCTGCAGTGCTCTGTGCATCGAAACACTGCATGCCCGGGCCTACTCAATCTTCTCAGTCTTCGACATTGCCCAGCGACTGTGTAGGGCTTGTCTCCCTGTTGGGTGGTAAAGGAGAAGGCCCAAGTTTTCCTATCTTCATTGTCAGAAGAAAGGATTTCGCGGACTAGCTCTGCGGCCATGTGTTCAGGATCAGTTACCGTGTTTCTCCACCCAGCCCAAGCGTGGTCTACAGTAGAAACCCACTTAGTGATGTTGGAAGGAGTGAACTTTTTTGAAGCAACGTAAGCGTCATGTTTCGTTATGGCGTCAGTGACTCCCGTGTCTATGTATTTGGCAGCAATATTATGCAGACACATGTACCCGAAGGGCAACTACGTGGTCATCCATTTTGTCGGTGTCCATCCTGGCTTGTCGGGAAAGAACTCGAGCTTAGCGTTCCATTCAACCGAGTACTTGGTCTCGAGTTTTACCACAAGCTGAACAGGATCGTGGTCTGCGATAATCTGTTTTTCATTCGTGCCAAAATTTTCAGACAAAACATGCAACAAGGGGTACTGGGCCTTTTGAAAGTCAACGTAGAGCTTCTGCTCCTGTTCCTGGTTGAAATTATCGAAATCAAGGAGAGAGCTCCAGGTCAGACCCCACCAATATTTCAAAGGGTCCAAAACCTCGGAGGTCTGATTGGCTAAGAGGGGATAGGCCGACCCGAAAGCATACCTCAGCTTGACCACCCATTCCCGCCAGCGCGTGGCGCGAGGCGTCGTGGAGGAATGGTCGAACTTGCTGACTTTCAAGGCGTGATAGCCGTTTGTCTTCTCGTTGTTTGACATGTTTAACCGTCTTCGATTCTAAAGAGAAACGATCCGGAACAGTCAGAGTCGGAACAGTCAGGATAAAGGTGGTCGCTCCTGTGTCCAGCACAAACACACCCTCGTCGTCTATCGTGAAGAGCGTTTGCAAATCCTTGGACTGTAACCAATGCTTCGTCGCCGCGTGACGCAGAGGTAGCGTCAATGCGCAGGCCAGTACGCGTGCGGCGGTCACCAGAGGCGACACCCCAGAGAATGCGCGCGGGAGGAGCGCAATGAGTCCGTGCGTGAGCTGAACGTCGGGCGAGTAAACCTGTCTAGACCCAAGGAGGCACAGAAGCGCAAGAGCCTGCAGCGGCTTCGCTGCACGCTTGGCGTGATCCGCTCTTGGACAAGATAAGCGAAGTGGGCAGGCGGGTTCTTTAGTCCCACCTTCCTGCGGCATCTTCACGATGCACGACACTCGACGGCTTTGTGTCTGTGGCATTTGTGCAGGTAGAAGGAAGAGCTGTTTGCGGAGGTTGCGCCGGAGAAGAATCCGGAGGAGGGATCGGCGCATCTGCGGGCCAGGAGACTGCCGTGGGGTATGGCGAGTCCAGGGGTCTGAAGAGCGCATGTTTGCGGAGCTGGGTACCCAGTATTGGCTTGCGTGCCAGTGACAGCTCGTACTCACGCATGCATCCAGACAGTCGCAGTCATACCTGGAGCCTCAGGGTGTCGTCGTCAATGGATGAGTCCTGCACGCTTCTCGACGCCTGGCAAAATCAGATTCGTTTTGCTATGAAGTTAGGGTCCGAGAATGCATGTTCTCCTCCTCCCGGGCCGCCGACAAAGTAGGAGAGAGAGAGAGTGAGGGAGCCTGAGAGAGCTTTATTAGGAACAACAGTCCATAGGCCCATAGGACCTGCTAAATAAATAATTATCCGAGTCTATACAAGAATTTATACTTAATATGGTGAAACTTTTTTCCATCTGTTGCTGTTTCCATATCAATCATAAGATTTTAACTAATCCCTTTACTTTAAGCAATTTCTTATTTACCTTCTTAACATCTAGGCCGCCCGGCCTGCGGTTAAGCCAAGGAAAACTGTGCCAGTGACAGGCGCACTGTGGCACCCTGTGTTAAAGTACCGGATTCTCTACGGCCCGAGGTCCCAGCCTGAGCCCCGCCCACAATGAAGTTCCCATACTCTGGTCGGCGACCCACTGTCGCATCTAAAAGTTTTTTTTCTAATCTGTGATTTAATGTACATTACATTTCAAGCATTAACATCGACGCAAGCGTACTGTCTCCCTCCTCCTAGGCTTCGGGCAATCACCTCCCTCGCCCCCCACCTGCCTCCCTTGCCCGCTCTCTCCCCATTCTCTCTCCTACCGGTATCCCCTGTCCTCCTCATCTACCACCACTGCCTTCCACCACCCTCCCGCTGAACTCACCGTTCAACCCACATTCCCATTTTCTTAGCCGTTGTCAGTCGCATAGATCACATCTCTTCTTGATTGTCAATAAAACTTCTCTCTCTCTCTCTCTCTCTCTCTCTCTCTCTCTCTCTCTGACTATAGACCCCTCCCAGAGACCTTCAGAGGTTCACTGAGTGCACAAGCTAGAGAAATGATGTTCGTGAGAGGTAGCGAATGCTTTGCGCTGTGCTTGCACGGGGAGTAGAGCGTGTCAAGAGGATGCACGATGAGCAGGGGCCTGCTCAAGAGGCCTCTTCCTGAGAGCCCCCCGCTTCGGCGAGCCGCCGCTTGACCTCCTCAATCTGCTCCTGCCGCTTCCGTGTCTTCTCTTGCTCCTCCATCCGCTGCCCCTCCAGCTCGGACGTCGCCTTTTTCGTCTCAATATCGCGCTTTTTCAGCTCCTCGGCGGTCATTTCCATCTCCTCGGATTCCATCTTGGCCAACATCAGCCGCGGCGCCTTGCTCACTGCCGTCCGCAGCCGTTGCTCCTCATTTATAAAGAGTTCTGTGAACTCTTTGCGTAACTGCAACTCAGTAAAACAGCGGCGGATACCTGCATCTATCTCTGCACCGCGTTGTCCACCCTCCCACTGCCGGTAGACCTTTTCTGACGGCGCTATTATGACTGGGTACCCGAATTTGCCTGCCCAAAAGACAGCTTCTTGCGTTGTCTTGGCGATCGCTTCCACCTGCTCCTCCTCCTCCGCCCCCGCCTCATCCTTCACGTCGAACTGTGCCTCCGGGGGGTATCTTGTCACTACCACCATCGCGTGCGTCGCACCCACTGCTAACCCGGCCATATACTCATCCGGAAATAGTAGCACGCGTGTAGGCTCTGTCACGCAGCTTCCCGGTTCGTGCTTGCGTCGAGCGCCACTGGGCGCTTGCTTGTTCTTGCTACTCAGCAGCCCCTCTATTTGTGGACCTTCGCCCCAGCACCATAGTTGATGGTCGCGCGTGATCGCCAACGTGCACAGCGGCCCGCAGCGAACTTCAAGGACCCCACCTGAGGCCGTGCCGCCGGAAATAGAATGCACCGCTTTGGGGATAACTGACTTCCACGCACCGAATGTGTTTGTGCCCAGTGTTGGGAAGATCGGATTGCCCACAGCCGCCGCCTCCGAGTTTGGATATCCCAACTGCCCGCGCGTGCCACTTCCAAAGGTGTAGAGGGTGTTGTCACTGAGGATGGCGCACGAGTGATGCCTGCCACACGCCCCACTTTTCACACCCTTCAAGGATTGAATAAGCTTGGGGAACAGGAGAGACTTGTCGTCTCCGTGACCCAATTTGCCATCGACCCCCTCGCCGCATGAAAAAGCCTCGCCTTTGTCGGTGATGAAGATGGTATGCCGGTGGCCGCAGCAGATCTCGATGATGTGGTGTGCTGCTAAATGCTCGACCTTGCGAGGATATCTCTCGTTTTTCATTGAGCAGTGCCCCAGTTGCCCGTATATGCCACTACCCCAGGTAAGTCCCTGTCCGTACTGAACCGTGCATGCACAGTACTGGTCACCGCACCAGATCTTATCGACAAAAAAGCCGGGGGTAGCAAGATAGTCAACGAGCTTCGGCATGGGCCACGACACCTCGTCCCCCTGCCCCAACACTCCCTCCCTGCCATCCCCAAAAACAAAAATCTCGCCACGGTCCGTGAGCGCCAGCGTGTGCTTGGCCCCGCAGGCAATACTCACGCACTCGCCTGCCGTCTTTTCTATGGGCCCGAGACTGCCGAGGTAATCCAAGGGTCCGTCCTGCCGGTGGATAGGCAGGTTGGGGTACATGAAAATTTCGTCGTTTGTGGATTCCACGCCCGAGCCCGTCTGTATGGCCATGAAGCCTTTAATATCGATGATGCCGCGCGTGACGGCGTATTCGCCAGCAAAGCGGCCCAGCTGTCCGTTGTCGTTGAGGCCCCACGTATACACCTTGCCATTACTGAGTACCGCTGTGTGTCCATTGCCGCACGCCACCTGCGTGACGACCTGGTCGTACATGTGGTCTACATTGCCGAACTGGTTGGGCGTCGCGAGATCATCCCAGCCCAGCTGCCCGAAGCCATTGAGACCCCAGGCAACGAGCTTGCCAGACGTGGTGGCCGTGAGAGGCGGCTGGCTGAAGGCACTCCAACCCGCGAGGTTGCGGGCGCGGACCTGCATCTGGAACAGCAGCGACCCTGAGGGCAGATTCTTGAGCACGCAGCGGTACTCGTCCGGGTATAGCGGCTCCTCGGGCGTGCCCTCCAGGCCCTCGGCTGGCATCATCACGGAGCACTGTTTGGTCTGCTCGTCTTCGTAGACCACCTCGTAGCCATTCACGTCGGCGCCGTTGCCGAAGGGTATCTTCCAGCTCAGCTGAATGCTGTCGACTGTCGAGCGCATAATATATAGATCCGTCGGCTCGTTGGGCGGCGCCGCCAGCGTCAGTCCGTAGGCGGGCAGGGACACCCACGAGCCCCAGCCCGCCTGGTTGTGTGCGCACACCGTGAACATGTAGGCTGTGCCGGGCTTGAGTGCCCACACCACATAGGTTGTGTTGGAACTCTTCGTCTCCATCTCCACCGCCGACCCGGGGACGCCGGGCTGGTAGACCTGCACCTTATAGTTCTGGACGGGCGCGCCGTTTTCGATGCGCGGCTTCGACCATTTGAGGGCAGCCGAGAACGCCTCGAGCTCCTCCACCTCGATCCAGTCCACCTGCCCGGGGGGCGCCGACGAGGTGCGGCCCGAGATGGGCGGGAGCGAGCCCACGCCCCAGCCGCCCTCGCTGCGCGCCTTGACCGATATCCCGTGCACAAGCATGCCCGGCCCTAGCCCGCGGATGAGGAAGCTGGTGGTGAAGCCATCGAGGAGGCGGCGCTTCGGCTGCGCGTCCTCGACCTGGTAGTAGATCTCATAGCCGTGGATGTACATCTCGCCGTTGGGGAAGTTGGGCGGGCGCGGCGGCGGGTCCCACGCAAACTCCATCTCGGTCGCCTTGGTCTTGATGATGCGCACGTTGCCGGGCGGCACGGGCGGCTTCGGCTTGAAGAAGTCGGTCATCCCTCAGCAGGACAAATCAACAAGGCTCGGCAGCATCTCGGGTCATCTCGGGCGCACAGATGCTTTCCAGCCTTGGCAACCTGCGGATTGCACGAACGAGAGAACCACCAACGGACTGTGTACACTGTACAGACAGCATGCTAATCTCACGGGAGCGGCTCATCTTCTGAGCCCGGGTCGCCACCTGCTGCCGCACGGCAAGATGTCCCAGATCCTGTCTGGTGCGCCGCCGGGCCTGCAGCGCATGGGGCGAATAGACCTTTCATCTGCAAGCCGCCTGCAAGGCGACTTGCTGCACTCTCTGCTGAAGCAGCCCGCGCAGCGCACCGAGCGGGAGATCATCAAGATCCGCTTCTTGCTCTGCAAGCACCCGGCCTTCCAGCACTTGTGCGTGAAAGCCCTGCACACAGTTTCCCGGGCGGTGACCATCGAGCAGTACAGGGCCGGCGACATTGTGTACAGGCTGGGCGAGCCGGTGGACCGCGTCTACTTCATGGAGAGCGGGCGCTGCGAGCAGTACCGCATCACGCCCGAGGACCTCAAATTCCTGCAGGCGCCAGCCCGCGAAAATAAGCTGGCTCCTCACGCTGCAGATGCGGCCCGCCCCGCGTGCACCCTGGAGTCCTCCCTCCGCTGCCCCGCGCGCCGGGGAGCGCTGAAGGGCGACGAAATGCGCTCCAGCGCATTTCAGGTCTTCCTCGAAAGCCCGGCCCCGCCACTCCTGTACAGTGTCCAGGCGCGCAGCATGCTCGCGTTGTCGGCCACCGTCTTGGCGTTACCCTGCTGCAGAGTATGGATGCTAAAGCGCGGCGCGGCCACCCTGGATCAGGCAAACTGGGTTTCACTTATGTTAGACGTGGATGGGGAGGGCATGATTCGCGCTCAAGATGCAACCGGAGTCCCTGCGGTCGGGCCGCTCTCAGCGGACTATGGCCGCGAGCGAGGCTTGGACTGGCTTTCGCTTCCAGCTAACGTGGTTGGCTCACTCCGCGAGGTCTGGCGTGTGGAAGAATTTTCACTCGGAGCATTCAACTTTATAGTTCGCGTTGAGTTTACGCGAGGAGACTTCCTGTGCGTCAGTTTTGAGTCGGGTGGCATGCGCAAAACGTGGGTTGAGCACCTGAAAAGCTTCCGGGATGCTGAGGACCAGGTCACCCGAACGCTGATTGCCAAACGCCGGAGCGATTCAGCCTTCATTGCGGGCGATTTGTTTGGCGCTGAGGAGATGCGAAAACCCAACCCAATCGAAGCGCAGAGCAGCCCGCGGGATGCTACCGTGCTCTGCAGAACGGATGCCAGGATGTTTGTCTTGCGACGCTTTGATTTTCTGTGCGCGATTGAAAACAGCCCGATTTTCAGCCTGCAGGAACGCATATCGACGCTCAAGCTCGCGTGCATCCTTCCTCCAACCTCCACCAGCAGTCTCTTTAAGGCAGCACGCGCCCTTCAGCCCGAACAATATCTGCTCAACCAGGTCGTGTGCCGGGCAGGAATGCGTGTTGAAGC
>Ga0315899_10006735_pt1 | contig 12377 bp, 7 predicted proteins | sample LakEriMetagenome_2_FD_203518 | JGI IMG/M metagenome (GOLD analysis project Ga0315899, IMG submission 203518) | Freshwater fungal communities from buoy surface, Lake Erie, Ohio, United States - Buoy 4 MA112 | ecosystem: Environmental > Aquatic > Freshwater > Lake | place: USA: Lake Erie, Ohio... | reverse complement strand
TCCGACAGAACGCGATGGTGGCGCTGCGGCGCAGAGGCAGGGCTCGTCTGATATGGGTTTTTTGAAAACCGCCGCTGCGTTTTTGCTTGCAGTGTTTATCTTACGCGCGGCCTTGGGCGCCATGTTCCAGGCGCCCGGCGCGGCTGGCCCTGCTTTGGTGGAGGCCTTCGCGCTGGATTGGGCGGGCTTTGGCACGCTGGTAGGTTTGTTCTGGCTGCCGGGGCTTTTCCTCGCCTATCCGCTTGGCTTGGTCGCGCAGCGTTTGGGGGACAGGCGCGGCGTGCTGCTTGGGATTTTGCTGCTGATCCTGGGGGCGCTTGTTTCGACGCGTGCGGAAGAAGTAGCGCTGCTGGTGGCCGGGCGGTTGCTCATGGGCCTCGGCACGCTGCTGGTGATATTGCTGCTGACGAAAATGGTGCAGGACCGCTTTTTGGGCCGAGACCTTTTCCCCGCCATGGCGGTTTATGTGCTGGGTTGGCCGCTCGGCATTGCCGCGGCGCAGGCGGCGCTTCCCGGGTTTGTGCCTGATCATGGCTGGCAATTTCCCTATCAGGTCGCGGCCTTTGCTGCCGGCATCGCCTTCATCGCGGTAGCCCTCGCCCGCGGGCCGGAACCGCGCGCCTTGCCGGCAAGCACCAGCACGAGCAGCGCACTGACGCAGGCCGAGTTTCGCCGCATGTGCCTGGCTGGCGCATGTTGGGCCTTGGTGAATGGCGCCTATATGGTGCTGGTGAGCTTCGCGCCGCCGATGCTGATGGCGCGCGGGCTTGGCTTGGCGGAGGCGAGCTTCGCGGTTTCGTTGATTTCCTGGTCCAATCTGCTGGCCGTGCCGGCGGGCGCTTGGCTTGCGCGCCGTGCGGGGGTTGCAGGCCCCATGACCATCAGCGCGAGTTTGCTTGCGATGCTGGCCGCGCTGGCCTTGCCATTGGCTGATGCTTCTTGGGCGCCGTTTCTCGGCCTGCTGCATGGCTTCTGCTACGCGCTACCGATCACGGTGTACTCAGCTTTGGCAGCCGAGGCCGTGGCGCCGGAACGCCGCGCGCGGGGCTTGGGTGTGTATTTCGTGTGGTTCTATGCCGGTTGCACGGGCTGCCCGGCCTTTGCTGGCTGGCTGAGGGATGTCACGGGCAGCGCGACAGTGCCGGTTTTCTTTGCGGTGGCGGCGTTGGGCGCGGCGCTGGCGCTTTATGTGTGGTTCAGGCGGGATTTGGCGCGGGGGTAGCGCGGCTAGGTGGCAAAAAGCGCGTAGATATCGGCCAGCGTGAAATTGCCGGCGAGGATCACATCATCGCCCGTGCCACCGTTGAAGGTATTGGTAAGCCCATTGCCGACCAGTATGTCATTGCCAGCGCCGCCGGTGAGGCTGACACCGCTGACATCGGTTGCGATGCGGAGCGCTTCGATATGATCCGGCATGGTCATGCTGACAGAGGTGAGGATGGTATCAGCGCCACCATTGGCGGCTTCGATAATGACGTCGAGGGTATCGGAGATGGTGAAAAGGTCATTGCCAAACCCGCCTATCAGACTGTCCTCACCAAGGCCGCCCTCCAAGGTATCAGCACCATTGCCGCCAAGAAGCTTGTTTGGCGCAGCATCCCCCAGCAGACTATCAGCACCGGGACCACCCAGAACATGTTCGATACCGGATAGGACATCGCTACCAGATGCGCCGGTGACCAGATTAGTGGCCAGATTCACCGTCACCGCGCCGGCCGCAGCGGCGTATGAAACAAGGTCATCGCCTTCGCCGCCATCCAAGGTATCGGCACCGTCCAGGCCTTCTAGGGTATCGGCACCTGTTCCGCCGGAAAGGCTATCGCGATTGGTTAGTTGGCCTGAATACAGCCTTAACGTCCCGTCACCTGCACCAATAACCAAATCCAACACACCATCATTATCAATGTCCGTAAAGATGGGCGCACTGTTCCATCCGACATCAATGCCGGCGAAGGGGTTCACTGGCCAGCCGTACCAACTACCCACCGCACCATAGGAGCCATAACCATTGCTCATAAACGCAAAAAGAGTTCCTGAACTCTCGCCAGAAACCAAATCAAAATCGCCATCGAAATCAAGGTCAACAAAACTGGGCGCGCTAAGGGTCCCAACGTCCTGCCGATAGAAGGGACTCACAGGGTTTCCATAAGGATACCCAGGTCTGCCATCCATCGGTGTGAAGCCGCCGTATGGCTCGCGCCTATACGCGGCGAAGCCACCACGAGAATCACCCAAAAGCATATCCTGATCACCATCCAAATCAAAATCGAAAAAAACGGGGGCGCTGTTGAAGCCAACATCAATGCCACGATAGTTTCGACCAATACCCAAACCAATTCCAACATTAGTAAGCGTGCCATCGTAGCCGCCCACAATCAAATCCTGGTCGCCATCCCCATCGTCATCAACAAAAACCGGCGCACTATCCCAGCCAACATCAAGACCGAAAAATGGATTTTCAGGATATTCGCCAGTGATGGCAGTGAAACTGCCATCGGAATTGCGACGAAAGCATAAGACGTCACCGTCACCGCGACCTACAACAAGGTCAAGATCACCATCATTATCAAGATCAGAAAAGGCCGGCTTGGCATTGATGCCAACGTCTACAAAAGAGAACGGGTTTCCTTCCGCGAGGGCGAAAACCAAGCTGCCGGACCCGGAGCCGCCATTCAGCCAATCATCCCCCTCCCCGCCGGTCAAAGTATCAGAATCCGCACCGCCATCCAATTGGTTCATTAAGGAATCACCGAGCAGACTATCTGCTTTCTTACCTCCGCGCACATTCTCAACGCTTAAAAGGCTGTCATTACCGTGGGCACCTAGTGCCAAACCCGCCGCCAAATTAACCGTTATCGCGCCGGTCGCATCAGCGTAGGAGACAAAATCCAGTCCTGCGCCACCAGCCAGGCTATCGTCTCCGAAACCTCCGTCTAGGATATCATTGCCAACGCCACCATCCAGTGAGTCATGGCCGAAGTTACCGCTCAATTCATTTGTCGAAGCATCACCAACCAAGCAGTCCGAACCTGTGGTTCCAAGAACATTTTCAAACCCTGAAACATGATCATTACCAAAACGCGTGCTGCTTGTTTTGCCTCTCGCCAAATCTACCGTCACGCTATCGCCGCTTGACTCGACAAAATAGTATAGGAGATCAGTACCGGCACCGCCAAACAAGCTGTCATCGCCCCGACCGCCATCTATAGTGTCAGCGCCACCGGCACCATAGAGTTGGTTCGCTTCGCCATTCCCCAATAGGCTATCGTTAGCTGCCCCACCGAGCACATTCTCTATACCGAATAGGCTGTCGTTTCCTGCCGCGCCGGAAACTAGGTTGCTGATTAAGTTCGCCGTTACAGAAGCAGTCGCACCAGAGAAGGACGCGAGGTCAAGACCAACCCCGCCGATTAGGGTATCCGCACCAAAGCCCCCATCCAGCGTATCGGAGCCATCACCACCATCAAGCTGATTCGACGCCAAACTACCAACCAGACTGTCAGCACCAACACCACCCAACACATTTTCAATGTCAGATAGGTTGTCGCTGCCCGCCGCGCCGGTGACCATATTGCTGGCAAGGCTCACCGTCACCGCACCAGTCGCACCAGCATAGGACACAAGGTCAATACCAGCCTCACCTATTAGGCTGTCAGCACCAAGGCCGCCATCCAGCGTATCGGCACCATTGCCGCCATTGACACTGTCATTACCAACTGCGCCGATAAGCAGATTCGCCAAAGAATCTCCCAACAGGCTGTCGGCGCCGGCACCACCCAGCGCATTTTCAATCCCATACAGACTGTCGCTGCCCGCAGCGCCAAGGGCGCGATTGCTGGCAAGGTTCACCGTCACCGCATCAGTCGCCCCTAGAAAGGATACAAGGTCGGTGCCAACTCCGCCATCAAGCGTATCGTCGCCCGCGCCGCCATCCAGCGTGTCATTCCCGTCCAACCCATTGAGCGTTTCGGCGTTATTGGACCCATCCAGCCAATCCGCAAATACCGTCACCGGCGGCGCAATGGCGAGCATGGCAGGGATATTCAGCCGACCATCGGTTGCGACAAGATCATTGACCGAAGCGGTGAAGGTGGCACTGCGCAACAACGCTTCCCTGATCTGCGCACTCGTCGCATTGGGAAAAAGAGATGCGTACAGCGCAATTGCGCCGGCGACATGGGGCGCAGCCATTGATGTACCACTATTGGCACCATATTCGCTATTCGGAAATGTTGACCATACGTCATTCCCTGGCGCGGCCAGGTCAACCGAATTCATGCCGTAATTCGAGGAAGAGGAGAGGGCACCAGCGCTTGTAATGGAAGCGACCGAAATCACCGCCTCGTGCGATGTAGGGGAAGTCGAATAATTCGATGGGTAGCGGCTCTCCCATGAGTAATCGATATTCCTTGCCGAGTTTCCTGCGATCGTGACAAACAAGATATCTTCTAGCGCCGCCTTGGTGATGGCTGCCAGTAAACCCTCGTTATAGGAAGTACTTCCATAGGAATTATTCGTGGCTACGAAATTCTCAGTGCTACCAGATGCCCTGGCGCCGATGGCTGCCGTGGTAAAATAATTTACCGCACGGGTAGAATCTGAGGTCAGGCCAGGACCTGAGGATGGAAGAAATTTCAGTGCAACCATCTGTATTTGCCAATTAACTCCAGCAACGCCTATGGCATTGCCACCCAGTGCACCTATGGTGCCGGCTACATGCGTACCGTGATTACTATCATCCATGGGATCATTGTCGTTATTGGCGAAATCCCAGCCAATCAGATCATCAAGATAACCATTGCCATCTTCATCAACACCATTTTCCCAGCGGATATCATTCAGCAAATCACCCGCATCTATGCGCCCATCACTATTGTAGTCCAGCACATAGGCAGCATTGGCAGACCCGTTCAGGTCCCGAAAAGTAATCAGCCCATCCTCATCAATATCGGAAAGCGATGCGCGCAGCGTAGTCGGGATTTCACGCTGATTGAGCCAGATATTCAAGTAAAGGTCGGGGTGTGTGTAATCTATACCGCTATCAATCACACCAATCACATTGGCCATGGAACCGGTATGGCCTTGCGCCCAGGCTTCCGCTGCCTGGCTGCCATATTGATTGGTCGGGCTTGAGGAATCGCCATACATCCCCCACAGGCTGCCATCCGTATAGCGCGAATCATTCGGCGTGCCCTGAATGGTCATTGCCCGGCCTTCAGCCCCTTGGGGCATGGGCGCTCCCGCATCCTGGCCTTGAGCGACTAAGTCGGGCGCAGCCCAGGAAGCGCCCATCAAGACATCCGGGGACGGGGCGACATACGTCCCGAAACCAGCCGGCACCATCGGCCAAGGCTGAAGCCCCAGGCCAGTACTGTAGAAATCTGGCAGTAACGTCGCGTCGTCTGAGGGAGAGAAATAAAGGACGCCATCGGCAGACAGTCCTTCTTTCAGCTCTTGATCACGAGAGTTTATGTCGCCGAGAGAACCCCAAAGCGTGCCGCGCCGCGCCATGCCCTCAAACCCGCGTTATTTATCTTTCTTAATCTATCCAACATGCCCATTGGCTTCAATATCGAAAATGCCGGTTCAAGGGGCCATAATCCGGCCAAAGGCCCCCTCAGGGTCATTCCCACCCGCCGCTATCCCCTACTTCCGCGCCAGTACAAACAACCGCCGAAACGGCAGCAGCACCGCCCCATCCGGCCCCGGCGGATAGGCCGCGCGCATCGCCGCTGCATACTCCGCCAAAAACCCTTGGCTGTCCTCAGCCCCCAGCGCATCCATGAAGGGCCGCAGGCTCGTGCCCATGGCCCAGCGCAGCACTGGGTCTTCGCCGCGCATCACATGGATGTATTCCGTCACCCACATTTCAAGCTTCGCCACGCGCGGGTTGAGCATCGCGTAATAGGCTTCGGGCGATAAAATCGGCGGTGCACTTTTCACGCGCTGCAACACCTCAGCCCAGAGCCCTTCCCGCGCAATCCGGTCCTGTTCCGCGCGCAAGGGCGCTGCATGCATGGATGGCATTTGCACGGCCAAAACGCCGCCTGGTGCCAGGCATTCCAGCAAGCGCGGAAACAAAGCCTCATGCCCATCCAACCATTGCAGCGCGGCATTGCTGAAAATCACATCCACCGGCGCTGCCGGTGCCCAAGTGCTGATCTCCGCCTGCGCTGTCTCAAACCCCGCCGCCGCAGCCTTCACCAGCATCGCGGCACTGCCATCCACGCCCATCACGCGCGCATCAGGAAAACGCGCCGCCAACACCGGCAGCGCATTGCCCGCGCCGCAGCCCAAATCCACCACAAGCTTCGGCGCTTCATGCGGAATGCGCGCGATCAAATCCAGCGCGGGGCGCAGCCTTTCATCCTCAAACTGCAAATAGGTCTTGGCGTCCCAGATATCCTTCGCCGTCACAGAAAGCGTTCCCGGATATCCACGCTGCTTTCGCGGCCAAGCTTATCAAAATGCTCAGTCAGCCATTTCTCTGCCGCGTCGCGCCCGAATTGGCGCAGCATGCATAAAAACTCCCAATCACCATTGAATTTCGTCGAAAGCTTGAAGGAACGGAGCCGATCCTCATCCTCAATCAAATGAATGAACAGGCGCCGATAGCGCGGCTGTTCCAACCGCCCCGCATCAAGCAGCCGCTGCACAAAATCAATCGCGCGCATTTCCGCCATCAGACTGCCATTGAAGGTAATTTCATTCAGCCGATTGACAATATCCGACGCGCTGGTCGGCATTTCTTCGCGCACTTGCGGGTTCAACTGGATCAGCATGATATCGGGCGGACCGCCCTGTTCATACAGCGGCCAGAGCGCCGGATTGCCCAGATAGCCGCCATCCCAATAGGATTCGCCTTCAATCTCCACCGCCTTGAAAACCTGCGGCAGGCAGGCGGAAGCCAGCAGCACCTCCGCGTCAATTTCCCGTCGCGTGAAAACCCGAGGCTTGCCCGTGCGCACATTAGTCGCGGAAATGAACAACCGCGGCGCTTTTGTCTCCTCACGCAGCCGCTCAAAATCAATGCTCTGGTTCAGCGCATCGCGGAGTGGATTGTAATTGATCGGAAACGGATTGATTTGATAGGGGGACAACACGCGCGACAGCGTATCAAAGGTGCGATAGGCGATGGACCAGGTCAGGTCATGTCCCCACATCGCCTTTTCCCAAGGCAGCGCCTGCAAGGGGCTGACCGCCAAATTCGCCGCCATGCTGCGCCAGAAACGGTCCAGTGCCTTGATCGCGGCTGTAGGCCCGCCCTCGATCAGCCCTTCCACCACCATGGCGCCATTGATCGCGCCCGCCGATGTGCCGGAAAAACCATCGAAATCTATGCGCTCATCTTCCAGCAGGCGCTCCATGGCACCCCAGGTAAAGGCGCCATGCGTGCCGCCGCCTTGCAAGGCCAGGCTCAATCGCTTTTTCGCCACCGGCTTGGCAACCGCCGGCGCTGCCAAATCTTCTTGCTGGCTCTGAGGCCGCTTCCCTGCCCGGCTATTCGCGTCCATCACGCAGCCAGCCATCCGCCATCAATGGAAAGCGCCGCACCATTCACCGCACCTGAACCCGGGCCGCACAGATACAGCGCCATGCGCGCAATATCCTCAACTTCAATCCAGCGGCGCGATGGCTGCTTCACCAGCAAATGATCGCGTAGCGCGGCTTCTTCCGAAATGCCGAATTTATCGGCAAGCGGCTTCACCTGTGCCTCAGCCAGCGGCGTTCTGACAAAGCCGGGGCAGATCGCATTGCAGGTGATGGGTGTCTCGGCGATTTCCAAAGCGACCACCTTGGTCATGCCGACCACGCCATGCTTGGCCGCCACATAAGCAACCTTATAGGGACTCGCGACCAGCCCATGCGCGGAAGCGATATTGATAATCCGCCCCCAGCCGCGCGCCCTCATCCCCGGCAGCGCCGCACGTATCGCGTGGAAATTGGACGACATATTGATCGCGATGATCGCATCCCATTTTTCTTCCGGGAAATCCTCAACGGGGCTCACGAATTGGATGCCGGCATTATTCACCAGGATATCAACGCCCCCCAGCGCCGCTTCGGCTTCCGCCACCATGGCGCGCACGCCGGCGGGCTTCGATAGATCCGCCGCCGAATAGGGCGCATCACCGCCGCCCATCGCCGCCCCTACCTTGGCGCGCGCCGCCGCAATATCTTCTGCCTTGCCCATGCCATTGAGCATCACCCTGGCGCCGGATTCCGCCAGCAGCAGCGCAATGCCGAGCCCAATGCCCGAGGTTGAACCGGTGACGAGCGCCGAGCGCCCCGTAAGGATGCGTTCCATGGAACACCTGTGTCGGTTTAAGTTGACGTCAATTAGCCTGGAATGCCCCTCAGGGGAACCGTCTCAGGGCAGGTGCTTCAACAACCCCAAAAGCCGCTTGACCAGGGGGGAAGCCAGCTTCGGCGCATAAAAATCCCCCGCCGCTCGCTTCGCGGCCTCCTGCACCGTCGGATACGGCAAAACCACCCCCGCCAAGGCAGAAAGCGGCAGCCGACGCCCAATCATCAGCCCCAGCATCCCCGCCATATCCCCAGCCCGAGGCCCCACCACCGAAGCCCCCAAAAGCCGCCCGCGCGTGGAAGCAATCAGCTTGATCAACCCCTCCGCCCGATCCTCCGCCACCAAGCGATCATTCTCGCCCAGCCCGCGCCTCAGAACCCGAACCTCCCCATGCGCGGCCCGCGCCTCGGCCTCGGTCAACCCAATCTGCGCCAATTCCGGATCGGTGTAAGTCACCCGCGGCAAGGCCGCGTAATCCAAGCGCACCGGCAGGCGAAACAGCATGGACCTTGCAATAATCCCCGCATGCTGAGACGCAACATGCGTAAAAGCACGCGGCCCAAGCCCCTCCGGGTCCGCAATATCGCCCGCCACCCAAATGCGCCGATTACCCTCAGCCCGCAGCGCCAGATTGGTCGCAATGCCGCGCGCCGAACCAACCAGCCCCGCCGCCTCCAAGCCAAGCCCCTCAACCCGCGCGGCACGCCCCACGGCCACCAACAAATGGCTGGCCCTTACCTGAGTGCCATCCGCAAGCCACGCCGTCAGGCCGCCAGGCGCCGGCGCGACCTCGGCCAGGCCAACCCCCTCGCGAAGCTCCACACCCTCAGCCAGCAGCGCCGCACGCAGCACCGCCACACACTCCTCATCCTCCCGCGACGCAATCCGCCCCTGCTCCACCACCGTCACCCGCGCCCCAAGCCGGCGATGCGCCAAAGCCATCTCCAACCCGATCGGCCCGCCGCCCAACACCAGCAAATGTTCAGGACAGGCAGGCAGATCAAAAATCGTCTCATGCGTCAGGAAAGGCACCCGCCCAAGCCCAGGGATCGGCGGCACCACCGCACGCGACCCAGCAGCAATCACAGCACGGCGAAACACCAAACGCCGCCCACCAACATCCAAACTATCCCGCCCGGTGAAATGCGCGCCCGCACGCAACACCTCCACCCCCATGGCACGAAACCGCTCCTCAGAATCATGCGGGGCAATCGTGCCAATCGCACGCTTCACTTGCGCCTGCACCAAAGCCCAATCAATCACCGGCGGCGGCACCACCACACCGTAACGCGGGGCTCGCCTGGCCTCAGCCGCCAAATGCGCGACCGCCAGCAACGCCTTGGAAGGCACGCAACCCGTATTGAGGCAATCACCACCCATCTCACCACGCTCAATCAACGTCACCCGAAAGCCGAGCGCAGCCGAAATCGCAGCAACTGAAAGGCCGGCAGCACCGGCGCCGATGATGGCGATGTCTGTGTCTGGCACTACAAAAATCCTCAAAAAACGGGGGGGCAGCCCCCGAGCCCCCGCCGGGGTAATAGTATTACCCCGGACCCCGCCAGGACGAAATCAACGCAAACTACGGCGGCGCCACCATGCGCCAAACAACGAAAGCAACGCGAGACCCGATAAGGGCAGCAAAACGCCGGGGGAAAAGATCACACCAAGGTCGGGCACACCGCCAGACAAAAAAACCTCGTCAAGGCCCGCTCCAATGCCCGCAAACACCAAAGTGCCCGGAATAATGCCAAGAAAGGTCGCGGCCAGATAAGGGGCGAAACGCATCCCAAGCAAAGCCGGCGCCAAATTCAACAACCAAAAGGGAAAAACCGGCACCAGACGCAAACTCAACAAATAAAAGAACCCATCACGCGCCAAACCCGCCCGCAAAGGACCAAGCAACGCCTCCGCACGCCCCGCCACCAAAGGCGCAAAAGCCGATCGCGCCAATAAGAACAGCACCGCCGCCCCAATGGTCGCCCCCAGCACCGCCAAACCTGCTCCGATAAAGGCGCCAAACAATAACCCACCCGCCAAGGTCATCACCGCGCCGCCAGGCAGGGAAAACGCCACCACGGCAATATAGGCCAACATGTAAAGCAAACCCGCCAGCACCGGCCGCGCCGCCACCAAACCCGCCAAAGCCTCACGCTGCGCGGCCAGCGCATCCAAACTCAAATGCCGATGCAAACCCAAGGCCCAAACCAGGCCAAGAACCACAACCACCGCCAAAGGCGCCACAAACCGGCGCCATGTCGCAGCCGGCTTCAATGGCGTTCGTAAATCAATCGCGCGCGGATCGTACCCGGCAATTCGCGAAGCTCAGCCAGAATCTCCTCCGCCTCTTTCCGCGCCTCGGCACTGTCAATCACCAGATAGCCGATATTGCCCGCCGTCTGCAGATACTGCGCCGAGATGTTCAAGCTGCGCCGGCCGAAAATCTCATTGATGCGCGAAAGCATCCCCGGCGTGTCCCGATGCGCGTGGGTCCAACGCGCGCCCGATGGCCGCGCCGGCAATTGCACCTGCGGGAAATTCACCGCGCCAAAAGTCGCCGCCGTATCTGAAAAATCGATCAGCTTCCGCGCCACTTCCTGCCCGATGCGCGATTGCGCTTCCCCGGTGCTGCCGCCGATATGCGGTGTCAAAATCGCATTCGGCAGGCCCTGCAAGGGGGAGACGAACGCCTCCCCATTGCGGGATGGCTCCACCGGAAAAACATCCACCGCCGCGCCCAACACATGGCCATCCTTCATCGCACGCGCGAGTGCTTCCAAATCCACCACCGTGCCGCGCGCATTATTCACGAAAACGGCACCGGGCTTCATGGCGCGAATTTCAGCCTCACCAATCATGCCCATGGTCTCGGCGGTTTCCGGCACATGCACCGTGACTGCATCGGATTCGGCCAACAATGCTTTCAGGGTTGGCATGGGCTGCGCATTGCCATGCGGCAGCTTGGTCGTGTGATCAAAATAGATCACCCGCATGCCGAAGGCTTCGGCCAGCACCGAAAGCTGTGCGCCGATATTGCCATAGCCGATAATGCCAAGCGTCTTGCCCCGCACTTCCCAGCTATTCGCTGCCGATTTATCCCATTCCCCACGATGCGCCGCATTGGATTTCGGGAAGATGCCGCGCATCATCATAATGATTTCGCCAAGCGTCAGTTCCGCAACCGACCGCGTATTGGAAAACGGCGCATTGAACACCGGAATGCCGCGCGAAGCCGCCGCTTCCAGGGCCACCTGATTGGTGCCGATGCAAAAGCAGCCGATGGTGATCAGGCGATCCGCCGCCGCCAGCACTTCTTCCGTCACCTGGGTGCGGGAACGGATGCCCAGCACATGCATGCCCTTCAGCGCGCGCGCCAGTACCGGGCCATCCAGCGCCTTGGTTTCGCGTTTGACGGAACGATAGCCAGCATCGGCCAGCAGCTCGACAGCGCTATCGGAAATACCCTCAAGCAACAGGATCTTGATCTTGTCCTTGGGGAGGGAGAGGCGGGTAGGGCTCATGGGGGGCGGTTCCTGCGCCTCATTCGCCACGGTTTCAAGGGGCTATCCGCCCCGGCGCGCCTTGGCCCTTGCCGTAATCGCATCTTGCGACGCATTGTGGCGCTGCAACATAAGCCTTTTGCCTGGGAACACCGATGGATTTCGCCGCCCTTTCCGAATGGGTCAACCTGGCCATACGCTGGCTGCACCTGATCACGGGCATCGCCTGGATCGGGGCGTCCTTCTATTTCATCGCGCTTGATAATCAGCTTGACCCGCCGGCGGATAAGAACCCGCTGGTGCGCGGTGAGCAATGGGCCATCCATGGCGGGGGTTTCTATTACAAGCGCAAATACCTGCTGGCGCCGGAAAAGCTGCCGGAAAAGCTCCATTGGTTCAAATGGGAAGCCTATTGGACCTGGATCAGCGGCTTTTCGCTTTTCGTGCTGATCTATTGGGGCCAGGCATCCAGCTATTTGATTGACCCCGCCGTGATGCCCATGACGCCTTGGCAGGCTATTGGCATCAGCGCCGCCATGCTGGCGGGCGGCTGGGTCGCTTATGATTTG
>Ga0315899_10006734_pt1 | contig 12377 bp, 10 predicted proteins | sample LakEriMetagenome_2_FD_203518 | JGI IMG/M metagenome (GOLD analysis project Ga0315899, IMG submission 203518) | Freshwater fungal communities from buoy surface, Lake Erie, Ohio, United States - Buoy 4 MA112 | ecosystem: Environmental > Aquatic > Freshwater > Lake | place: USA: Lake Erie, Ohio... | reverse complement strand
CCGGGTGAGCGTGCCGTCCATTGCCACCGTGCCGCTCGGTACGTACGCGCGGCTCGACCGCGAGATCGGCTCCGGCACGTGGGGTACCGCGGCGCCGTCGTTCGCGTGGGCACCCGATGGTCGCACCCTGGCCGTGCAGCTGGTGGACCGGCGGGCGGTGCGCACCGTGCCGTTCCCGTACTATCTGGGCGCCGACACGCAGCTCAACCAGCTGCGTCGCTCGTACCCGGGGGATCCCAACGAATCGCGGCAGGTGGCTCTGGTGGATGTGGCCAGCGGCACCCTCACGCCGCTGGCATTCGAGGACCCCACGGCCGTGCAGATCCTCAACTTCGCGTGGTCGCCGCAGGGCGTGCTCATGGTGGACCGCGAAGCCGACGACGCCACGCGTCGCTGGGTGCACGTGGTGCGCCCGGGCGCGGCACCGCAGCTGGTGTACAGCGACCGCCGCGAATCGCGCATCTACACCGAACACGGGTCCACGTGGGCGCACGATGGCCGTTCGCTGCTGCTCACCACCGATCGCGACGATCGCTATCGAGTGTACGCGGTACTTCTGAGCGACACGACGCCGGTGCCCGTGACGCCGGCCACGAGTGACGTGCAGGGCGCCGCCATGGCATTGCCCAATGGCGCGGTCGCCTGGCTGTCATCGGCTCCGGTGGTGAGTGAACGGCATCTCTGGCGCATGGATCGCGGGAAGGCCCCCGTGCAGGTCACGCGCCGCGCCGGTACGCACCGGGTGTTCATCGCCCCCGACGGCCGCGCGGTGGCGAGCATCGTGAGCGACGATGTAACGCCGCCGCATCTGGTGTTGGTGAGCGGGCCGCGTGGCGCCGAGCAGGTCATCACCACGCCCGGTGGCGCGGCGCTGGCGGCGGCCCGGGTGGCGGCACCGCAATACGTGCGCTTTCCCGGTGCCGGCGATGTGCCGGGTGCCGACTCGCTGCACGCCAAGCTGTGGCTCCCCGAGGCGGCCACGCGTGGCGAACGCGTGCCCGTGATCTTCGGGCCGGTGTACTCCAACACGGTGCGCAACCGGTGGGGCGGCACGTATGCCCTGCTGCAGCAGCTGCTCGTACAGCGCGGCTATGCCGTGATCCAGGTGGATGTGCGCGGCAGCACGGGGTACGGTCGCGCCTTCCGCGAGGCGTTCCTCTTCGAGTGGGGCGGCAAGGATCTCGACGATCTCGCGGCCACCAAGCAGTGGCTCGGCGCGCAACCGTGGGCCGACACCGCACGCACCGGCATCTTCGGATCGTCGTACGGCGGTCTCATCACGGTGTATGCGCTGTTCACGCGGCCCGGGCTCTTCAAGGCCGGGGTGGCGGGCGCGTCGGCCACCGACCCTCGGTTCTACGGAAGCGACGACGTGGCCATCACGCGCCGGCCGCAGTCGCACCCCGAGGCGTTCAAGCGGGGCGCGCTGCAGTACGCGGGCGGGCTGCAGGATCACCTCATGCTCATCCACGGGCTCATGGATGACGTGGTGCCATTCAAGACCACGGCCGATCTGGCCGAGGAGCTCATGCGGCAGGGGAAGGATTTCGACATGGTGATCGCGCCGAGTGCGACGCACGGATGGACGGCGCGGCCGCAGCATGCGCGTTACCTGCTGGGCAAACTGGTCGCGCACTTCGACCGGTATCTGGGGCGGCGCTGACCGCCGTGTCCGCCCTGGACCGCTATCTCGCCTTCCGTCGCACGCTGCCGCCGCGGCCACCACTGACGCGGCGCACGGTGCGGGCACGCGGGCTTGATTTTGCCGTGTACGAAACACCGCCGGTGGAGGGCGCGCCACCACTGCTGTGCATCAACGGCGGCTTGCTCTTCGATCACACGCTGTTGTGGCCGGCGCTGGCCCCGCTGGCGACCCACCGGCAGCTCATGCTGTACGACCAACGCGGCCGAGGCGCGTCGCAGGCGCCACCCGGTATGCAGGCGTCGCGCATTGCGTTCGACGCGGGGGACGTGCCCGCGCTGCGCGAGGCGCTCGGCATTGCCCAGTGGGATGTGCTGGGTCACTCGTGGGGGGGCGGCATCGCGATGCTGGCCACCGCCCTGGACGTCGCCACGACTCCCGCAGCCGTACGGCGGCTGGTGCTGGTGAACGCCGTGGGGGTGACCGGCGACTGGTTGCCGCGGCTGCATGACGCGGGGCTGGCCCGACTCACGGGGGCTGCGCACGACCGACTGGCCGCGTGCGATGTGCAGGCGCTCACGCGCCCCGATCTCACCGTTCACGCCGACTATGCGCAGGCGTACTTTCCGGCCTGGTTCGCCGACCCGGCGTTTGCGCGCCACGTGAGCGCGCCGCGCGGCCACAGCGAAACCGGCGCCCACGTGGCGGCACGTCTGCGCCGTGACGGGTACGATTGGCGCGACCCGCTTCGTGACCTGCCGGTACCGACGCTCGTCGTCCATGGCGCGGCAGACGTCCTGCCGCTGTCGGAGGCCGAGCGTACCGCGCGGTTGCTGGCGCGCGCGCACCTCGTGCCCATTCCCGAGGCGGGGCACAACCCTTTCTGGGAAGCACCCGACGCATTCTTTGCCGCGGTGCACACCTTCCTCGCGGAGGACGCGCCGGCCTCCTGAGTTGCACCTGTGAAGCTCACCGAAACGCTGCTCGCCTGTGGTGTGGTGGGACTCGCCTGCTTCATTGGTGGGCAGACGCTGGGAGCGCGGCGGGCGGTTCTCGACGAGGCGGACGGCACGATTGCCGGCAGGCCGGCACGCGGGATCGCGCGTCCCACCGGCGACTCGGGCCCGGGGAGCTCCGCGGGCAACCGGACAGGCAGCGGGACGGGAACCAGCAGCAGCGTGGGCGGCGATACCGACATCGGCCACGTCGAGGAGATTCTGGTGACCGGTGGCGAACGGCGCGACCGCCGCCGTGACCTCGACGATGTACGCCGCCGCCTGACCGTTGGAGCGAGCGGCACCTACCTGGATGAACTGCTCACCGCCCGCGACTCGGCGATCGCCCGCTGGCCCGAGCGGGTCACGCGGCCGTTGCGCGTCTTCATGCGCGACGCCGTGGCGTTGGAGGGGTGGAATTCCGATTTCGCCCCTGCCGTACGCGATGCCTTCGATACCTGGACGCAGGCGGGCATTCCCGTGCATTTCACCTTCGTGCGCGACTCGGCGGGCGCCGACATCACCGTGCACTTCGTCGATCACTTCGCGAACGGCATCAGCGGGAAGACGGTGTGGAGCCGGGACGGCAGTCACTGGCTGCTTTCAAGTGACATCCAGCTGGCCGTGTCCCATCCCAATGGTGGCACCATCACCGCGCCGCAGATGCGGGCCATTGCGCTGCACGAAGTGGGACACCTGCTGGGCCTCGATCACACCACGAACGCCGACAACATCATGTCGGCCCGCGTGCGGGTGCGCGAGCTGAGTGACGCGGACAAGGCGACGGTACGTCTGGTGTACTCGGTGCCGGCGGGGTCGGTGAAGCGGTAGCCGGGGGCGGGCCGGCAGTCGGGGTCGACCGCAGACGGGAGACGGCAGGAACCACAGTGTGCAGGCCGCAGGGATGTGGTCGAACAAAACGGGCGCCACTGCTTCGCAGGGCGCCCGATTTCCTTTGCGGTTGGGACATCGGCGGCGGCGCGCAGCGCACGCCGCCGTGTTGTTCTTCCGCATCCCTGCCGTCTGCCCACTGTGGTTCCTGCCGTCTCCCGTCTGCAGTAGACCCCGACCGCCGTTACCGCCCGCCTATCGTCACCACCCTCGGCGCCGCCCCACGTGCCTGCACCTGCAGGCGCGCGTCGCGTGCCCCCTGCATGACGCGCCGCAGCACGTTCACGTCGCGCACCGCCAGGCCGTTCACCGTGCGCACGACGTCACCAGCCTTGAGTCCGGCGTCGGCCGCCGGGGTGCCGGCGGGCACACGCAGGACCAGCACGCCGGGCTCGAGCCCGAGACTCTGCGCGAAGTCGGCGTCCATGGTGGCGAACTGCGCCCCGGCGAGTACGGCCACCCCGTTGGGGCTGAACATCTGGAGCGACAGCTGCGGCGGAAACGGCGCCGACCGATCGGGGGTCCCCCGCAGCAGGAGGCGCACCGGCGCGGCGGCGCTTTCGTCGCGGCGCGCGTCCACCTGCACCGGCACCTCACGCGGCTTGCCGGCACGGCGCACCCGCACCTTTACCGTGCTGCCGGCGGTGATGAGCTCCGCGTAGTTCACCGCCGCCTGCATCACGTCGCGCCCGTTGTACGCCACCAGCGTGTCCCCGGCGGACAGGCCGGCCCGCGCCGCCGGTGAACCCACATCGACCGTCTCGACGAGCGGGTACTCGCAGTGACTCGTCATCACGCCGTCGGGTGTGACGATGCGGATCTGTGCACCGCTCAACGACAGGCCCATGTACCCCGACGGCGCCACCAGCGCCCCCGGCAGTGCCGCTTCCGCCTCACCGGCGAACGCCGCCACCTGCGGCTGCAGCGCGCGGATGACGCGATTGACCTGGGGCGCGATCAGCACGAACGTGCTGTCGACCGCCCGACGCACCAGGGGCGCAACGCCGCGCATCATCGCCTCCATGTCGATCGTCACCGGACCATTCCCGCTGTCCACCGTGACGAACATGCGCCGCCCGGTCACCGGCGGCGCGTAGACGGGCGCACGTTCCACCCGCTCGGCATTTTCGTCACGCGTGAAGCGCACCACCACCTGCATGAGCGAATCCATACCGCGCCGCACCTGCGCAATGCGCTGCAGCTGGTCGCGTTCGAGCTGCTGCTGCTGCTCGAGCGTGAGCGCCGCACTCTCCAGCTGGCGCTTGAGGCGCAGCAGCGCCAACCCCTCGGGCGCGTGCACCAGCGGCGACGGTGACGATTCGAGTTCGGTGCAGACGTTGGTGCTGGTGAGCGGTCCCGGGGCCACCCGCCTGACGGTGGCGCGCGTGCGGCTGCTCACCGGCGTCTGCGCATCGAGCACCCCGGTCACGAGCCCCGTGGCCGCCAGCACCGCCAGCAGCGGGGCGGTATGCCGCCGAGAGGTCGTGCCGCCCGTCTCCTTCATGCCACCCATCGCTCAGTACCGTTCGATGATCTTGTCCACGGGCAGGGCGCTGCTGAGCGCCTGCAACGTGGCCTCGCGCGCACTGTACGCGGCGAGATAGTAGTGATTGAGCACCGGATCCTGCGGCGCATCCCGCAGCGCCACGCGCGAGGCTTCCATCATCTGGTCCAGTGCTGCCAGACGCGCCCGGAACACCTCCGGATCACGCATCGTCGTGTCGTTCGATGCCAGCCAGAGTGACGCCCGTTCGTACTCCCGCTGCGCTTCATTGAGCGCGAGAGTGGCCTGCTCCACACTGCCGTACGTCTCGTCGGCAAACGGGCGTTCGGCCAGCGACACCGGCGCGACGGGCGCCCGCCGCGCGCCAACAGCAGCGCCTGCCAGGGACACTGACGCCCCGGTCAGCGCCGTACCGCTCGTGAAGCGCCCCAGCATGGCCCCACCGCTGACCAGCACCAGGGCGGCAGCGGCCTGCCGCCAGCGGGACGCCACCGCGCGACGTGGCGCCATCGTGGCGGGGCTGTCGGCACCCGGTCGCACGACATGCTGCGCGGCCGCCGCGTTCTGCCCACCGGTGACCCACGACGCCCCCGCACGCGCTGCCTCGCTCCGGCCCACGCCGGCAAGGATGGCGTCGAACTCGACCAGTCGCGGTGCGTCGGGCGATGGCGGCTGCGCCCCCAGCGCGCCAGCCATCGCGACGACGGCCGTCACGGCCTCGTACTCCGTGCGGCAATCGGCGCACGCCGCCAAATGGGCAAGCTCGCCAGCCGACAGAGGAACGTCGTCGAACGCCGCCAGCCGCTCGGCAGCGAGGTGCGGACTACTGGGCTGCATAGGTTCCACCATAAGACTCACCATATCCGTCTGCAAAATGCCGGGCCGCGCCTTCGTGGCCACGCCGCTGCTCCACGAACGGCGCCAGGAGCCGCCGCAACTTCGCCCGCGCCTTGAAGAGCTGCGACTTGGAACCACCGGCAGTGATCCCCAACTCGGCCGCGATCTCCTCGTGCGTGTACCCCTCGACGTCGTGCAGCAGGAACACCGTGCGGGCGCCTGGACTGAGCTGCCGCGCCGCCTCGTCGATGCTCTGCGCCAACATGCGGCGCTCCGCATCCTGTTCCACGATCGCCGAATCCTCCTCGATCCCCGTTTCGGTGGCCGCCAGCCGCTTCACGCTGCGCAACGCATTGAGCGTACGATTGATGGCCACCCGATGAATCCACGTGCTGAACTTGGCGTCACCACGCCAGGACGGGAGCGCACGAAATATCTGGATCCAGACCTCCTGCGCGATATCCTCGGCAAGGTCGGGATCTCCGGCGAGGCGGCGGACGACCGCGTCCACGTGCGGCGCATGCTGATTCCACAGCAGCCGCATGGCGCGTTCATCCCCGTCAATCGCCCGTCGAACGATGGCGGCGTCAGTCTCCATGGGGGCTGTGGAATCTGTCACAGGCGGGCGGGGGATGGTTGCCTGCGGCGTTTCATGACAACGCAGGGAGCAGGGGAAGGCGTTCAGGGGGCGGGGGGGAACGCCACGACCGGCGTCCTTCTTCCTGACTGCCTTCCCCCCTGCCCCCTCCCTTGCGACCCGGTGACGTCATGTCACACACCCGCCGTTGCCCCCGGACGGTTTCACCCGTCCGGGGTATTGACGGGGGTGACCGGTCGCCTTAGATGCCTTGAGGGCACGGAGGGATCGTCACGTGGGCGGCACCGCGCGCGGCCCCGTGCATCCCTTCGCCATACTCTACGGCCGGATAATCCACGTGTTCCTGCTCGCCGCGCTTGCCATCGCTGCCGCCGACGTCACTGCCGTGGCCCGGCCGTTGCCGGGCGGCCTCCCCGAACGGGAGCCGGCGGCGGTCGGCATGTCGGCCGAACGGCTGGCCACCATTGACCGGGTGGTGCAGCGCGGCATCGAGGCGGGCGGGTATCCTGGTGCGTCGCTGGTGGTGGGGCGCAAGGGATACGCCATCTGGCAACGCGGCTACGGCACCCTCGACTGGACGCGCACGTCGCGCGTGACCGCCAACGAAAGCCTGTACGACCTGGCATCGCTCACCAAGGTCGTGGCCACCACCACGGCCCTCATGGTGCTCTTTGACCAGGGGAAGGTGGAGCTGGATGCCCCCGTTTCGACGTACCTCCCCGAATTCAGCGGCGGGCTCAAGGACCAGGTCACGGTGCGTCACCTGCTCACCCATCGCGCGGGCCTGTCGGCGGGACGCGAACTGTGGCGCATGGCGAGCACACCGGCGGAAGCTCGCGCCGCGGTGATCAGCTCCCCCATCAACTGCACACCGGGCGCCTGTTACGAGTATTCGGATCTGGGCGCCGACCTGCTCGGGTTCATTGCCGAGGCGGTGAGCGGCGAGTCGCTCGAGGGGTTGCTGCAGAAGCAGGTGTTCCGCAAGCTGGCCATGAACGACACCCGCTTCCGGCTCTCCGACGCCGATGCGGCGCGCACTGCGCCCACGGAAATCGCGCCGCCGCGCGGGTATCCGCTGCGGGGCGAAGTACACGACGAAAACGCGTACGCGCTGGGTGGCGTGGCGGGGCACGCGGGGCTGTTCAGCACGGCCGCCGACCTGTCGGTCTTCGCCCAGATGCTCCTCGACGGCGGCGTGTACAACGGCACCCGAATCGTGGCCGACAGTACCGTACAGCTGTTCACGCGCCGTGCCGCCGGGCACCGCGCGCTGGGGTGGGACACCTGCGCCGGCGGCGCCGGGTGCGGGCAGTTCATGAGTGAGCGCGCCTTTGGCCACACCGGCTTCACGGGGACGTCGCTCTGGATTGACCCCGATCGCCAGATGTTCGTGGTGCTCCTGACCAATCGGGTGCATGCCGCGCGCGCGCGCCGCCCCAGCAAGGTCATCGCCGACGTGCGCAACGACCTCGCCGATGCCGCCGTGCTGGCCGTCATGGACGACCCGGGTGGCGTCATGGCCATGCCGGCCAGCTTCCGGGCTGATCTGGCCCAGGACTGGAATCGCCCCCTGCGGGCGCGCCGCGCCTCGAGTGCCAGTGCGCGCCGCAAGGCGGCCGCCGCCAGGCGCGCGGCCGCCAAGCGGTCGGCCGCCAAGGGCCGGTCGGCCAAGGGGAGCAGCGCCGCGCGCAGCACCGGCAAGGCGTCCAACTCGGCCGGGAAGCGGAAGGCAGTCGGCAAGAGCAAGGCAGCCGCCAAGGGCACCTCGGTCGCCAAAGGCAAGGCGGCCACCAAGCGCAAGTCGGTGGCAAGCGGCAAGAAGACCACCTCGGCCAAGCGTGGCGGCAAGGCGACGTCGTCCCGTTCCAAGGGCTGAGGAATCCCGAGTTGGGAACCGGGGATTGCTCTACCGACTATAGTTCGGTATGAACCCTGCCATGGACGAAGTCATGAGCGAAACGCCGGCCCCTGCCGCCGGTGCCGTATCGGCCGATCAGGCCAAGCTGGCACTGCGCCGGGTCAAGGATCCCGAGCTCAACCTCAACATCGTCGACCTCGGGCTGGTGTACGACATCACTGTCGAGGGGAGCACAGTGCGCGTGGACATGAGCCTCACCTCGCCGGGGTGCCCCTCGGGCCCCGAAATCATGGGTGAAGCGGAACAGCAGATCCGCACGCTCCCCGGGGTGACCGATGTCCAGATGAATCTCGTCTGGTCGCCGCCCTGGACTCCCGAGCGAATCGAACCGCGCGTCCGCGCGTACATGGGCTTCTGAGTGGGCATCGCCGTCCGGTGATGGACGGCGGGACTGCTTCCTCAGGGAGGCAGGGAGCGGGAAGCAGGAGGCAGGGAGAAGCATATGGGGAAAAGGAAAGACCCGGGCGCGGTGCGCTCCGGGTCTTTGTCATGTCCCACCCTGCTCCCTGCTCGTTGCCCGTTCGCCCAGCCCCCACCGGGCGAGGCTGGCAGCATTCACGCCATGCGCGCCCGCGCGGGTACGCCCTTTGCTCCCCGTTCCGCGCGCGCCATGCGCAGCACCGTGATCGCCACGGGGATCAGCATGAGCGCGCCACTCCAGAGGAACAGGTCGGCCACGTTGGCCACCATAGTTACGTTCTGGGTGAGTCGTACCGCGAGGAAGTCCGCCACACCCTTGGGGCCCGCCACGATACTGGCGAGGTTGCCGAGCGCCCCGCCGCTGACCAGACCGAGCGCCACCGTCGAGCGCGGATCGACCGCCGCCATGGGACGCACGACCGACAGGACCAGGCCAAGCGCCAGCACCGAGACCACCACGTTCAGGAGCCATACAAACGGCCCCACCACGGTTCCGCCGGCAGCACCGAGGTTCCACACCACCGTCAGCGAGAACCAGTCGGTAAGCGTGTAGAGGCCGTACTCCCCGAGCGACCGAACTGCGGCCTCCTTGGTCAGGAGGTCGATGGCCGCCGCGATGGCCGCCACTCCGAGGTAGCGGTGGAGGGGGGATTCGCCGGAGATCGGCGAAAGCGAGCGTGGAGGCATGGAGACAGACATGCGTCAGGCATCCGGAAGGAGTCGACTACCGTGTGCCAGTCCCCGTACGCACCTCACGTGCCGCAGCGCAGCCGTTCGTCACGTGGCCCATCGAGAGTCGAACACCGTACGCAACGTGCATATTTGCATGCAGTTACGGAAAACCCGCGTCGCCCCGTCCCTGCTCACCCCGCCCGCCTCGTTGGACGGGCGCCACAACCGGACGTTGCGCCACCCAACAGGAACGTGGCGCTGGTGCGACAGGTCAGCCGGGCTTGTACGGGGAATCGTCCTTGGCCGCAAAACCGGCGAGCGCCTTCACGAAATCGGCGCCCAGGACCTCGATCTGCCACTTTCTCAGCTCGGGAATCTCGGCGAGATCGTCCACGTGCCGCGGTTTGCGGCGGGCGACCGCCTCCATGCGGTCACGCGAGCAAAGCACGCCGGGGTCGAGGTCGAGCCTGGCCGCGACGGTATCGCGTACCGACTTGAGCCGTGCCACCCGATCGTCGAAGTCGGGCTCGCGATCCCAGCGCGCACTCTTGGGGAATCGCGGCAGTTCGGAGTCGGGCACGGCGTTGCCACGGGCGATCGCCTGCAGCGCCTCGGTGGCGCGCCCCTCGTTCATGCCGCGCGGAAATCCCTTCACGCCGAAGAGCGCCTCGCGCGTGGTGGGCGCCGATCGGGCGAGGTCGAGCAGGACCTCGTTGCCGGCCACGCGGAAGGTGGCGCGATCGAGTTCGGCGGCGATGCCGTCGCGCCACTGCACCAGTTCGCGCAGCCTGGCGAGTTCGCGGCGCGTGAGGTCCCGCGCTCCCTTGAGCCGGAGAAAGGCCGGATCGGCGCCGTCGGTGTCCCACCGCGTGCCCTCGGCACGCGCGAACTCCTCGCGCGCCCAGTGCAGGCGTCCCTTGCGTTCGAGTTCATCGTGCAGCCGGTCACGTAGCGCCAGCAGATGGCGTGTGTCCTGCGCCGCATAATCGAGCATGTCGGCCGTGAGTGGGCGCATGCTCCAATCGGCGCGCTGATGCTTCTTGTCCAGCTTCACGCTGAAGAACTGTTCGAGCAGGGCGGCGAGCCCGAACGCGCGAATGCCCAGCAGTTGCGCGGCCACGCGCGTGTCGAAGAGATGCGTGACACGCCACCCGTAATCCTGGTGCAGCAGGCGCAGATCGTAATCGGCGTCGTGCAGCACGACCTCGACGGTGCGATCCTCGAGCAGGGTGCCAAGGCGCGACGGCGTGCCGATGGGCAGGGGATCGATCACCGCTTCATGGTGCAGCGTGGACAGCTGCAGCAGATAGATGCGATCGACGAAGCGGTGAAAACTCGCGCCTTCGGTGTCGAGCGCGAGCGCGCGCACGCCGGTCAGTCCGGAGAGAAAGCGATCAACGGCGTCAGCCGTGTCGAGATAGAGAGGGGCGGGCGGCAGTGGCATGTCTCCCCGTAAGCTACACTGCTCGGTAGTTTCGGGACCATGACCATCAAGGACGAGACTCTGCTCCCCGACCCGCTCCCCCCGGAGCGGCGGGGCTGGCGCACCGCCGACCTCACGCGCGCGGCGCTCACGGTGCTGGCGGTGTGGTTTGGCCTGCAACTGCTCTGGTCGGTCCGCTCGCTGGCGATTCTCGTCTTCCTGGCGACGCTCTTCGGCGTGGCCGTGGCCCGCGGGGTCGATTCCCTCGAGCGGTTCCGCATTCGGCGCGGTATCGCGTCGGCGCTCATCGTGCTGGGGACGCTGGGGGCGATTGGGGGGGTGCTCGCCTTGACGGCCCCCACGCTGGTGGAACAGGGCCGGCAGCTGCAGCGGGAGTTTCCGGCGGCCGTGTCGAAGGTACAGACGTGGATCGACAGCAAGCGTGGCGGTCTGCTGGGGTCGCTCATTTCCTCGGCCGCCGGCACCGGCACGCCGGTGGACTCGATGGCCGCGGTGGTGCCCTCCGGCGGGGCCCCGGTAGCCCCGGCGGTCGACGCGTCCGGCCAGGCGGCGACCGAATCGGCCACGGAAGCCATCAAGCGCCGCCTCAGCGACGGCCTGGGAAGTGTCAGCAAGTATCTCTTTTCATTCGTGTCGAATACGCTGGCGGCCATCGCCGCCTTCGTGCTGCTGATCTTCCTGGCCATGTACATCGGCGCCGAGCCCGACGTGTACCGCGGGTGGATGCTGGCCATGGTGCCGGCTACGTCGCGGGCACAGACGCGCATCGTGCTGGCCGAGATCTCGAAAGTGCTGCGCAAGTGGCTGGTCACGCAGCTGGTCGCCATGGTTGTGATCGGCACGGTGTCGTACGTGGTGCTGCTGCTGCTCGGCGTGAAGGCAGCCTTTGCCCTGGGCTTCATCGCGGGGCTGCTCGAGTTCATCCCCACGGTGGGGCCGGTGCTCAGCGCCATCCCGGCGGTGCTCATGGGCTTCGTCGACTCGCCGGAAAAGGCGTTGGCGGTGGCCATCGCCTACTGGGGGATTCAGTTCGTCGAGAACAACCTGCTCATCCCCTTCCTTATGCGCGGGGAAATGGACCTCCCGCCGGCGATCACCATCGTGGCGCAGACGCTCATGACGCTGGTGTTCGGCTTCCTGGGCCTCATGGTGGCGGTGCCGCTCACCGCAGCGGTGCTCGTGCCGCTGCGGATGATGGCCGAGCGGGAGAACGCGCGGGAGAAGCTGCTCGTGCGCGGCAGCAAGGCTCGGCAGGATCCGATGCGGGCGGAGATCACACCGGAGGTCGTGATGGGGGAAGCCGACCGTGGGCCCATGGTGGAAGCCGGTGACGCGCCCGTCGTCCCGACGACTCCGCCATGATCGCGCAGTTTCCGGGCTTTCGGATCGGGTACGACGATCAGGGGGAGGGACTCCCCGTCGTCTTTCTGCACGGGTTTCCGCACGATCGCACCCT
>Ga0315899_10006731_pt1 | contig 12380 bp, 15 predicted proteins | sample LakEriMetagenome_2_FD_203518 | JGI IMG/M metagenome (GOLD analysis project Ga0315899, IMG submission 203518) | Freshwater fungal communities from buoy surface, Lake Erie, Ohio, United States - Buoy 4 MA112 | ecosystem: Environmental > Aquatic > Freshwater > Lake | place: USA: Lake Erie, Ohio... | reverse complement strand
GGTGGGCCACAGCGACATGGCCAAAAAGAGCGGTTTGTTTGAAAACCGCTGGACGCCGCTGTGGGTGGTTGACTTTCCCATGTTTGAGTTTGACGAAGAAGCCCAGCGCTACACGGCGGTGCATCACCCCTTCACCGCGCCCAAAGACGGGCACGAAGACTGGATGGTCACGGCACCCGAAAAATGCATTGCCAAGGGCTATGACATGGTGCTCAATGGCTGGGAGATTGGTGGCGGCTCAGTGCGCATTCACCGCGCCGACGTGCAGCAAAAGGTGTTTGATGCCTTGAAGATCACCCCCGAAGAGGCTCAACTTAAATTCGGCTTTTTGCTGGACGCCTTGCAGTACGGCGCACCACCCCATGGCGGCATCGCGTTTGGCCTGGACCGCATCATCACCTTGATGACCGGGGCCGAGTCGATCCGCGACGTGATCGCCTTCCCCAAAACCCAACGCGCCCAATGCCTGCTGACCCAAGCGCCATCGCTGGTGGACGAAAAACAGTTGCGTGAATTGCACATCCGCTTGCGCAACCTCGATGCTGTCAAAGAGGCCTGATGCCGGATTGAGCGGGCGGCACGCCGGTCGCGCCTCATCAGAGACGAAGTTGCCCCTGAAACCACCGCTGGCGGTGTTGACAGCTTGCCTGCTCTGCACTTGCGAAGCGCTGAGGGCACCCCATATAGGAGTAAGAGCGCATGCTTGGGGCTGTCCATTGGCCCCTGCACCCACAAGGCTTTGTCATGGTTTTGGCCGCGACCTGTGTTGCAATGGCCGACTTGTCGAAATGTGAAAGGATTCCACCATGAACCACTCTTTCCAAACCCGGTTGCAGCGCATGCTGCTCGCCCTGATCTTGGCCTTTGCAGCCAGTTGGGCTTTGGCCCTGCCCAGCCCCAAAGAGATTGAAGCCGCTGTGGGTGCGGGGCAATTGCCCCAGGCCGAAACCATGCTGCGCGAGGTCTTGCAGGCCAAGCCCCAAAGTGCCAAGGCCCACTATGAGTTGGGCCAGGTGTTGGCGCGCCAAGGCAAATTCTTCGAGGCCCAACAAGCCTTGGACCAGGCCAAAATCTTTGACCCCACGCTCAAATTTGCCTCCAGCCCAGAGGCATTTGTCAAAACCTATGACACTGTGCTTGCCCAAGTGCGCGGTGCGTCCAGCGCCGCCAGCGCGAAGGCGGCTGTGGCGACCCCAGCTGCACCCATGGCCGCCGCTGCCCCTGACAGCCCTGCGCCCAGCGGTGGCTTCAACCTGACGTACGTTTGGATGGTGGCCGCTGGCTTGGTGGTGTTGGGCCTGATTTTGCGCCGCCGCGCAGCTGCCCCTGTTGCGGCCACCCCAGCCGCCACTACTTACGCGGGCATGCCCCCAGCAGGGCAGCCTACGGCTTACTCCGGTGCCACCATGGCCACCGGCGGCATCATTGGCTCTGGCCTAGGCCCAGCGCAAACCGCTGCGCCTGCACAGCGCGGCTTTGGATCTCAATATGCGCCCCAAGCCCCAGCGCACTACCCGCCAGCTGCTGCACCTGCCGCAGGTGGCATGGGCGCCATGGGTGGCGCGGTCATGGGCGGCGTGGCCGGCTTGGCGGCGGGCTATGCCTTGTCCAAGGCGATGGAGGGCGGCGCCAACCATTCCAACTCTGCGCCTGGCAGCAGCGCGGCCAACCCCTCCAACGACAGCGCGGGATATGTGCCGTTTGACAACGCCAGCCGTCCCGACATGGGTGCGTTTGATGCGGGTGCCGGCGGCGACAGCTGGGACGTGGGCCAGGCCCCCATGGAAGACGACGAGTGGTGAAATGCTGGCGCACCCATGTGCACCAACTTCACCCCCACCCGACAAACCGAATGGGCGGCCCAGGCCTTGGGGGTCACTTGGCCCCAGGGGCATCCTGAAGAAGTCTTTCCCGGCCAGTTGGCACCAGTTGTTCTGCGCAGCCACCGCCAAGAGCGTCTTGCCGCGGGATTGGCCCGGTTTGGTCTGATACCCACCTGGGCCAAAGACCTGGGGCAAGGGCGCCACACCTACAACGCCCGCAGCGAAACCGCCGCTGCAAAGCCCAGTTTTCGCCATGCGTGGCAAGCGCGCCAATATGCCTTGCTGGTGGTCGATCGCTTTTATGAGCCTTGTTACGACACGGGTCGTGCGGTGCGCTGGTCCATCGCTGCCGACAACGGCACTCCCTTGGGGCTGGCTTGTTTGTGGGAGCGTTGGGTCGAGCCCCTCACCGCGCAAACCGTGGCCTCGTTTGCCATGCTCACCGTCAATGCCGATGCCCACCCGGTGTTGAACCGCTTTCACAAACCGGGTGAAGAAAAACGCAGCCCCGTGTTGCTGCCACTGGCCCAGTGGCAGCACTGGTTGTCTGCCACGCCAGAGCAGGCCCTGCAAATGATCGACGCCCACCAAGCCCCACATGTCAGCGTGCAAGCCGACCCATTGCCCGCACGCCAGCGCTCAACGGCCCCTGCGCATTGATCAGTCGGTGGCAAATTGCTGCGGGTTTTTGCCTTTGAAGGGCGCGTAAAAAGCTTTGATGCGCGCCATGTCGGCCTCGATGTCACCGCTGGGTTCAAACACGGGGCCCAGCCCGGTGACTTTTCGGGAATAGTCCAAATAACCCAAGACGATGGGCACTTGGGCGCCGGTGGCAATGTAATAAAAACCGGTTTTCCAATAGCGTGTGTGGCTGCGCGTGCCCTCGGGCGGCACCACCAATTGCACCGGGCCTTGGGCCTCGCTCAGGGCTTGGGCAGAGGCGGCCACCAAGTTGTTGGCCTTGTCGCGTTGCACCGGTATCCCGCCCAGCCACATCATCAGACCGCGAAACGGAAACCTAAAAATCTGCACCTTGCCCATCCAGTAAATGTTCAGGCGCAGGGCAAACGCCACCATCAAGGTGTAGGGCAGGTCCCAGTTGCTGGTGTGGGGCGCGGCGATCAACACACTTTTTTGCCCGTTGGCTGGAAGGTGGCCTTCGATCTTCCAGCCAGTGGCTTTTAAAAAAGCCACGGAAAAACCGCGCAGCAAAGTGTTGACGATGGGGGTTTGAAAGATGGTGCGGTGCATGGGGCTGGAGCCTGGCCAGCCTTGCAAAGCCGACAATCCGAAGTTAAGCAATGAAATAGATTATGGTGTTTTCATGTTTGTCAAAAGGCATTTTTTTGTATTCAAAAATACCTGCCTAAGCGTGCCATCGAAGTACTCGCCTTGCCCAATCGCTGCCCTGGTGCCAGGCTTCGGCCCCTGAGGTGCAAAATGCTCGGGGCCTTGACATGCCCACAGCTTGGTACCCGACTCATCATGACCCCCACTTACAAATTGCCCCAATCCGTGTTGGTGGTCATTCACACCCGCGAGAAGCAGGTGTTGTTGTTGCGGCGTGCCGACATGGGCAGTTGGCAGTCGGTCACCGGCAGCAAAGACCACACGCAGGAAAGCTACGCCCAAACCGCTGTTCGCGAAGTGGCCGAAGAAACGGGTTTGGATGTCAATGCGCCGGGCTGTCTGATGTGGGATTGGGGCTTGGAAAACGTCTACGACATTTACCCCCAATACTGGCCGCGCTACGCCCCTGGCGTTCGGCGCAACACCGAGCATGTGTTTGGCCTTCAAGTGCCAGACAACAGCCCCATTGTGCTCAGCCCCAGCGAGCACACAGAATACCGGTGGTTGCCCTGGCTGCAAGCCGCTGATGAGGTGTTTTCGCCGTCCAATGCCGAAGCCATTTTGATGTTGCCACGCCAAATGGCGCTGTACTGGGGCGCGTCTGAGTCGCCTGCGGGTCCCACATGATGGGGCTGAAAACCTTGCGCGTGGCCACGTACAACATCCACAAAGGGGTGCAAGGCCTGGGGCCTGCGCGGCGTTTGGAAATTCACAACCTCGGGCATGCGATTGAGCAGCTCGATGCCGACATCGTGTGTTTGCAAGAGGTGCGCAAGGCGCATCGCTTGGGTCAGCGTCACTTTGCGCATTGGCCCGACATGCCGCAAGCCGATTTTTTGCGCCCCGAGGGTTTTGTGGCCGTTTACCGCACCAATGCGGTCACGCGCCATGGCGAGCATGGCAACGCCTTGCTCACCCGCTGGCCGGTGGTGGGCCATCAGCATGAAGACATCTCTGACCACGGCTTGGAGCAGCGGGGTTTGCTGCATGTGCAACTCAGCGTGGACCAGCGTGAGGTGCATGTGATCGTGGTGCACTTGGGCCTGTTGTCGGGGTCGCGCTTGCGCCAAGTGCGGCGTTTGTTTGACTTTGTTGAACGTGAAGTGCCCGCCCATGCCCCCTTGATCGTGGCCGGGGACTTCAACGATTGGGCGCGCCGCTTGGACCGGCCCCTGGCCCAGATGGGCTTGCGCTGTCACCACGGCTTGCCCACGCCCACCTTTCCCGCGCGCATGCCCATGGTCCAACTCGACCGCATTTATGCCCGGGGCTTGCGGCCCGTGAGCAGCCACACCCCGCACGGCGCGATCTGGGCACGCATGTCAGACCACCTGCCATTGACCGCTGAATTTGCCTTCTGAAATGAACCCAGGCCCGACCACCGCGCAAATCACCTTGCTCGAAGGCAGTCGTGCCTTTTTTCCGGCCTTGATCCAAGCGATGGATGGGGCACAGCATGAAATCCATTTGGAAACCTATATTTTTGACTTCCATGGCGCGGCAGCTGATGTGGCGCAGGCCTTGGAGCGTGCCGCTCTTCGGGGGGTACCCACCTGTGTGGTGGTGGACGGGGTGGGCACCCCCCATGTGCCCTTGGTGTGGCAGCAACGCTTGGCGCAAGCGGGTGTTCAATGGCAAACCTTCGAGCCGGTGGCGCCCTTGGGGCTGTTGGTGCCCAGCCGCTGGCGGCGCTTGCACCGCAAACTCTGCGTGGTCGATGGCGAAGTGGCGTTTTGCGGCGGCATCAATGTGCTGGATGATTTTTATGAGGGCCATGAGAAGGCAACATTGCGCCAACCACGATTGGATTTCGCGGTGCGCTTGAAGGGGCCGTTGGTGGGCGATGTGCGCCACACCATGCGCCAACTGTGGTGGCGCATCCAGGCGGTGCGCGATTGGCGCGAGAGCAAGTTGTCGGCCGCTGTCGACGCCCTGAAAGAAGTGGCCACGGATCGCCAACGCCTGACCACGGGCCGTTGGCGCTTGGTGTTGCGCGACAACTTGCGCCACCGCACGCGCATCGAACGCCATTACCTGCATGCCCTGGGCCGCGCCAGGAACGAGGTGTGGATAGCCAATGCCTACTTTTACCCCGGTGCGCGTTTGCGCCGTGCCTTATTGGCGGCGGCCCAGCGCGGGGTGCGCATCACCATCTTGGTTCAAGGCCATTACGACCATGTGGTGCCGTACCGCGCAGCCCGCCATTTGTATGGCCCCTTGTTGGCCGCAGGCGTGTGCATCTTTGAATACCACGCCAGCTTCATGCACGCCAAAGTGGCGGTGATCGATGCGCAATGGGTGACGGTGGGTTCATCCAATCTCGACCCGTTGAGCCTTTTGCTGGCGCGCGAAGCCAATGTGGTGGCCCGCGATCCAGAATTGGCGCGGGTGCTGAAGCTTCGCCTGTCGCAGGTTTTGGACGAGGGGGCGCGCCAAGTCCAGGCGGTTGACCATGCCCACCGGGGGTGGGTAGAAAGCACCTTGGACGCCATTTCTGCGGGCCTGTTGCGCTTGGCTATTTTCATCAGTGGCAAGCGCTACTGAAGTCAAGCCATCCCCCCTTTCAGGGGCATGGCTTGGCTGATACCATCTGATCATGTTGAAGCCCATTCCAGAAGCGTCCAGCGTCACTCCAAGCGATGTGGGAATGCCCATGTCCGTCAAAATTCGCGAGCGCTTGGCAGCTGCGCGAAAGCGTTACCACTCCAATGACAATATTGCCGATTTCTTAGAGCCTGGCGACTTGGAGGCCTTGCTCGACGAAGTGGAAATCAAGATGCAGGGCGTGCTGGACTCGCTGGTGATTGACACCAACAACGACCACAACACCGGTAACACAGCGCGGCGGGTGGCCAAGATGTACATCAACGAAGTGTTTCGTGGCCGCTATGTGGCCTCGCCCACGGTGACCGAATTCCCCAACGCTGAGCACCTCAATGAGTTGATGATCGTGGGCCCTATCACCGTGCGCAGCGCTTGCAGCCACCACTTTTGTCCCGTGATCGGCAAAATTTGGATCGGCGTGCTGCCCAATGAGCACACCAATGTGATTGGCCTGTCCAAATACGCCCGCTTGGCCGAGTGGGTGATGGGGAGGCCGCAAATCCAAGAAGAAGCCGTGGTCCAGTTGGCCGATCTCATTCAGGTCAAAACCCAACCCGATGGTCTGGCCATCGTCATGGAAGCGACCCACTTTTGCATGGCTTGGCGCGGCGTCAAAGACATGAACAGCCGCATGATCAACTCGGTCATGCGCGGGGCTTTTTTGAAAGACCCGAATTTGCGCCGCGAATTTTTGTCTCTTATCCCACAAAAGGATTGACCCCATGCTGGTTCGAATGATTTATGTCAGCCGCTCCGTCAACCCCGACAGCGGCAGTCCCACTGATTCCATCTTGGCGTCTTCGCGCGAACACAATTTGTCCAACGGCATCACCGGCATCTTGTGCTATGGCGGCGGCATTTATTTGCAGGCCTTGGAGGGTGGGCGCAACCAGGTCAACGCCTTGTATCACCAAATCGCCAACGATGAGCGCCACCGCGATGTGGTGATCTTGTTGTACGAAGAAATCAAAGAGCGCCGCTTTGGGGGGTGGACCATGGGCCAAGTCAACCTCACGCGCTTAAACACCTCCATCGTTCTCAAGTACTCTGAAACCCACGACCTCGACCCTTATGCCGTCTCTGGCGGCGTGTCGCTGGCTTTGCTGGAAGAGTTGATGGCCACCGCATCCATCATTGGGCGCGGCTGACCCGGACATGGTGGCCTTGCTGGGCTGCGACTTCAGCAGCAGCCCGACCCGACGAAAACCCATTGTGTTGGCCTGGGGTCGCTGCCAAGGTGCCCGTGTGCACCTGGAGCGCTTGCAACGCTGTGACAGCCTGACCGAATGGGGCCAAGTGATGGCGCAAGAAGCCGAATGGGTCGGTGGCTTTGATTTGCCCTTTGGCTTGCCGCGTGCGTTGGTGGCACAGTTGAATTGGCCCCAAACTTGGCGTTCTTGCATGGATCACTACGCGTCCTTGGACCGCGCGCAAATTCGCGCCACCTTCAAAGCCTTTTGCGATGCCAGGCCCGTGGGCCACAAGTTTGCCCACCGCGCCACCGATGGCCCTGCGGGTTCGAGCCCGTCGATGAAATGGGTCAACCCACCGGTGGCCTTCATGCTGCACGCGGGCGTGCCGGTGTTGATCCAAGCTGGGGTGCATTTCCCAGGTTTGCATGCTGGAGACACGCGCCGCGTCGCCTTGGAGGCTTATCCAGGTTTGCTGGCCCGTGCGGTGTTGGGTGGGCGCAGTTACAAAAGCGATGACCGCGCCAAACAAACCCCCGAGCGTTTGATCGCGCGCAAGGACCTGATCCATACCATGGAGATGGGCCAGGCCTTGGAGATGCGCTTGGTGCTCAGCCATGCCCAACGAGACGCTTTGGTGCAAGACGCCAGTGGAGACAGCTTGGACGCGGTGTTGTGTTTGATGCAAGCGGCCTGGGCCGCGCAGCGCCGCGCCCAAGGCGACGCTTTGTGTGGCTTGCCCGCTCAGCTCGACCCCTTAGAGGGGTGGATCGTCACTGCCCCCTGGCCGGCCCCGCAGCCTTGACCAAAACTGACTCGATCAACAGGGAGACTGGGCCGCGCACCATGGGTCATTTGCAACATCTGCCGATCTTTGGCCGGGCCTGGGGCCTGTTGCGCCTGTGGCTGTGTTGGCCTTGGTGGGCGCTGGCCGCAGCGCCAGTGGCTTTGGCCGATGGCGGGGCCCCACCCCTGAAACCCTTGGCGCAGACCGCAGCCCTTGCCAAGCCCGCATCGCAATGGGTGGGCTGGGTCACCAAAGTGGTCGATGGCGACACCTTGCATGTGCAACCCGCCCAGGGCGGAGCCAGCCAGAAGTTGCGCATCAAAGGCATTGACGCCCCCGAGGTGTGCCAAGCCTGGGGCATGCAGTCGCGCGAGGCCTTGGCCCGGCTGGTGTGGGGCCAGCGAGTGACCATTCAATTGAATGATGTGGATGACCATGGCCGCTGGTTGGCCAACGTGTTTGTCAACGGTGAAGACGTGGGCGCGCGTTTGGTGGCGCAAGGCCATGCCTGGTCATACCAATTTCGCCGCGACCCTGGACCTTACGTGTTTCAGCAGCAACAAGCCGCCATCAACCGCCTGGGCTTGTTTGGCCAACCCCAAGCCATGCGCCCGCGCGAGTTTCGACAACGCCATGGTCCGTGCCCATGAGGTGACAGCTGCTCAGTGTGTGTGGCTGCTGCCGCACACCGGGCAATCGGGCTGGCGCAGCAAGCGCAATTCGCTCCAAGCCATGTGCCGACCATCCAGCATTTGCAAGCGACCCATCAAGCTGGAGCCCACGCCCGCGAGCAGTTTGAGGGCCTCACTGGCTTGCACACTGCCAATCACCCCCACCAAGGGGGCCAGCACGCCCATGGTGGCGCATTGCACTTCGGGCGGCGGTTGGTCCGGCGCAAACACGCAGGCGTAGCAGGGTGAGTCGCTGGCGCGGGCGTCAAACACCGTCACCTGGCCATCCCAGCGGATCACCGCGCCTGAGACCAGCGGGACACGGTGTTGCACGCAGGCGGCATTCACCGCTTGGCGGGTTTCAAAGTTATCGCAGCAATCGATCACCACCTGGCTTTGCGCCACCAAGGCGTTGAGCAATAGCGCATCGGCCCGCTCGGTCAAGGCGTGCACCTGCACATCGGGGTTGAGGGCTAGCATGGCCGTCGCAGCTGAGTTGGCTTTGGTTTGGCCCACGCGGGCTGTGGTGTGGGCAATTTGGCGCTGCAAATTGGTCAGGTCCACGCTGTCATGGTCCACCACGGTGATGTGGCCGACCCCGCTGGCGGCCAAATACAAGGCCACCGGGGAGCCCAAACCCCCGGCACCAATCACCAGGGCATGGGCAGCTAGCCACCGTTGCTGGCCTTCTACACCCACCTCATCGAGCAAGATGTGGCGAGAGTAGCGCAGCAACTGGTCGTCGGTCATTGCTCCTTTTTCTCGGCAGGGCGTTCAGTTTGGGTCTTGCTGACCACCACTGGGCGACCTTTGAGTTGGTTGATGGCTTGTTGCAGCGGAAAGTCCTCTGCGCTGCCCAACTCAGGCGGGCGGCGCTCGCTGTTGGGCTTTTTGGATTCTTCCTCCAAGCGCTTGAGGGCCGCCTCGCGGGCCTTTTCACGCGCCGGGTCTTTCACCTCAGCGCCTTGGCCGCTGTTGAGGTGTTTCTCCAGGTCGGCTTCGCGGGTGCGCAAAACGGCATAGGGGCTGCCCTCCAAGGTGTCATCGATCAACACATCGGGCATGATGCCTTTGGCTTGGATCGAGCGCCCGCTGGGGGTGTAGTAGCGCGCAGTGGTGATTTTGAGGGCCGTGTCGGGGCCCAGTTGGCGCACGGTTTGCACCGAGCCTTTGCCAAAGGTTTGGCTGCCCATCACGGTGGCGCGTTTGTGGTCTTGCAAAGCGCCAGCCACGATTTCGCTGGCCGAGGCCGAGCCTTCATTGACCAACACCACCAGCGGTATCTTTTTGTAAATGCCCTTGGTCGTTTCTGTCAAGCGCCGCACCGGGTCGGCCCCACGGCGCAAATAGAACTTTGGCGAGGCCTTGTAGATGTATTTGCTTTCTTCCAATTGTCCGTTGGTGGACACCACGGTCACATCCTCAGGCAAGAAAACAGCCGACACCGCCACCGCCGCATCAAGCAAACCGCCGGGGTCGTTGCGCAAGTCCAGCACCAAGCCTTTGAGTTGTGGATCTTGGTTGTAAATGTCCTCCAACTTTTTGACCATGTCCTCGACCGTGCGCTCTTGGAACTGGGTCAGCCGCACCCAACCGTAACCGGGCTCAATGGGTTTGCCTTTGACGCTCACCACTTTGATCTCTTCGCGCACGATGGTGACAGGGAATGTGCGGTTTTCGGACTTGCGGAAGATGGTCAAAACCACTTTGGTGCGGGGCTCGCCGCGCATGCGTTTGACGGCTTCGTTCAGGCTCAGGCCGCGCACCGCGGTTTCGTCCACCTTGGTGATCAGGTCGCCAGATTTGATGCCGCCCCGGTCAGCTGGAGAGCCTTCGATGGGGGAGACCACCTTGACCAGGCCGTCTTCCTGGGTGATTTCGATGCCCACACCGACAAACCTGCCGGCCGTGCCTTCGCGAAACTCTTTGTAGGATTTTTTGTCAAAGTATTGTGAATGGGGATCTAAGCTGGACACCATGCCGGCGATCGCGTCAGAGATCAGTTTTTTGTCATCCACCGCTTCAACGTAATCGCTCTTGACCATGCTGAACACGGCGGCCAGTTGCTGCAACTCCTCTAGGGGCAGGGGAGACATGGCGCTGCGGGCACCCGAATGCAGAGACAAGGTGGTCAGGGAACCCACCAAGGCACCAATCGAGACCCAGCTCACGATTTTCAGTTTTTGACCCATGTTGTCCTGCCGCAGCTGCGAATGAATAAGCGTGCAATATACAACGGGCACGGGGACCGTGCGCTGCCAAGCTCGGGCAAGACCCGACCCGCCATGTTGCCTTGGGGCTGTGGCATCAAGCCCGGCCCTGTTGGGCCACCGCTGCGGCGGCTTTGGCTGCCGCTTCGGGGTCGCCCAAATAGCGGTGCCCCAAGGGGCGCAATTGGGCGTCGAGTTCGTACACCAAGGGGATGCCGTTGGGGATGTTCAGGCCCACGATGTCTTGTTCTGAGACTTGATCCAGGTATTTCACCATGGCCCGGATGGAATTGCCATGGGCGGCCACCAGCACCCGCTGCCCCGACAGGATGGCGGGGGCGATGGACTCGTTCCAAAACGGCAACACCCGCGCCACGGTGTCTTGCAAGCACTCGGTCAGCGGCACTTGATCGGTGGGCAGCTGTGCGTAGCGCAGGTCGCCACGCTCGCTGCGCGGGTCGCTCTCACTCAGCGCCGGAGGCGGTGTGTCGTAGCTGCGGCGCCAAATCAGCACCTGCTCGGCGCCATATTGCTTGGCCATGTCGGCCTTGTTCAGGCCTTGCAGCGCCCCGTAGTGGCGCTCGTTCAAACGCCAGCTGTGGGTCACCGGCAGCCATTGGCGGTCCATGCCGTCCAGGCAATGCCACAGGGTGTGGATGGCGCGTTTGAGCACGCTGGTGTAGGCCACATCAAACTCAAAACCCTCGGCTTTGAGCAGCTGGCCGGCGGCCTGGGCCTGGGTCACCCCCGTGGGGGTGAGGTCAACATCGGTCCAACCGGTGAAGCGGTTTTCCAGATTCCAAGTGGATTCGCCGTGGCGAAGTAGGACAAGCTTGTACATGGTCTTTTGAGGGGGCTGAGGGCAGGGCAAAGCGGGTGATTTTAGAATAGCTGTTTTTCACCCCCACAGAACAGGACACCCGTTGACCTTCATTGCCGACAATTGGATGCTCATCAGCATCGCGCTGACCTCTGGCCTTTTGCTGTTGTTGCCCACCTTGCAAAGCGTGAGCGCACCGGGTTTGAGCGTCAATGACGCGGTGTTCAAAATCAACCGCGAGAAAGCCGTGGTCATTGATGTGTGCTCCCCTGAAGAGTTTGCAACCGGTCACATCGTGGCCGCCCACAACCTGGGTTTGGAGCAATTGGAGGCGCAGTTGCCCCAGGTGTCCAAGAACAAAGCCACCCCCTTGTTGATGGTTTGCGCCAGCGGCCAGCGGGCCCAACGCGCTGCGTCCAGCGCCAAAAAACTCGGCTACGAGCAAGTGTTTTGTTTGCAGGGCGGCCTCAAAGCTTGGCGTGACGCCAATATGCCCACCGAAAAGGCCTGATACCCTCGGCCAGCCAATGGCCTATTGGCTGATAAATCTGCCCGTGACCTGAAAGGAACCCCATGCCCCCCATCAAGATGTACACCACCGCGGTTTGCCCTTACTGTGTTCGGGCCAAAAACATCCTCAAGTCCAAGGGGGTGGAGCTCATTGAAGAGGTGCGCATCGACACCGACCCCGCTCAATTGGCCCACATGATGGCCATCACCGGTCGGCGCACGGTGCCCCAAATCTTCATTGGGGACGTGCATGTGGGTGGCTGTGACGACTTGGTGGCCCTGGACGGCCGTGGCGGCTTGCAGCCTTTGCTGCACCCCTCAACCTGAGATAATCATCCCCACCCAACCCGACTGGGCGCATGTCCGGTCGGGATTTTTTTCGCACAAGGAACCCTTGCCATGGCCGAAGACCAAG
>Ga0315899_10006729_pt1 | contig 12382 bp, 14 predicted proteins | sample LakEriMetagenome_2_FD_203518 | JGI IMG/M metagenome (GOLD analysis project Ga0315899, IMG submission 203518) | Freshwater fungal communities from buoy surface, Lake Erie, Ohio, United States - Buoy 4 MA112 | ecosystem: Environmental > Aquatic > Freshwater > Lake | place: USA: Lake Erie, Ohio... | reverse complement strand
CTCACGATAATGCCCGAACCCGCGACCGGGTTCCTAATCGTTTCGGATGCGGCTCATCGCGCAGAAGGCTCCGGCGACGGCGAAATCCGCGCGGCGACGGGCGCTGCGGGCAGCGGCTTCCGCATCCTCGCCCCATTGTTCCAGCTGCCAGGCCTCATCGATCTCCGCCGCCTGCCAGACGGCATCGAGGTCGTGGCCGCCCTCCACGACGGCAAGGCCGCAAACGAGCGACCCGCTGAGCGTCACCAGCGTCGAAAGGCCGGTGAGGGTGAAGGGATCGAGCGCCGCGACCACCGTGCCCAGCCGGGCCAGCGTCTCGTCCGGCTGCGGCACGGGGATGATCCCCTGCGTGACGGTAAAGCCCACATCGTAGCGCCCACGCGCCCAATCGAGCAGCGGATCCCAGGCCGCCGCCTGCCGCGCGACCAGCGCTTCGGGGCCGTCGGCGCGGTAGCAGAGCAGGTCGGACTGCGCATAGCGGGCGACCCCCGCGGCAAAATCCGCAAGGTTGGTCGCGACATGATCGATCGCCGCGTTGGCAAGGCCGGTCATCGGCATGGAGGCAGGGTTCACCTCATCCCCCTGCCCGCGCCATTCGTCCGCAACCGCCTCGGCAAGGCGGGGTGTCGGCAGCGACAGGAGCGCGCGCGCCGGCGTGCGGACCGGGCGGCCATCCAGCGCGATCGACCAGCCATCCTCCGCCGGGACAAGGGCGGCATCCTTGTAGAAGCGCTTCATTGCGGCGGCCCCTTGCGGAACAGCGCCAGCAGCAGGCGCGGCACCAGGACGAACTGGAACAGGCCGGTCAGCACCATGATCGTGCCGAACGCCTTGGCCTTCGTCCCCTGCACCCAGGAAAAGCGCTGCATGATCGCCAGGAAGCCGAACATGACGATGAAAGCCCCCGACAGGCGGAAGAGCGAGATGGCGAAGTGGCGCTGGCGCGCGACCTTGTCGGGGTCGACAGGTGGAATCCGGTCAGTCATGGCGCGCCGATATGGGCGCGAAGCTGCGCGCTGTCCATGGCGACGGCCTGCGCCCCGGACGCGAGCAGCATGTCGGGCCGGTGATAGCCCCAGCCGACGCCGATGGCACGGACCCCGGCGGCGTGTCCCATGTCCATGTCGAAGCTGGTGTCGCCGATCATCACGGTGGTTTCGGGCGCTGCGCCCGTTTCCGCCATCGCCGTCAGCAGCATGGAGGGATGCGGCTTGGACGGGTGACGGTCCGCCGTCTGGAGCGTGACGAACCGGTCGATGACGCCATGATGGGTGAGGCAGAGGTTGAGGCCCCGGTCAGACTTGCCGGTGGCCACGCCCAGCAGCCAGCCGGCCGCGTCCAGCTCCACGATCAGGTCGGCCATGCCGGGATAGAGCGGTTCCTGCACGCCCTGGTCGCGGCGCAGCCCCTGAAAGGCGCGCTTGTAGCGATCGGCCAGATGATCGTGGAAATCGCTTTCCGCGTTGGGCAGCAACTGCGCCATGGCGTTGGGCAGAGACAGGCCGACGACCGAAAGGATCGCAAGGCGTTCGGGCGGGGCCAGCTTCACATCTTCGAAGGCGCGGGTCATGGCGGCGCAGATGCTGTGCTGGCTGTCCACCAGCGTGCCGTCGCAATCGAAGACGACGAGGCGATTGGTCATGCCCGGCGCGCACCTCCCCGGGCGCGGCGTTCGCCCTTGCGGCCCTTGCGGATCTGCTTGGCATGCTGGCGCGCCGCTTTCTTCTCATCCTCGCGCGTGGGGGTCCGGTCGATCTCGTCGTCGAGCGGCATGTCGCCGAGATTGAGGTCGAAGCCGAGTTCGGCAAGGCTGTTGGCGAAGTGGGCGGGAAGCTCGGCCGTCACGTCCACACGGCCGCCATCGGGATGATCGACCCGGATGCGGCGGGCGTGGAGGTGCATCTTGCGGCTGATCGTGCCGGAGAGGAACGCTTCCTTGCCGCCATATTTGCCGTCGCCAACGATCGGATGGCCGATCGCGGCCATATGGACGCGCAACTGGTGGGTCCGCCCGGTATAGGGTTGCAATTCCACCCAGGCGGCACGGTTGCCCGCGCGCTCGATCACGCGATAGCGCGACCGGGCGGGCAGTCCTTCCTCCTGATCGACATGCATCTTTTCCCCGCCGGTGCCTGGCTGCTTGGCGATAGGCAGTTCGATCATGCCGTCTTCGATGCTGGGCACACCCATGACCAGCGCCCAATAGACCTTCCGCGCGGTCCGGCTGGAGAAGGCCTTGGCGAAATGGGCAGCTGCGCGGCTGGTGCGGGCGAGCAGCAGCGCGCCGGACGTGTCCTTGTCAAGCCGGTGGACGAGCTTCGGGCGGCTTTCAAGATCGTAGAGCAGCGCGTCGAGCAGCTTGTCGACATGGGCGTCGGTCTTCGTCCCGCCCTGCGTGGCGAGGCCGGGCGGCTTGTTGATGACGATGGCCTGGCCGTCGCGATGGATCACCATCTCCTGCGCATAGGCGATCTCGTCCGGCGTCAGATCGACGACGCGGACGCGCTTGGGCTTGTCGGCAGCCTCCGGCTTCTGTTCGGCGGGCGGCACGCGGATCATCTGCCCCTCGGCAATGCGGTCGCCGGGCGCGGCGCGCGCGCCGTCGACGCGCAGCTGGCCAGTGCGGGACCAGCGCGAGACGAGGTTGAAGCCGACATCGGGCAGATGCCGCTGGAACCAGCGGTCGAGGCGGATGCCGTCATCGTCCGCGCCGACGCGGAATTGGCGGACATCGAGCGAGACGCCCCTGGCGGGACCGGACTTGGCAGGACCAGGCTTGACGGGCGCGGCGGCCTTTGCCGGAGCGGGCTTCGCGGCAGACTTGGTGGCGGCGGGCGCCCTTGGCTTGAAGGCGGGCTTGCCGTCCCTGCGCGGCGGCGCGTCCTTGCGCGGCGCCGACGGCTTGCGCGAACCGGACGGCTTTGCGCCGCGGGGGCCGGCGCCCTTGCCGGGTGGACGGCCCTTCATGCGACGACGCTCCGCACCAGCGCCATGCCCAGCGCCACGCCACCGACCGCGCCAACAACCGACGCGACGACATAGGCGAGCGCGAGGCCCGATTGCCCGCGCTGAAGCATCAGCATGGTTTCCAGGCTGAAGGCGGAAAAGGTGGTGAAGCCGCCAAGCACGCCAACGCCCAGCAGCAGGCGCATCGGTTCGCCCGCGCCCTGCCCGCCGCGCGCCAGCCAGCCGACGAGCAGGCCCATGGCGAAGCCGCCGATCAGATTGGCGGCGAAAGTGCCCCAGGGCCAGGCCGTGCCCGGCGCGATCTGGCCGGCGAAGCGCCCGAGCTGATAGCGCAGGGCCGCGCCCACCGCGCCCCCGCCCATCACGAGAAACATATTGGTCATGGGCCAGCCCCTATCGCGAATCCGCCGATGGGGAAAGGCCGCATTCCCGCCGCCTGGGGCAGCGGTACGCGGCGCGCGGCCCTAGCGGCCCTTGTCGGCGATGATGTCGACGCTGGTCCGGCCGCCCGGCGCGTCGGTCAGCAGGATGAAATAGGCCGCGCCGTCAGCGGCGCGATTGCCGCCCAGGACATGATCGCCGCCCATGACCTTATGCTCGCCGTCATAGCCCGCGCGGCGAGCCAGCGTGTAGTAAAAGTCCATCACGCCCTGTTTCGGCGCGGCGGTGACGAAACTGGCCGCGCGCAGGGTGCAGCCGTCGCGATCCGCGCCCGCCGCTTCGGTCAGCTGCGCACCGGGGTAGAGCCCGAAGGCTTCGGGCAGGCGTTGCGCCCATTCCGGGCCATAGACCAGCTTCCTGGCGCAGCCCGCATTGCCGCTGCCCCGCGCCACCGCGCCCAGCGTGACGGTGGAATCGAGCGCCGCGCCGGCCGTGGCGGCGGGTGCGGTCAGCAGCTTGCCGCCCGCGCGGCGCACGGCGTCCGCCTGCGCCTTTGCCGCATCGGCCGGAAGGACCGGCAACGCGCCGTCCGCCGGGCGCGGCGTGGAGCGCACGGCGTTGCGGTTGGACTGGCCGACCAGTTGCGGATCGACGACGATCGGATCGCCCAGCGCCCCCTTGACCGCCGGATCGACGGCATTGTTGGTGAGCTGCGCATCCAGCGTGGCGAGATTGGCTTCCTTTTCGCCCTTGCCACAGGCCGCGAGCGCGAAAGCCAGCGACAATGTGCCAATAGTGGCGGCAACAGACGACAGAGAGGCCATTCTTCACTCCTTCGTAAACGAGCGATGAAGAGGGAAAGTTAATATTGCGTTAGGATATTTGGTGAATCGCCCCTGTTTTTGGCGGGCAGGCCAGCTTTTCCGGGCTGGCCTCCTTCCCTGTCTTGTCCTGGCACGGAATGAAGGTCATTTACAGGGGATGCTCAACATCCTTTCCGGCTTCATCGGCCTCGTCACGCTGATCCTCATGATCCCCGCGGTCTTTCCGCTGCTGGGGGCGCTCAACTGGATCCTGGTGCCCATGGCGCTGTTCGGCGCGTTCGTGGGGCTGATGTCGTCGAAGAAAGGGGGGCAGAATTTCTGCCTGATCGTCGCCGCCTTCGGCGCGTTGCGGCTGTTCCTGGGTGGAGGCATATTCTGACGCAGGATCAAGGCCGGGCGCGCGAGGGGTTGATCGCGGGGGCGGCGGCCTATGGCCTGTGGGGGCTGCTGCCGCTCTTCTTCCGGCTGCTGCACCATGTCGACCCGACCGAGATCGTGACGCAGCGCATCCTGTGGTCGCTGGTGCTGATCCTGTTCGTCCTGATGGCGCGGCGCGACCTGCCGGCCTTTGCGGCAGCGATGCGCGACCGCAAGCTGGTCGTGCCGCTGGCCGCATCGGCGCTGCTGATCGGCATCAACTGGCTGACCTACGTCTGGGCCGTCAACCAGGGCCATGTGGTGGCGGCGAGCCTGGGCTATTTCCTCAATCCGCTGATCGTCGTCCTGCTGGGGATGGTGGTACTGAAGGAAAGATTGCGGCCGATGCAGATGCTGGCCATCGGCGTGGCGGCGGCGGGAGTGGCGATCCTGGCTGCGGCGGCGCTGACGACACTGTGGATCAGCCTCAGCCTGGCGCTGAGCTTTTCCTTCTACGGGCTGGTGCGCAAGCTGACCCCGGTCGCGCCGATGACGGGGCTGGGCGTGGAGACGGCGCTGCTGACGCCTCTCGCCATCGCCTATCTGCTGTGGGAAATGAGCCATGGCGGCGTCGGCTTCGGCAAGGATGCGCCGACCACCACGCTCCTGATCCTGTCGGGCGCGGTGACGACGGTGCCGCTGGTGCTGTTCGCGGTCGCGGCCCGGAGGCTGCCGCTCGCGACGCTGGGCCTGCTGCAATATATGGCGCCCACGCTGCAATTCCTGTGCGGCGTGCTGCTGTTCGGCGAGAGGCTGGGTCTGGGACAGATGCTGAGCTTCGGCCTGATCTGGGTCGGCCTCATCCTCTTCGCCAGCGACGGCATCGCCACCGCCCGGCGGAACCGGGTGGCGGCGGCCTGAGGCGTGTCGTTTAGTTGAACTCGGTCGCTTCGAAGCGGACGGGTTCGCCAATCGCGGCGTTGGCGAGCGCATCTTCCCACATCACCCGGTTGCCGCGGATGATGGTGCCGACCGCCTTGCCGGTCAGGTCCATCCCGTCGAACGGCGACCAGTCGCAGCGCGAGGCGAGCCAGTCCTTGCCCACAGTCCATCGCTTCTTGAGGTCGACCACGGTGAAGTCGGCGTCATAGCCGATCGCGATCCGCCCCTTGCCCACCAGGCCGAACACGCGTTGCGGCCCCGATGAGGTGAGTTCGATGAAACGGCGCAGCGACAGCCGGCCCTCCGCGACATGGTTCAGGAGCAGCGGCACGAGCGTCTGGACGCCGGGCATGCCGCTGGGACTGGCGGGATAGGCCTTCGCCTTCTCCTCGATCGTATGGGGGGCATGATCGCTGCCCAGCACGTCCGGCACGCCCTTGTTGAGCCATGACCACAGGCCGTCGCGATGCGCCGCGGACCGAATCGGCGGGTTCATCTGCGCATAGGTGCCAAGGCGCGGATAGGCATCCTCACCGGCAAGCGTCAGATGCTGGGGCGTCACCTCGCAGGTGGCGATATCCTTGTTCTGACCGATATATTCCAGTTCGGCCGGAGTCGTCACATGCAGGATATGGATGCGGCGGCGCGCCTTGCGGGCCAGCGCGATGATCCGTTTCGTCGCGATCATCGCGCTTTCATCGTCGCGCCAGATGGGGTGGGACGAAGGATCGCCTTCGACGCGAAAATCCTTGCGCGCGTTCATCCGCGCTTCGTCCTCGGCATGAATGGCGACGCGGCGCGTGCCCGACCCCAGCACGCGCGACAGGGCGTCGTCATCGTCGACCAGCAGGCTGCCGGTCGACGCGCCCATGAAGATCTTCACGCCCGACGTGCCGGGGATGCGTTCCAGTTCCTTCAATTGTTCGGCATTGTCCGCCGTCGCGCCGACATAGAAGGCATGGTCGCACCACATGCGATGATGCGCGCGGGCGAGCTTGTCATGGACGCGCTCGGCCGTGTCGGTGTTGGGATTGGTGTTGGGCATTTCGAACACGGCGGTGATGCCGCCCAGCACCGCGGCGCGGCTGCCCGATTCAAGGTCTTCCTTATGCTCCAGCCCCGGTTCGCGGAAATGGACCTGGCTGTCGATGCAGCCGGGCAGGATATCGAGTCCGGTGCAGTCGATCACCTCGCCCGCCCCACCTGAGCCTGCGCCCAGCGCCGTGCCGATCGCCGCGATCCGGCCGCCGCGCACCCCCACATCCACGCGTTCCGCGCCGCCCGGAGTGTGGACGGTGCCGTTCTTGAGGATCAGGTCGAGGGTCTGGGGCATGAGGAACTCCTGTCGGCTGCCACTGCGCGAATGGCTTGGCTAAGTCGTGTCGCCGTCCTACCTAAAGGCGATGACCGGCACCACCCTCACCGACCGCGCTCTCCTCAGAATCTCGGGCGAAGAGGCCCGCCCTTTTCTCCAGGGACTGCTGACCCGCGACGTCCTGACGCTGGCGGAAGGCCAGCCCCGCTGGACCGGGCTGCTGACGCCGCAGGGCAAGGCGCTGTTCGATTTCATCCTGTGGGCGGATGGCAACGACGTGCTGATCGATTGCGAGCAAGATCAGGCCGATAGGCTGGCGAAGCGGCTGACGCTCTATCGCCTGCGCCGCAAGGTGACGATCGCGCGGGAAGAGGCGCTGGCGGCGCACTGGGCGCTGGAGGCAGAGGGGCAGCCGCTCGACCCGCGCCTGCCGGCGCTCGGCCATCGCTGGCTCGCTGCGGCGGGCGGCGACGAGCGGGACGGGGCCGGCGGTGCCGCCGCGTTCCGCGCGCATCGCCTGTCGTTGGGCGTGTTCGAGGGCGTGGCGGAACTGGGCCAGGACGCGGTCCTGTGGCTGGAGGCCAATGCCGAGGAACTGAACGGCGTGGATTATGACAAGGGCTGCTATGTCGGGCAGGAGAATACGGCGCGGATGCACTATCGCAACAAGGTGAGCCGGCGGCTGGTGGCGGTGCCGCTGGACCAGGCCGACGAGAAAAGGCAGCGGGCTGTGCTGGCCGACATGGGCCTGTCGATCGAACTGCGGCGGGTGGAGACGCTGGACCCGGCGGCGCTGCCGGGCTGGCTGGCAACGGCGATTGCAGCGCAGGCCGCCGAATGAAGCGCCTGATCGTCGCCCTGGCGGGCGCGCTGCTCCTGTCATCCCCCGCGCGCGCCGACACGCCGTGGACATTGGTCGCGACCTATCCGCACGATCCGGCCGCCTTTACCGAAGGGCTCTTCTACCTCGATGGCATGCTCTATGAGAGCACCGGGCTGGAGGGACAGTCCGACATCCGCAAGGTGACGCTCAAGACCGGCAAGGTCGTGCAGCGGCGCGTGCTGGACAGCCGCTATTTCGGCGAGGGGATCGTAAACTGGAAGGACCGGCTGGTGAGCCTGACCTGGCGGCACCGGCAGGGCTTCGTCTGGTCGCTCGCCGATTTCAGGCCATTGTCCAGCTTCCGCTACGAAGGCGAAGGCTGGGCACTGACCCAGGACGGCCGCCATATCATCATGAGCGACGGGACCGCGCAGCTGCGCTTCCTGGACCCGGAAAGCCTGGCCGAACAACGGCGCGTCACCGTCACCTGGAACGGGCGACCGGTAGAGCGGCTCAATGAGCTGGAATATGTGAAGGGTGAGGTGTGGGCCAATATCTGGTACGACACGAAGATCGCCCGGATCGATCCGGCCACCGGCGCGGTCAAGGACTGGATCGACGTCGCCGCGCTGCGCAAGGCGGCGGGCGTCGACGATACGGAAGCGGTGGTGAACGGCATCGCCTATGACGCGGCGAAGGACCGTATCTTCATCACCGGCAAGAACTGGCCCAAATTGTTCGAGATCAAGCTGAAGCGTTAAAGCTCCAGCCCCACCAACGTGCCGCTGCCGATGCGATCGACATAGCGTTTGCCGTCGATTTCCAGCCAATCGGGCGTCACTTCCAGCCGACGCCCGCGAATGGTGGTGCGCAGATGTTCCACCGCGATCCGGTTGCGCGCCACGATGCGCAGGACGCACAGGCCGTCTCCGCGCGCCGCCATCATCGAATAGCGGTCGCCGCGCAGCAGGAAATGCCAGCCGCCGTCCATCGGCATCCATTCATTGCCATCGACGATCTGCATCGGCTCCCCGTCCGGCGCGCCCAGCCGCACGCTGATGCGCGTGGCGCCGTTGGAGCGGCGTGGCGGCGAGAAGATCAGGATCGGCTCCCCATTGAGGGCGATGGGTATCGGCGTATCGCGCAACATGCGCGATCCGCCCACGATCAATTGCGGCAGCTCCGCCGAGAAAGGCAGGCGATCCCGCGCGAAATGCCGCTGCCGCACGACGGGATTGGCATGGAAGCTGTGCACCTGCGTCGATGTCAGCCGCCCTTCTTCGACCAGGCCATGGCAGGTGGGGCACAGCAGCGTCGCGCCCGGCCCGTCGGGCAGGCGCAGATAGCGGTAGATGGTGACGCCGCAGCGCACGCAGGCGAAACCGCAGGCGTGACGCACCTCCGCGCGCTGCTCAGCCGTCAAGTCCGGCACGGACGGCATCACTCGCAAGCCCACCATGGCGACACCCCTTTTCGCCCCCGCCCGCACCGTTGCGACCGGGTGATCCTGTTCTGGCGTCCTCCTGGATCGGGCCTCTGCCGGTGCCCGCTGCGGCTATCGTTGGAATATATGAACCAAAGTCAAGGGGCTGATGGAAATAGTGTGTCGCAGTGAGGCGTTCGCCCGTTGCCGACAGGTCAGCGTTGCGGCAGCAGGTCGAGATTGCGGGACGCCGCGATGGCCCGGATACGGTCGGGACGGGGCATGTTCTTGATGGCGATTTCGGCAATGTCGCCCGCGCTGAAGAGTTCCACATGGCCAACGCCAAACAGACGCTGTCCCAGCGTCTGGGTGATGCGCACGGACCGGATGGAGCCAAGCGCTATTTCCGTCCGCTGCTTGGCGAGCAGGCCCCGTTCAAGCAGCACTTCCCGGTCGGACAGGGCAAGCCGCTCCCCCTTGTGCATCACCCACCATACCCCGATGGCAAGGATGCCGACCACCGACACGAGCAACAGCAGGAAGAGGAAAGGATGCGCCCGGAACATCGCGGGATGTTCGTCATACAGCCAGGTGTCGCTCAGAACCGCCTCCTCAGGTTGTCATGCCGACATCATCATGCGCGGCCAGGGCCGTCAAGCCGCCGGTGGATCAGCTTTCGTCGCCCATGCGGAGCGCGGCGATGAAGGCTTCCTGCGGAATCTGGACCGAGCCATATTCGCGCATCCGCTTCTTGCCTTCCTTCTGCTTCTCCAGCAGCTTCTTCTTGCGGGTGATGTCGCCGCCATAGCATTTCGCCGTGACGTCCTTGCGCATCGCCGCGATCGTCTCGCGCGCGATCACCTTGCCGCCGATCGCCGCCTGGATCGGAATCTTGAACAGGTGGCGGGGGATCAAGTCTTTCAGCCGCTCGCACATGTGGCGGCCGCGCGCTTCGGCGGCGGAGCGGTGGACGATCATGCTGAGCGCGTCCACCGGCTCGTTGTTGACGAGGATGCTCATCTTGACGAGGTCGCCTTCACGGGTGCCGATCTGGTGATAGTCGAAGCTCGCATAGCCGCGCGAGATCGACTTCAGCCGGTCGTAGAAGTCGAACACCACTTCGTTGAGCGGCAACTCATAGGTCACCTGCGCGCGGCCGCCGACATAGGTGAGGTTCTTCTGGATGCCGCGCCGGTCCTGGCAGAGCTTCAGGATCGAGCCGAGATATTCGTCGGGGCAGTAGATCACCGCCTCGATCCAAGGCTCCTCGATCATCTCGATATGGTTGGGATCGGGCATGTCGGCCGGGTTGTGCAGATGCTTCACCGTCCCGTCCTTCATGTGCATGTCATAGACGACCGACGGCGCGGTGGTGATGAGGTCGAGATCATATTCGCGGGTCAGGCGCTCCTGGATGATCTCCAGATGGAGGAGGCCGAGGAACCCGCAGCGGAAGCCGAAGCCAAGCGCGGCGCTGGTTTCCATCTCGAAGGAGAAGCTGGCGTCGTTCAGGCGCAGCTTGCTGATCGAATCGCGCAGCTTCTCGAAATCATTGGCGTCGACCGGGAAGAGGCCGCAAAAGACCACCGGCTGCACTTCCTTGAAGCCGGGCAGCGGCGCGGCGGCCGGGTTCTTGACCGTGGTGATGGTGTCGCCGACGCGGGTCTGGCTGATATCCTTGATCTGCGCGGTGATGAAGCCGATTTCGCCCGGGCCAAGCTCCGGCAATGCCTCGATCTTCGGGCGCATGCAGCCGACGCGGTCGATCAGATGCTCGGTACCGCCGATCATGAACTTGATGTTCTGACCCTTCCTGATGACGCCGTTCACCACGCGCACCAGAATGACGACGCCGAGATAGGGGTCGTACCATGAATCGACCAGCATCGCCTCCAGCGGGGCGTCGCGGTCGCCCTTGGGCGGGGGAATCTTGGCGACGATGGCTTCCAGCACCTCGTCGATGCCGATGCCCGACTTGGCCGACGCCAGCACCGCTTCCGACGCGTCGAGGCCGATCACCTCCTCGATTTCGGCGCGGACCTTTTCCGGTTCGGCGGCGGGCAGGTCGATCTTGTTGAGCACGGGCACGATCTCATGGTCATGCTCGATCGACTGATAGACGTTGGCGAGCGTCTGCGCCTCCACCCCCTGCGCCGCGTCCACGACCAGCAGCGCGCCCTCGCAGGCCGCCAGGCTGCGCGACACTTCATAGGCGAAGTCGACATGGCCGGGCGTGTCCATGAGGTTGAGCTCGTAGGTCTCGCCATTTTTCGCGACATAGTCGAGACGCACGGTCTGGGCCTTGATCGTGATGCCCCGTTCTTTCTCGATATCCATGTTATCGAGCACCTGCGCGCTCATCTCCCGGTCGGAAAGGCCGCCGGTGCGCTGGATCAGGCGGTCCGCCAGGGTGGATTTGCCATGGTCGATATGCGCGATGATGGAAAAGTTGCGGATATGGCTGAGGTCGGTCATCGCGCGCCGATAGCAGCGATTCCGCGCGCTGTCAGCAGGATCGCACGCCTGCGCCCTCGCGCGGCGCGGGCCGGCGCGCCGCTTGGAAGCCAAGCCGCTTTATGGTAGGCCGGCCTCATAACAAGGGACGCGTCAAATCATCCTTCTAGACAAGGAAATGGGGGTTTTTATCATGCGTGGATTGAAGATGCTGGCCGCGGCAGCGGTCTGCTTCGCGACGGCGACGTCGCCTGTACTGGCCGCCGAGAAAGGATCGTCGGGCCGGCAGGCGCAAGTCAAGAAACAGATGGAAATCCCCCATTGCACCAAGCGGCTGGGCACGGTCGCGATCGTCGAACCCGACAATCAGTGGTGGCGCGAATTCAACCTGGGCAGCCCGGAAGCGATCATCAAGCTGTTCGTGCAGCAGTCCGGCTGCTTTGGCATCGTCAACCGCGGCCGATCCATGGCGAGCCGCAACATGGAACGCGCGATGGCCGATTCCGGCGAATTGCAGGCGGGGTCGAACCTGGGCAAGGGACAGGTGAAGGCGGCGGACTATTTCATCCAGCCCGACATCGTCACCACCAACCGGAATAGCGGCGGCAATTCCATCGGCGGCCTGGTCGGCGGCTTCCTGGGCGGGCGCACGCTTGGCGCGCTGGCGGGCGGCATCTCCATCAAGAAGAGCGAGGCCAATGTCATGTTGTCGGTGGTGAACGCGCGCACCACCGAGGAAGAAGTGATGGCCGAGGGCTATTTCCGCAAGTCCGACCTCAGCTTCGGCGGCGGCGGCGGGCTGGGCTGGATGGGCGGCCTCGCCGCGGTCGGCGGCGGCGGCTACCAGAATACCGACATCGGCCAGGTGATCGTGCTCGCTTATCTGGACGCCTATA
>Ga0315899_10006728_pt1 | contig 12383 bp, 7 predicted proteins | sample LakEriMetagenome_2_FD_203518 | JGI IMG/M metagenome (GOLD analysis project Ga0315899, IMG submission 203518) | Freshwater fungal communities from buoy surface, Lake Erie, Ohio, United States - Buoy 4 MA112 | ecosystem: Environmental > Aquatic > Freshwater > Lake | place: USA: Lake Erie, Ohio... | reverse complement strand
TGCTTGCCATCGCTGACCCCCGTTGTGACAAGGGCGTGACAGACTGAGCTTCAGATGCGGGGACTAGTCCATTAAGTCTTTGAATTTAATGGTACCGCCACCCCGGCTTGAACGGGGGACCTCTAGATCCACAATCTAGCGCTCTAACCAACTGAGCTATGGCGGCACGAAGCGGCGCGGAACCTAGAAGCAATAGACGCGAATTGCAAGCGTCACCGGGTGCCCCGTCATGCGTTTTCTTGTTCCCTAAAGCAAACGCCGCCCAAGGCGGGCGGCGCTCTCAATTCAAAGCTCGGTCGAAGCCTTACTTCTTCAGGCCGGCGGCCTTTTGCATCACATCGCCCATTTCCTTGGCCTGATCCTGAATGGTGGCCATTTGCGCCTTCAGATATTCAGTCTGAAGCTGCATGACTTCCTGCACATCCTTGGCATGGACGAGCTTTTCGGCCAGATCGAAAGCAGCATTCACATTGCTTTCTGCGAAGGATACGGCCTTGCTGGAGACATCCTTGGCGCCCGACAGGGCGGGATTGGCAGAAGGCTCAAGGGCGGTTGAGGTCTTTTGAACCGCACCCATGAAGCCTTCAAAAGCCTTGCGGGCCTGAGCAACGCTGCGCTCGGCAAATTCACGCATTTCGGCGGGGACTTCGTAATTGTTGGTCATGGCGGTGCTCCTGTTTGAGACAGTAACGCTGATGACCCCTATATAGCTCATGCCATTGTGCAGTGCAATATGATTGTGCATTGCACAATAGTTTACGATGATTTCGGTTCGGGGCCTGCCTGCCATGGACCCGCAGCGGCAGCCCCTCTAATGTCAAGGATGGCGGTTTCCGGGCTTTCGGAGACCCCCTTGGCGTGGAAAGTACCCGTTCGCATGAGTTCCGGCGTGTTCAGACCCTCTCTGGCAGACCTGAACGCCCTTTTGGCGGAGCAGGCGCTTGCGCCCATGCTGGCTGATCATGTGCCTTTCTTCATCGCGGCGACCTATCCCGTCCGCCTCACCTATGTGTCGGGGGCCTTGCAGACCCTCTTCGCGGAAACCCGCTTCAATGCGCTTGAAGCTCGTTTGATGGGTGCGCAGGACAGCCATCGCCGTCTCGACAAGCTATGTGGCACGCTGGTGCCGGGTGGTGGTCCGCAGCTTCATCGCCTGCGTGCCGTCTTTGGCCCTCGCATCGAGACGTTGACCCTCAATCTGCGCCGCACGGCAGCGCCCAGCTCTTTTGTCATCGGTGTCGTGGCGGGTGTGCGCGTGCCACAGCCGACCGGCGGCTATCCTGCCCCGCTTTTCTCGCGCGAGATCATGGCGGAGGCGCCTGCATCTTTGTCGAAGCCCTTGCCAGCTGCCCCCATGGCCACACGAGCCGAGGCACCCGCGCTGGCCGGCCTCATGCGCTTTCTGTGGCAGAGCGATGCAGGCCATCGCTTGAGTGAAATCACCGCGCCTCTCTGTGAGGCGCTTGGCTATCAAAAATCTCATCTCATCGGTCACTCCTTTCCGATGCTCGCCAGTGTGTGTGGAGAAGCGGCGAGCGATGCATTGGCAGATGCGCTTGACAAGCGCGACACATTCAGCGGGCTAGAACTTCATTGGCCGCTCGCCGCCGGGAGTGGTGCTGCGCATATCGTGCTGGGAGGCCTGCCGGCCTTTGATGCTGCGCGCAACTTCCTGGGCTATCGCGGTTTTGGAACGCTTGAGCCGGTGGTCGTCGAAGCGCCCGCGCCGGCTCCTGAGCAAGAACCCGCACCTCGCGGTGAGCCTGCGCCACAGCAATCCAATGTCGTGCCCTTGCGCGGCCGCCGCGATGAGCCCGAAGCGCCGCGTGCTGCGGTGAGCGAGGTTGATCTTGTGTCTCTGTCTCCAACCGAGCGCAACAACTTCCGCGAAATCGCGCGCGCTCTGGGTGGTCGTGTCGAAGAGGATGTGCCTGCCCCGCCAGCGCCAGCGTCCGTGTCTGCGCAGCCATCGGCGGGCAAGGTGCTTGATGATGTCGCGCTCAATGCGCGCCGCGTACTCGATCGTATTCCGGTTGGCGTCCTTGTCAGCCGCATGGAGATTCCGCTCTTCCTCAATCGCACCCTGCTTGATCTCATCGGCTATGAGGATGTGGACGCCTTCCATGACGGTGGCGGCCTCGACTCCATCTTCGAAGGCCCTAGCGATGCGCCGGGTCTTGCGTCGATCCGCACGACATATGCCGAAGTCATTTCGGTGGATGTGCGCATTCAGGCTATTGATTGGGACGGTGAGCCTGCAACGCTGACCACGATCCGCAGGCCCGATGGCGAAACTTCCCCCCGCATTCGCGCGCTCGAAGCTGATCTGCGTTTGCGTGAAGGTGAAGCGCGCGAGCTTCACACAATTCTCGATACAGCCACCGATGGGATTGTCTTGATCGACGCTTCAGGTGTCATTCTCTCGCTCAATCGTTCGGCCGAGGCCTTGTTTGGCTATGAACAGGCAGATGTCGCAGGCCAGCCCTTTACCGCGCTTATGGCCAAAGAAAGCCATGCGACGGTGAGCGGCTATCTCGACTCGCTGAAGAGTGAAGGCGTTGCCAGCGTTCTGAATGATGGGCGCGAAGTGCTTGGCCGCGCGCGCCAAGGTGGCGATATTCCGCTCTTCATGACGGTGGGACGCATCACGGCAGGGCAAGAGCCGAAATTCTGCGCCGTGTTGCGAGATCTTACCTCGTGGAAGAAGGCTGAGACGGAATTGCAGTCGGCGCGCCGCGAGGCGGAGCGTTCGAGCGCCTTGAAGTCTGATTTCCTTGCCAAGGTCAGCCACGAAATTCGCACGCCGCTCAATGCCATTTTGGGCTTTGCCGAAGTCATCATCGAAGAGCGCTTTGGGCCACTCGGCAATGAACGCTACCGCGATTATCTGAAAGACATTCACTCCTCTGGCGCCTATGTCATGAGCCTTGTGAATGATCTGCTCGATCTGTCGAAGATCGAAGCAGGGAAGTTGGAACTCAATTTCGCCAGTGTCGATGCTAATCGTATTGTGGCGGAATGTGTGTCCTTGATGCAGCCGCAAGCCAATCGCGAGCGCATCATCATTCGCGTTTCGCTCGCGCCACGTCTGCCCAATCTGGTGGCAGATGAACGCTCATTACGTCAGATCGTGCTGAACATTCTGTCCAATGCCGTGAAGTTCAACGAGCCCGGTGGTCAGGTCATCGTCTCAACCGCTTTAACCGATGCAGGTCACGCCGTCATTCGTATTCGTGATACGGGCATCGGCATGAGCGAGAGCGAATTGGAGACAGCGCTTGAGCCTTTCCGCCAAGTCGCAACTTCGCGCCGCACAGGTGGCACGGGCCTTGGCCTGCCTTTAACGAAGGCGCTTGTTGAAGCCAATCGCGCCTCCTTTACCATCAAGAGCGCCAAGCAAGATGGCACGCTGGTGGAAGTCTCTTTCCCGCCGACACGCGTTCTGGCTGAATGACGTCTGAGCGCTGGACCTCTGCACCGCAATTCTCGCGCGCGCTTCCCCCTGCGCAAGCGCCCATGCGCGAAGGCCATGCGCAATTGCGCGGAGCCAGGATTTATTATTGGGACACAGGCGGTGAGGGCGTGCCGCTTGTGTTGCTGCATCCCGCAACCGGCAGCGCGCATATGTGGCTCTATCAGCAGCCGGTCTTTGCGAAAGCGGGTTTCCGTGTCATCGGCTGGTCGCGTCGGGGCCATCGCGGCTCTGATCCGGTGGATCGCGCTGATCTGGGTTCTGCGTCGCAAGATCTCATTGACCTGCTCGATCATCTGCAGATTGTACGCGCGCATCTTGTCGCGAGCGCGGCGGGTGGTGCGATTTCATTTGATGCAGCCTTGCGCTTTCCAGATCGTATCGCCTCGCTGGTGATTTCTTCCAGCGTGGGTGGTGCGCAGGACAAAGATTATCAACACGCCAGCGCCAGCATTCGCCCGCCGGGCTTCGACAGCTGGCCTTCTGACTTTCGCGAGATCGGCCCCTCTTATCGCGCCGCTAATCCTGAAGGCGTGCAACGCTGGCTTGCGCTGGAGCATGGTGCCGTCACCGGGGAGCGCTTGGGGCAAAAGCCGCTGATGCATGTGACTTTTGCAGCACTGGAAAAGCTGCACTGCCCGACTCTGCTCATGACCGGCGATGCCGATCTCTGGATGCCGCCCGTCTTCATGCGCCGCTATGCGCGCCACATCCCCAAGGCCGAACTCGTCCTCTTCCCCGAATGCGGCCACGCGCTTTATTGGGAAGCGCCTGACCTGTTTAACGGGGAGGTGCTGGCCTTTCTGGGTCGCCTCTAGGGCAGCTCCAGGGTTCATGCCCCTTGCCCCTTGGGCCTCGCCCCCTTAAACACTCGCCGGACCCCTCATTTTGGCCCGGACCCGCCCGCTCATGACCGAGACTTCCAAGCCTGCAACCGTCAAAGCCCGCCTGCCGCGCGGCTTCGCCGACCGTGGGCCGGTGGAAATCGGTGCGACTAATCGCATGTTGGAGGCGATCCGCGCTTCTTATGAGCTTTATGGTTTTGAGGCTGTTGAGACGCCTTTCGTGGAATATACCGAGGCGCTGGGCAAATTCCTGCCGGATCTCGATCGGCCTAATGAAGGCGTCTTCTCGTTCCAGGATGACGACGAGCAATGGGTCTCGCTGCGTTATGATCTGACTGCGCCGCTCGCGCGCTATGTGGCGGAGAATTTCGACAAGCTCGCCAAGCCCTATCGCAGCTATCGCGTGGGTTGGGTGTTCCGCAACGAAAAACCCGGTCCCGGTCGCTTCCGCCAATTCATGCAATTTGATGCTGACACGGTGGGCTCGGCCTCTGTCGCGGCTGATGCTGAAATCTGCATGATGGCGGCAGATACGCTTGAGAAGCTCGGCATCGCGCGCAGCGACTTCGTCATCAAGGTCAATAATCGCAAAGTGCTCGATGGTGTGCTGGAATCGGCTGGCCTTGCGGGCGACGACCGCGCAGCGCAAAAACTCATCGTATTGCGCGCTATCGACAAGCTAGACCGTTTGGGCGCTGACGGCGTGCGCCTTCTGCTCGGTCCCGGTCGCAAGGATGAATCGGGTGACTTCACCAAAGGCGCTGATCTTGCAGCCAGTGCGATTGATCGCATCCTGAGTTTCACCGCTGCACGCGCTGGCACCAATTCCGCCACGCTCGACAATCTTGCTGCGACGGTTGGTTCTTCCGCGCGCGGGCAAGAAGGCGTCGCAGAGCTGCGTGAAATGGCGGCGCTCTTTGCAGCCTCTGGCTATGAAGGTCGCATCGTGATTGATCCCGCCGTCGTGCGCGGCCTCGAATATTACACGGGTCCCGTCTATGAGGCCGAACTCACCTTCGAGGTGAAGGATGAGCATGGCCGCCCTGTGCGCTTTGGGTCGGTCGGTGGCGGTGGCCGCTATGACGGTCTCGTCGCGCGCTTCCGTGGTGAGCCGGTGCCTGCGACGGGCTTCTCCATCGGCGTGTCGCGTCTCGTTTCAGCGCTTCGCGCCATGAATAGCCCGCTGGTGTCGGGCAAGGATCAGCGCGGCCCGGTGGTGGTCCTGGTGCTCGATCGCGACCAGATGCCCGCTTATCAGAAAATGGTCAGCGACCTACGTAACGCGGGCATTCGCGCCGAACTCTATCTCGGCAGCGCGGGCATGAATGCCCAGCTGAAATATGCTGACCGCCGCCAATCGACCTGCGCGGTCATTCAGGGCTCGAATGAACGCGAGAAGGGCGCGGTGACCATCCGCGATCTTGTTCTGGGGGCCGAGCTTGCCGCCTCCACCAAGGACCGCGCGGATTATCTGGAGCTACGCCAGCGCGCCCAATTCGCCATCCCGGAGACGGGCCTGGTTGAGGCCGTGCGCGAAGTCCTGTCCCGACATCACGGGTGAGTGGCGGGCGCCATTCACCCTGTCCCCTGAAATGGGTCGCCCTCCCAGTGCTTGCTTGCTAAAGAGGGGACGCATTCAAAGGGGTTTGTCGTGGTAAACCGCTCGAAACAAGCTGAAGATCGCTCAGCGCGCCAGGAGGGGCTGATCAGCCATCTGGTCGGCGCTGGTTATGCGCGCGCCGAACCCTCGATCCTGCAACCCGCCGATGTGTTTCTGGACCTTGCGGGGGAGGATATTCGCTCCCGCATCTTCCTGACCTCAGGCGCTGAGGGCGAGGAACTGTGTCTGCGACCGGAATATACGATCCCTGTCAGTCGCGCTTACCTTGCCGGGCCTGATGCGGGCGCCAAGGCGTCCTATTCCTATTGCGGCCCTATCTTCCGTCAGCGTCCCGGCGCTGCGTCTGAATTTGTGCAGGCAGGTATCGAGAGCTTTGGACGCGGCGACATTGCTGCCACCGATGCCGAAATCTTCGCGCTCGCGTTGGACGCGGCGCAGGCAGCCGGTGCCAAAGATCTACCGCTCCGCATGGGTGATGCAGGTCTCTTCAACGCGCTGCTCATTGCATTGAAACTGCCGCCTGTGTGGATGCGCCGCATTCGGCGCAGCCATATGCGGGGAGAGAAGATTGCTGACATGGTTGAACCCTCTGCCGCTGCGGGTGTCGATCACTCCGGCGTTCTGGCAGCTCTTGAGGGTGTCGATAAGCAAGGCGCGCGTGCGCTGGTGGAAGATCTGCTCTCGATTGCCGGTATCTCTTCCGTCGGTGGCCGCAGTGCCGGCGAGATTGCGGATCGCTTCTTGGAGCAAGCTTCCATGCGCTCTGCCACGCAGCTTCCTGATGAAGCGCGCAAGGTGATCGAAGCTTTTCTCGCAATCCGTGGGGAGCCAAAAGCCGCACTCGCCGCGCTGCGTAAACTGGCAGCCGACGCGAAGCTTGATCTCGGCGCTGCGCTTGATCTCTTTGATGAGCGTCTTGCCGCCATCACTGCGCGCGGTGTTGATTTGAGCAAGCTCACTTTCGCCGCAAGCTTTGGGCGCAATCTCGATTACTACACTGGCTTTGTCTTTGAAGCAGGTGAAGCAGGCCGCCCCATTGTCGGTGGTGGCCGTTATGATGGTCTGCTGCGCCGTCTGGGTGCGAGCAGTGACATTCCCGCTATGGGCGCTGCCATCTGGTGCGACCGGCTCTTTGGCGGAGATCAGGCATGAGTACCGAGATGGAAAAACTCGTCCTCGCCGTCCCTTCAAAGGGGCGTTTGCAGGAAAATGCCAACGCCTTTTTCAAGCGCGCTGGTTTGACCGTTGTGCAAGGCCGTGGCGCGCGCGATTATCGTGGCACTTTGGCTGAACTCCCTCACGTGGAAGTGGCCTTCTTGTCGGCATCCGAGATCGTGCAACAGCTCGCAACCGGCGCCGCGCATATGGGCGTCACGGGTGAAGATCTCGTGCGCGAACAAGTTGCCGATCCCGCCAGCAAAGTGGAATTGCTGACGCCGCTTGGCTTCGGTCATGCCAATGTCGTGGTTGCCGTGCCGCAGGCCTGGATTGATGTGCGCAGCATGGCGGATCTGGAAGATGTAGCAGCTGCCTTCCATGCGCGGCGTGGCCAGCGGATGCGCGTTGCCACGAAATATGTGAATCTGACCCGGAGCTTTTTCGCAGAGAAAGGCGTCAGTGATTATCGGATTGTTGAGTCGCTTGGCGCTACTGAAGGCGCACCTGCGGCAGGTCAGGCCGAACTCATCGTCGATATCACGACGACAGGCGCCACCTTGAAAGCCAATGCGCTCAAGGTGCTTGATGACGGAATCATGCTGCGCTCAGAAGCCAATCTCGTAGCCTCGCTCCATGCGTCATGGAGCGAGACGACGCTGGCAAATGCACGCGCCATTCTATCACGTATTTCAGCGGAAGAAGATGCGCGTACCTCGCGCGAAGTGCGTGCACTTGTTGCAAAGCCGCAGGAGCTTGCCAAGATCGCACAAGACCGTTTTGGCGCCCGTGCCTTGTTTGGTTTTGCCAAGGACGGCCCGCTGCGTCTCATTTGTCCTGCGGCCCATGTCGCGACTTTGGCGGAGTGGCTGGTGGAGCAGGACGCTGAACATGTCAGCGTGAGCGCGCTGGACTATATCTTCAGCGCCAGAAACCCGCTCTTTGAAAAACTCGCCGCGCGGCTTGGTTGAATTGAAAAGGCCCCGCTCTCACGGGGCCTTTTATCTTCAGGCATTCACCTTCTGGACGCCGTCAGCTGGTGTAAAGACACCATCCGCACCTTTCTTCATCTCAATGCGCCGTTGGTGGAACGCATTGAGTGTCGAGCGGTGACCAATCGAGACGATCGTAGTTGTCGGAAGATGTTCAGCAAGCGCTTCATAAAGTGCTGCCTCGCTCTCTTCATCAAGGGCGGATGTTGCCTCATCGAGGAAGAGCCAGTCCGGCCGCGCCAGCAAGGCGCGGGCAATGGCGAGGCGCTGCTGCTCGCCTCCCGAAAGACGCTGGCTCCAATTGTCTTCGTCATCCAGCTTGGCGATGAAAGCGCCCATGCGCGAGACCTCAAGAGCCTTGCGGATTGCCTCATCTGCAAACAGTGAGGGGTCTGTCGGATAGGTCACAGCATTACGCAAAGGCCCAATCGGAATATAGGGCTTTTGCGGCAGCAGCATCACACGTGAACCCTCTGGTACACTGATGGCACCTTTGCCAAAGGGCCATATGCCGGAGACAGCGCGGAACAGAGTTGATTTGCCAGAGCCCGAAGGCCCCGCGACCAGGACGGATTCACGTGCATTAAAGACGAGGCGGGCATTGGTGACGATGGTACGTCCATCCGGCAGCGCGAGATCGAGATCAGTGACTTCGATGTCTTGCGCTGCGGGTGCAGGCGTCGCAATCGTCTTGTTCTTTTCAAGTTCATGCGAGCGATCAATCGCATCATCAAAGCTCGACAGGCGGTCAAGCACGGCCTTGAAGTCAGCGAGCGAGGTATAATAGGTGACGAAGAAGTTGAGGGCATTTTCAACGCGTCCGAAAGCACCCGCTGTCTGAGACATCACCCCAAGCTGGATCTTGCCTGCGAAGTAAAAAGGCGCAGCCACGATATAGGGGATGAAGGGGCTGATCTGGCCATAAGTCGCGGTAAAGGCCATGAGCTTTTTACGCCGATCCACGATCTGCAGGTAATTTGCAAAGATCCGGCCGAAGCGGCCCATGGACAGGCGGCGCTCTGCGCCTTCACCCTTCAACAGGGCGATCTGTTCAGAATATTCGCGCAGACGGGCTAGCGAGAAGCGGAAGTCCGCTTCATAACGCTGACGATCAAAATAAAGCCCAACGAGTGAACGACCGATGAGATGTGTCACCAAAGTGCCGATAGCAGAATAGACGAGCGCTACCCAGAAGAGGAAGCCCGGCACAGCAATGTCAGTGCCCGGAATGGTGAAGTCTGAAGATAGCGTCCACAAGATCACCGCGAAGGACACAAGTGAGGACAGGGTCGAGATCAGCAGGATTGAGTAGGAGTAGATCCCATATCCAACCTGTCCCCCATCAATGAAGCGGTGGACGTCTTCAGCAATACGCTGGTCCGGGTTGTCGGCATTGAGGCCCTTCAGCCCCATCCGGTAATGGGTCGCACCATCAAGCCAGCGCCCAACATAATGTTCGGTTAGCCACCGCCGCCAACGAATGATGAGCATACTCTGCGCGATGAACTCGATGATGGCAGAGAAGATGTAGATTGCCGCCCAGAACAGAAAGACTGTGAAGAGCAGGCGCCAGAATGTGTCCTGATCCTTGTTCTGAATGGCATTGAACCAGTCGCGATTGAAGAAGGAGAGGCGAACGCTGATGCCTACTTGCGCCTGATTGAGCACAACGAGGAACGTCACCATTGTGATGGCAAGGCGGCGCTCGGCAATCTGGAAAGCAGGAAAGGGCCAGACACGCGCAACCGTCATGCCATCGCTCTCGAAATAGCGATCCGCGATCCCGCCAATCGTGCGCACGACCTTGATGTGAGAGACTGCCCAAACAAGCACGCCAAAGACGGCGACCGTGACGGGCACATGCCAGGGCAGCCGATAATCCTTCATGCTCTCAGGCCAGAGGCCAAGAACTGCCAGCAGATAGAGGCCGCCAAAGACCACCACTTCCGTTGCGAAGATGGTGATGAAGATTTTCAGGAAGGTCGGCACGTGACGGGAGCGCGATGTCGCGCCTGCGCATAAGAGGCCGAAAATGGCGAGCAGCAGGGAAGAGGAATCTGACGCGCTCCACCACACAATGGCGGAAGCGACGGAGAGGGCTGCAACAGCAAGGCTGAGAAGGGTCATGAATGGTCCCGGCAAGACGTCATGCGATCACAAGAAGCATAACACAGGAGGCGAGAGCGACCATTCAAAAGCGGCCAAAGTGGGGATCAGCGCAAACAAAGGCACAGCCTTTTGAAGAGCTGTGCCGGCAGTTTGCGCTTGGCCGATCAGCCCAGAGCGGCCTTGATCCGCGCTGGCGTGAAGGGAATGTCGCGAATACGCACGCCGGTCGCGTCAAAAACCGCATTGGCCAATGCCGCCCCAGCGGGACCCTGCGAGGCTTCGCCCGCCCCCAGGAAGGGCGCCCCCGGCCGATCAATCAACTCGACCTCGATGGGGGGAACTTCCGAGAAGCTGAGGATTGGATAAGAAACCCAATCGACACTTTTCACGCCACCGGCACCGAAGCGAACAGCTTCTTTCAATGTCCAAGACAGGGACTGCACAATGCCGCCCTCGATCTGGTTCTTGACGCCATCGGGGGCGACCACCTCACCAGCATCATTGGCGCTGACGACGCGCAACACACGAATATTGCCGCTTGAGCGATCAACCTCTACCTCCATTGCAACGCCATTCCAGCTCGCAGTGCCTTTATAGCGCGCCATGGCGAGACCAAAGCCTCGATTGGGGCCTTTGCCGCGACCCTTCCAGCCGATCATCTCTGCTGTCTTTTGCAACACCGCGCGCGCACGCTCATCTTTCAAGTAGCGAAGGCGGTACTCGAGCGGGTCAACTTTTGCGCGATGGGCCAACTCATCCATGAAGCTCTCGATGGCAAAGACATTTGCATAAGCGCCCAATGCGCGTGTTGACGAAGAGCGCGCTGCAAAAGCTGGGATGAAATGCGTGTGCACTGTATGGCCCACAAAATCATAGCCCGCAATCGCATTGCGATCGGCAGCATAGTTGGGTGGACCATTATTCACGGCTGCCGGCATTGCGAATGGCTTTTCGAGCGCACGTGCGGGCAGGAGATTGCCCGCTTTGCCAGCCGGACGCGCGAGATGGGAGGTTGACCAAAGATCAAGCCGCCAATCGAGGATATCTCCATTGGCATCAACGCGCGCCTTGGTCTTCACCACCATAGCTGCGCCATAGGGTTCCCATTTATGTTCGTCCTGCCGGCTCCATTGCACGCGTACCGGACGGCCCGGAACGGCTTGCGCCAGAAGGGCAGCATCGGCTGCAACATCATCAGCGCCATTGTGCCCGTAGCAGCCTGAACCCTGCTCATGGCGCATATGAACCTTGCTCTTGTCTACGCCCAGCATCTCCGCGATGGCCTGGCCTGTCTCGAAGACCGATTGGCTATGCGTATCCACCCGCGTGATGCCCTGTGCATCGAGCACAGCAATGGCGACGGAGGGGCCGATTGAGCCATGCATCTGATAGGGGCGGCGATAGGTGGCTTCCACGCTCAGCGCCTCTGCAGGCGCCGATGTGTTGGGTTGCTCCCTGATCTTGAGCAAACGTTCGGGCTGTGATTGCAGCCAGTCATAAATCGTATCCTGCGTCTCGCTCTTGTCAGGCTGTTGCCATTTAGCGATTTGTTGCAAACGTGCATGGGCATTGATGGCCTGCTCTTCGCGTTCAGCCAGCACGCCGACAAAGCTGCCATTGCGAACGATCTTCACAACACCGGGCATCTTTTCAACTTCGCTCACATCGAGTGCAACAAGTTCCGCATCATAGGCGGGTTGGCGTAGCACGCGGGCATGCAGCATCCCTTCAAGTCGTAAATCATGCAAGAAAATGCGTTCACCTGTGACCTTTGCAGGAATGTCGATGCGCGGCACATGCTTGCCTGCATAGCGTCGCGCTTCACGCGGCTTCAGTGGCGCCTTGCCGGTCGCGTCGATCTCCAATTCACGACCTGACACAAGCTCCCAATAAGTCACCCGCTTGCCATCTGGTCCACTCACAGTGCCATCTTGAATGGCGAGTTTGCTGACCTCCGCATTCAGTCTCGTTGCAGCAAGACCCAGCAGGATTTGCCTTGCCTCAGCACTCACCTGCCTCACAGCAGTGCCGCAATTGGGCATGGAGAAAGAGCCGGCTGTCGTGCCCTCATCCGGCACGAGGCGCGTGTCGCCGGATGTGATATCGATGCGCTTGATGTCGATCTCAAGCTCGTCGGCACATAGTTGTGCCACCGCAGTGAGAATGCCCTGACCCAGCTCCACCTTGCC
>Ga0315899_10006727_pt1 | contig 12383 bp, 9 predicted proteins | sample LakEriMetagenome_2_FD_203518 | JGI IMG/M metagenome (GOLD analysis project Ga0315899, IMG submission 203518) | Freshwater fungal communities from buoy surface, Lake Erie, Ohio, United States - Buoy 4 MA112 | ecosystem: Environmental > Aquatic > Freshwater > Lake | place: USA: Lake Erie, Ohio... | reverse complement strand
CCTGTTTTTTCGGTCTTTCGACAGACTTTCCATTTTTCGGAAGCCCAGGAGTATGACGAAAACTGAGATTGATGCAAGTCCAAAAGTACTTGTCGATTTTGACTAGTCCTTTATGCTGTCACCATGGCAAAAAAACAAATTGAATTCGACGTTATTGAACCTATCGGTGCTCGTGTCCTGGTCAGAAAGGACGAACCCAAACGAGAAACCAAAGGAGGGATCGCGCTCCCAGATGCGGCAGAGATCCCCACGATTACAGGCAGAATCGTTACCATTAGTCGGCAGGTCGAGCACGACGAGGATGTGCCACTCAAACAATATGACAAGGTCCTTTTTCACCCGAAAAGCGCTATACCTGTCGATTTTGAAGCGGACAACCAACTCTATGTTGTGCCTGTCGACGATATTGTTGCTGTTTTCCGACGAAAACTTCCCTCGGAAAACTCGAAAGACTAATAACGAATTGCCAGCATTTTTTCAGGTGCTTGCCGAATTTGAACTGGAATTTCGCCTGCGGCTCCCCCTTGGCTACGGCTGATTGCTGGCGTGGGCTTGCGAAGCTCTGCGGGTCTACCAAAACACTTCAAAAAGATGGAATGGTTCTTGGTGTGTTGCCGCAGTTTGAGTTGCCGCGACTATCCTTGGCCGCATAAAATCCGTTCGTAACCATCCACCTGTGCATCCCTTCTCCGGAGCTACCTAATGCAAATTCGCCAACGGAGTCGCTCCTCGTGGGGCATAAGACTTTCCTTATTTGCATCGCCGGCTCAAAATCTCTTTGCCTCGTTCCTGCTGACGGCACTTATTGGGGTTCGCGTGCTTTGTCTCATCGGGATGATCGGTCTCGTGGGTGCCGTAGCCGCCCAATCTCCGAGCGACGATTCTAACGCCGCAAAAGTTGTTCGAATAACTTACGAGACTGCGGAGGGCGCGAAGTCTATCACTGGGGAGCTCGTCGCAGAGAGGCCTGGCCTCGGCCATTTGCTTCTCGGTAGCGATGGGGTCTTAGTGGTGGTTAGTCCTGATCAATTCGAGTCGCTCGAAGAACTCTCGGAACCCCTTTCGATAACACCGGCGAATGAGTTAGGTGGAAAGGTTCTCGAGGAAATGCCTGTCGGTAGCAAGTTTTTTACTACTGATCATTATGTCGTCTGTTACAACACAACCGAAACCTACGCGCGATGGAATGCGAGTCTCTATGAAAAGCGATTAACTGGGTTTCTCAAGTTTTGGCAATCCAAAGGGCTTAAGTTACAGAGGCCTCGGTTTCCCCTCGTGGCGATGATCTTTGCTACCAAAGATGATTATGTAGCCTACGCGAAACAAGATTTCGAAGGCTCAGAGGGTACGTTTGGATACTACCATCAATCAAAAAACCGACTCGCCTCTTATGACTTGACCGGAGTCGAAGGTGTTCTTCCGGCTGGAGTTAAAGTCAATCGTGATGCTTTGCTCAGTACGATCCTATCTCGACCCGAGGCGGAAAGAACCGTATCTACCGTGATCCATGAGGCCTCCCACCAAATGGCTTTCAACTGCGGATTGCAAACACGACTCGGCGACAATCCGCTTTGGCTTAGCGAGGGGCTTGCAACTTTTTTCGAAACACCAGCCGGAATTGGCAAACTGAATACATTCAACTACGCCAACTTGCTTCAGACTCTTCCTGGCCGACCCCAAAACGCGCTGGCCACGCTACTCGTTGATGACTCACGTCTGAGGAATGCCGAAACGACAACCATAGCCTACGCAGAGTCATGGGGGCTCTTTCACTTCTTGGTTAATGCTAACCCCAAGGCGATGGTCAAGTATTTGACTCTGATCCGCAAGTTACCAATTGGCTCACCCACGGACTCCAAAGAACGGCTCGAGCTCTTTCAGGCATGCTTCGGAGACGATCTCGAAAAGTTGGAACGCGATTTTTTAAAACATATCCGCAAGATTCGTTGATCAGATCTAACAGCAAAAACCAATCATTTTGGTTTCGCAGATTAGAAATCAAGAAGAGGCGTTTACGCAGTAATTTCTCTTAAGAACAACATAAGTGCATCGATTTGTTCGTTTGTTCCCACACTGATTCGCAGGCCATCCATCCAAGCCGGATAGTTCATGTAGCGAACCAAAATGCCCCGCCGCTTGAGCTCTTCGTAAATGGGTTTGGCCGCTTTTTTAGAGTGAGTGCACCAAACAAAATTGGCATGGGAATCGATGACCGAGAAGCCGAGTGATCGCAATTCGCTGGTCATGCGATCCCTGGTCTGAATCACCTTCGAAACATTTTCCTTAAGCCATGATTGGTCCGATATGGCAGCTGTTGCACCAGAAATGGAAAGCATATCTGTGTTGTAGGAATCCTTGACTTTGCGAAGCATCGATACGATCTCTGGGTTTGCCACTAAGTATCCGAAACGCAAACCAGCTAGTGCGTAAGATTTGCTCAGCGTCCTGGTGACGATAATCTTCGGGTTCTTGGCGACCAAACTAACTGCACTTTCTGGTGCAAAGTCGACATAGGCTTCGTCAACGACAATTGGGCAAGATAACTCATCGGCTAATCTTAAAATCTGTTCGTGCTTAATGACCGTACCGGTTGGGCTGTTGGGGTTCGGTATGTAGACTAAACGCAAATCGTCTGAAGGTCGAAAAAACTCATCGCCCAATTCAAAATTGCTAGTTAATGGTAATTCTTCGAAGCGAGCTCCCTGCAATTCTGCAAGGGTCCGATATAGAACATAGCTTGGACTAGGGAATCTGATTTTCTGGCCTGGCCCAATAAAAGCTCGCGTTAAGATGGTCAAGCAATCGTCGCTCCCATTCCCGCATAAAACCATGTCTGGGTCGACTTTCAAGACTCCGGCTGCTGCAATCCGAAAAGCGGTACCCAGTGGATCCGGATACCGCTCCAACCGAGTCGCGGCAACGGAAATCGCTTCGGTAACCTTAGGTGAGGGAGGATAAGGGTTTTCGTTGGTGTTTAGCTTGATTGCCTTTCCCGTTTGCGGTTGTTCGCCAGGGACGTAAGGACTCATTGCTATAACTTCAGGCCGAAACATTCGTTGAATATCCAAGGGTGCACGTGGTCAAAATTACGCGGTGGAGTCAGATAACGCGGTGGAGTCAGATAACGCGGGGGAAATCACGGGCCCAAAAAGCCTGCGCCGATACCGAAAAACAACCTAATGGTCCATAATCCTAACGTATCCATCCCTCTTCGTCTAACGACGAAGCCAGCCTTCCGAACCGGCCATGGGGCTGGCCATTAACGAAGGGTGCGGAAATTCCTCAGACGCGGGCTCGGTCAGTGGTTTAACCGGATCGGACAAGTGTGCAAATGACATGTCCAGCATGGACTGTAAACGGGCGACTTCTGGGATCTCGGCGTTGTTCGAACGCACTCTGCCAAGCGTTATTCTCGCCGCCACCAACTCTCCTATGCGATGCTGTGCATGTACGATTTGAAGCTGTTTTTGGACATCCTCTGCTGGCAATCGCTCGGATGCTCTTGCAAGCGTGTCCGCAGCTTCCTGCGTCCGGTTGAGGTCTGCCAAAGCCAGCCCGCGATAAAGTAGAGCGTCGGGATCGTGGCTGGCCGTGTTGTGCAAATCAACCATTCGATCTAATACAGCAAGCGACCTTTGCGGCTTACCCAAAGTGCGATAAACCTCCGCCAATTGCAACTGAACTTCGGGATAGTCGCTCTGAATCAACAAAGCTCTCTGATAACAATTGCGAGCATCGTCCCACTCTCTTTTGGCTTGATACACATTACCACGAAGTGCCCAGGCCGTCGGATTTTTATGATTGTTGGCCAGCACTGCGTTGGCAGCGGATTCCGCCTCGGAATAGTTGCCTACCGTGAGCAACATCTCGCCAAACTGAACCAAATACTGAGGGTTGTCACCCGAGAGTCGAATGGCTTCTCTCATGTGCTCAATCGCTTTGGCTTGATCTCCCCGATTCCAAAGCGTCGTTGCATATCCCCAATGAGCTCTCTCATCCATCGGCGATTGCTTTATAGCCTCCGAAAACAAAAGCTCGGCATCTTGGGAGCGTGAGCGTTGTAACGCATCTGCGCCTCGCAATGATAGCTGTCGAGCGTGCACCAATTGTTTGTTCTCGGTCCGATTGCGAAGAATCCCACAGCCAGCAAAACTCAATAGCATGATCACGCCCAGACAAAAAACGAAACAGCGATCAAAAAAGGTAAACCATCCTTTTCCGATTGAACTATCTAGAGTTTTCGGGGCAACTAGGCACAAACCAATGAATCCCTAAGCGGTTTTTACACTTCTCAACCAGATAGCTGATAACAATCCTTGGTGGAGGGAATCAAGGTAGACCAGTTAAAATGGGGGCAATAGCCCTAGAAATCACCGATTAGGGACGTCGCAAAGTCCGTTTTGCATGCAAAAGAATATGGCAGCGGCTATCAGGTCGGCCGTCGTCCCTGGATTCACTAACTGTTTGCCTTCACTGCTTCTCTTATCTCGCATCCAGCTGTCAAGCTCCTTCCAGCGGTGCTGCCAACATTCATCTTCAGTACTAATGACTGAGATCTCTTGGCATCGATTCATGACCTCTTGCGCTGTTTCAATTCCTGACTTTCTCACGATTAAGCTATCGACGCGTTCTGCTAAGACTTCAAGCTGAATTCTTTGTACTACACGATTGAATGACATTTCGGCAACTGACATTTGCGTGCCTTGCGATTGCTGGTGCTCACCTCGCTCCAATCGTTGAATGGTTGGCGCTGTGAGTTCTGCCGTCCTGTACCCTAATCTCTTGACCAGGCCAAAATCGCTTACGTATTGAAGTGCCACATCGTCATAACTGGATGCGAAACGCATGGCATTCTCAAGTGACGGTGGGGCTATCTCACCTATGTCCATCTGATCCGTTTTGCCCATTCCTCCAGGATTGGCAATTCGTATGGCCTCGTATACCAATGCTGTGTCGCGCGGACTCAATTCGGCTAGAACTTGTTGGATAGTTTTTGAATTTTCACCAGCGACAATCAACGGTGCGATCAACAAAACTGTACCTAAGCTGGTATTCTTGCCAACAGAGTCCATCATCGCTTGAACCATACGCAAACAGTAGTCGCCAATCCCTAACTCACTTGAGTTGCTACTGGTTGTGTATCGCAATTCGTCTACCGCAGCTCCAATCGCCTCGGCAGCCATACAGAAAGTATCGTGGGTCATATCCGTGAAATCCGCTCCGGGAAATACATTTCCCAGCTTCGGGGCAGAACACTCACGAACGATTGCGATACGAACTTTATCCCCAACCGTTCTCACTTTTGCGATTCCTTTTCCCATCTGATCAGGCAATTGCATTCCAACTAACGAATTAAGAAGGTTGCCATAACCGGATGATGGTCGCTGATATCTCGCTCATTATGCGGCTTGGTGTATCTGGTGTCCCAGTGGTCGAGATCGGCTCCCTCGCCGCGGATGTTGTGCTCGCTTAACACTTCGATTGTCTGAAACAGAATACCTGTTCCGTCCGTCTTCATCATGGCGGGGGATGCGAGAATGCGATCGAACTGCCTTTCGAGTATGAGGTGCGTGTCGCGTTTGTCAGCTGGTGCTCTCTCAAGTAGATCGACGAGGTCGTCGCTAGTGCTAACGGTGCCACGCCCTAATATCCAGTGCATACCATCCCCATCAGGAGTTACGCTGCCGGCTGACTCCTCTACATTCATATCACCGGCTATAATCACATGCTCGCCCTGCTCGATTCGGCTTCGCATCCACTCATGGGCTAGTTTACATTGCTTGATTCTGGGGTCGGACGCTTCCGCAGTTGCTCTCAGGTGCAGGTTAAGAATGGTTAGAGTCTCGGTACGATCCTCTATTTGCCATTCAAAACGACCAATCAAATGCTTTGAAAGATTGTAGTATTCGCGACTTCGGAACATCTCATTGTTTTGCTCTCGTCTCGAAAACTCAACCAAGCCAGATTGATACAAGATTGCGACATCTTGTTCCGTCGAGTGATCGTTTCCGTCAATAAAGGCCACTCGATAGTTCAAGCTATGCCGATCCTTGAGAACGGTGGCAAGCTTATACATTACCTCTCGACCTTCGATTTCTTGCGCTAGTAAAATCGTCGGCTTAAATTTGGCGATTGCCGATGCGGTCGTGTTCAGCTTCCACAACCATTCCTCTTGCGATGGAGAGGATTGCTCCTTCGCAACGTCACTGTAGTTATCTCGAAGCTCATCATCGAAGAACCATTCTAAATTCCACGTGGCGATCGTCAGCGGCTCAGGTGGTGTATCCGCTTTCGCGATACTAGGTGCGAGAATAACAATGAATACATAAAGTATCCGAAGATTCGTTAGCAGCGTCCTCGAAAACGATCGCAACATATAACTCGCATCAATCCAGCTAAGAGTGTGTTTTTCAGAAAAAGGATGGGCGAGCCTCTTTGCAACTCCGGTTCGAGGCCACTCGACAACACTAGAATAGCTGTCGATGCTGGGGTGCCAAGGCTAATCCTGAAACAGTGGATGGTTTGCCCTTTCTGACAACTAACTATAAACTGCTCGACGCGACTTCGTGCGATCCTCTCGCAGACTTGGCTCCCTTCCCATAAAGTTTCGTCGTTTCGCCCTCCAGAACGACACTCGTCCCGTTTAGTTTCTGGCAAAACTCAGCCTCAAATCGTCGATATCCGATTTACAAACATGATGACAAACTCATTGATCTCGCGGTCGATTTCGTTCACGTTGATTTTGCTAGGGTTGCTAGTTGGTTCTGTCGGGACCAGTGAATGCAATGCGAGAGAAGTTAATTCCGGTCCAGAAGTTAAAAATACTGATTCGAATGCGGGCCTGCGAGAGCTTAAGACAATTGCTGAGCAAACCTCCTTTCAAGGTACCTCGGACGAATTTCAAGTTAGAGATTTCTTGGATCAAGTCGATCAAGCGAGCAACGTTGTTTCTCGCGTTAAACTCGGAAAGACGACCGAAGACCGACCTCTCGATGCCGTGGTCTTTGCAAAAGAAGGTAGCAACCCTCTCCCATTACCGGCATCTGACACCAGGCTTGCCATTCTCATTCATGGCAATATTCACAGTGGCGAATGTGACGGCAAGGAAGCCATCTTAGCGTTGATGCGTGATTGGCTCTTGGATTCAGCCAAACTCAATGCCATCTTGGACAAAGCTGTGATTGTCGTATTGCCGAATTTCAATGCGGATGGGAATGCTCGCATGGGTAAACTCCATCGACCAGGACAAGTAGGTCCAGACTTCGGTATGGGGATACGCGAAAATCCGTTTGGCTTAGACCTTAATAGGGACTTTATGAAACTCGATACTTCCGAGGTACGAAGCTTGGTTCGTGCTATCGATGCATTCGATGTCGATGTGCTAATTGACGCCCACACCACCAACGGTTCTCTCCATCAATACGATCTAACTTACGATTTACCCCATAATCCAGCTGCCAATCAATCGATCATTTCATGGATGAGAAAAGATTTTTTTCCGACGATCACGATGGATCTGGCGAAGCAAAACACTCCGATTTTCTACTACGGAAATTTCTCTCGCGATCACAAACGCTGGGAGTCATACGGGCATGAACCCCGATATAGTACCGAATACATGGGGCTTCGGGGGAAGATTGGAATCTTGGTCGAGTCCTATTCGTATGCATCCTATCAACGAAGAGTCGAAGCTTCTTATCAATTCATCGATGCTTGCGTGCATCATCTTGTCAAAAACTCAGAAAAGCTATCAGGTTTGTTGATTCCCGTCCCGTCTCGCCGCATGTCGATTCCCATTCAAGCCAAGGTGGTTGCTGAACCAGGTACGTTTCTCGCCAAAGGCTACAGCTGGAAAGAGCCTGCCAGCGAAAATGAATCGCGAGCTTTGTTTCCTTCTCCACGCGACAAGGATCGCCTAGACCAACTGAATAAGGTGGATTACGAAGTGGAGTTGGTAAATCGAGGCGAAGGAACCTTACATGTCGATGCGCCGACGTACTATTACATTCCGTTTGATGCCGCTTGGGCTGCTAGCCGTCTAAGGCTTCACGGAGTTCGCATGTCGGAGATTACTCCTTCGGAAGCCCAAAAACACTCCGCACAAGCTATTTCTGCCACTGCTTATCGAATTCAATCCGTTACGAAGCTAGCTCCTTATCAAATGCACACGCCTCAAAAGATCGAAGTCAAGGACGAGGCGTTGACTTGGAAAATGCAACCGGGTTGGGTCGTAAACACGGATCAACCGTTGGCTGTTCTTGTTGCTAATTTACTCGAGCCCCACGCAGATGACTCTCTAGCGGCTTGGAATTTTTTCGATCCCTCGCTCCAGCCTAACACGCTTTACCCAGTGTTGCGGTTGGCAGCTCTTCCCAACGGAACGGTGCTCAAGCCCCTCGCTCCGTTGTCGATCGACGATCACAAACCCCGTGACATAAAGCGTGAAGAGCTCACCATAGAGAAAATTTATGATCCCAATTCCAAAATCGCGTTTGTGGGGGCCAGTACGCCACTCCCTCGCTGGCTGCCCGGTCAAACGGAATACATCCAACAGCAACAGGGGCGTTGGTTCTCGGTGGATTGCCAATCCGGGGCTATGAGCCCATGGGATCTTCCGAGCCGCATGGCTTCCGCATTGCTAAAACTCAATGCTTTCGAAGAAAAAGATGTAGCTCGTTTCCGCACGTCCATAACCGCTTTCGAACCGACTATGGAGTATGCGATCGTTAATCACAAAAACGATCTTTACCTCTATCAGTCTCAAGGCAACGCGGTGCGACAACTGACGCATGATCCCGATGCTGCGGAGAAGGTGCCAACATTGAGTCCAGACGGAAAGTATGCTGCTTTTGTCCGAGACAATAACATTTGGGTCGTGAACTGCGAATCAACGGAACTCCGTCAAATGACCAAGGACGGAGCTGCTGAGATTCTCAATGGTTACTTGGATTGGGTATATCAAGAAGAAGTCTACGGACGTGGAAATTTTAAAGCGTTCTGGTGGAGTCCCGATGGAAAGAAGATCGCTTTCCTTAAACTTGATGAATCCCCCGTCCCGAATTTCGTCATCAATGATTCCATCTCCTTCGAGCAAAAGGTCGAGAATATTCGCTATCCCAAGGCTGGCCAGCCAAATCCGTTTGTGTCACTTCATGTGCTGGATGTAGAGACTGGCTCGATAGACGATGTCCCATTGCCTGATTACCCCTCTGATGATCGACTCATCGTTCGAGTGGGCTGGTCGACTGCTCAGGCCAATGAGGTGATTTACCAAGTTCAGAATCGAATTCAATCGCGACTCGACGTTTGTAGCTATAGTGTTTCGAGCAAACAGAATCACCGATGGACACGCGAGGAATCTAACGCTTGGGTCGACGTGATTGATGAGCCTCGATTTTTGAATGCAGACCAATTCCTTTGGGTTAGCGATGCCGATGCTGGCCGACGCCACTTGTTCTTTGTCAACAGAAACGGCGAGCGAAAGCAGCTCACCAAAGGAGCTTGGGATGTCAAGGATGTGGCGTGGATGGCCGCCGATGGGTCCCGCGTTATCTTCACGGCCCATAAATCATCCCCGTCTAATACGGACTTGTTGTCTTTAGATACGGCAACAGGTGAAATACAACCCATTGAAATAAGACCTGGAATATCGAACGCATCGGTGCACCCAAGCGGTGAGTACCTTGCCCATTCGTGGAGCAACACGGAAAATCCATCTGAAATGTGGCTTCGCGATCGATCGGGAAACAAATTGCGACGCCTGGACTCTTTGCAAAGCGACCGATTCGATTACGTCAAATCCAGTTCACCAGAGCATTTGACGGTTGCGGCTCGCGATGGTTTCGCTATGCAAACCATGATCTACAAGCCGTCCGATTTTGACGCTTCCAAAGGAACCAAAAAATATCCCGTTCTAATTCACGTTTATGCTGGCCCGCAATCTCCAACTGTTCAGAACTCTTGGGTAAGACGAAGCGACCTGTGGCATCGCTTCCTAGCAGAACAAGGCATCGTGGTCGTATTATGCGACAACCGATCTTCGCTTGGTCGAGGCAACTCCGATACATGGACGATCTATAAGAATCTAGGGGCAGTCGAGCTTCGCGATCTAGAAGATGCTGCCGGTTGGCTTAAAGGCCAGAGCTGGGTAGACGCAGATCGATTGGGAATTTGGGGCTGGAGTTACGGTGGGTACTTTACCGCGTATGCGATGACCCATTCCAAGTTGTTCCGAGCGGGAATATCCGGCGCTCCTGTTACAGATTGGCGCAACTACGATTCCATTTACACCGAACGCTACATGTCAACTCCTCAGATGAATCCCGAAGGGTACCGAACAAGCTCCGTGGTAGAGGCGGCCAAAGATCTACACGGTCGGTTGATGCTCATTCATGGCGAGATTGATGAAAATGTCCATATGACCAACACGTTACAGTTGGCGCACGCGTTGCAACAAGCGAACCATTCCTTTGATCTGATGATTTACCCGACCAATCGACATGGGGTCACTGACCCCAAGCAACAGTTTCACATGTACCAGATGATGACCAACTTTTTAAAGCGTGAACTCGCAAGTCCCTAATTCAGTATTTGCACGCAAATATACGATATGGCTCGTGTAGTGGACGAGACAACGAGGCCCGTCGTCCTGGCACGAGCGTGTCACGACTTCAGCCGTTTGGCGATTCAAGATGAATCCCGTGATTGCGAGTGCCGGCACAAACAGTCTCATACGAACTCTCTTATTAACGGGGGTAATCTAGACATGGATTCTTGGAATGACAGTCGACAGTCTGTTGGGTGAAAACCCACTTCCACATGCCCCCGATTTTTGAAGCTAGCTATGTTCGCTTCTCTCCAGAAACCCATAAAAAACCTGTGTAAACCGCTACTACCGAACCTGCCAGACGAGAGAAACAACTCTCAATCGCCAATAACCGGCGAGACAATTTTTGATGCCCCGAAACCAAGACTGTCATTCATTTCTCGAAGAGCTTGATAGAAGAAGCCAGGGGGACGAATCTCAGGCGCGACTTATTTGCGTCGGCGTTCGACTCTCAAGTTTCGAGCATTCTCTCCCACACACACACAGTTTTCGAGAAGACCATGAAAAAGTATGCGAACACAGTTATAGCAGCATTGGTTTCTACTGCTGTTCTTGGATTAGCGGCAGGCTATGGAATAACATTCTGGGAGCATTGGCAATCGAGCCAACAATCCTTGAGCAGCTTTAACCCACCACAGAACTCAACGCAGGACACAACTGAGGAACAAGAGCGATTTGAACCGGCAGTACTCGATGCTCCTCGTATTCTGCTGACTAACGATTCCTAGGTTCTCTTAAGAATATACACCACATCTTCAGTCATTGAGTCGATCTCAACCGGTTCGTCGATGTCGTACTGGAAATCGTAGGCTTCTTCGATTTGCCATTCAGGCACCTTTTTAAGCATATTGGCAAATTGTCGGTAGGTATAACTGCGAAGCTCTAAGCAGTCATCGATTCGTGTTACACCGCTTGGCTTATAGATGTCAAATCGTAAGTTATATCGTTCCATCCGGTTCTTGCGATCTTTATCCCTAGGCCACATCGAGGTGTTAATCACGAGATTACCTCGTCGCGCACTCCAGTGCTCTTCGTCGGTCTGTGTTCCTTCGAGGGGTGTCAGGTGAAAGCCTAATGCATAGATGCCACCGGGGCGAATCGCATCCGCCATCGCGCGAAAGTGTGCTACGGTTTGCTTCTCTGTGGCCAAATGACGAAACGAATTGATAGTGTTGAACGCAGCATCGTACTTCTTTTTCACCTGAAAATCGCACATGTCGGCAACAAAGGCTGATTCTTTAAAGCCATGTTTACCAAGCCGCTTATTACAAAATTCTATCGCTTTCGCATTGAGGTCTAGACCAGCCGCGTCGTATCCTGCTTTCGCCATGCGAAATAACAACCGTCCAGTTCCGCAAGCTGGTTCGAGGACGCGGCGAGTCTTCTTGGTAACATGCTTTTCAAAAGCCGCTTCCAAAAACTTAAACTCAGCAACCCAGTCACTAGCGAATATCAAATCGTAATAAACGGGATGGTTGTAAATGCTATCGACGACGGTTTCCATGATGATTCCCCAGATGACAATACGATTTCACCAATACGTTTCTGACCTATGAGTCAGAAACGAATCGGAAAATCGTACCAAGAATCAATTCATTCGCTACTTCAACAACTGCAAGATTAGCGGGTACTTCCAAAACTCGCCGTTATTCGCCTTGATGGCTCCAATAATTGGATAGGCGACTCCTATAACCATCAACGCGATTCCTATGAAAATGCCGATAACGACAAACGTCAAAACGAACGCTATCACGCTATAAATTAGCATCGATATTAT
>Ga0315899_10006725_pt1 | contig 12385 bp, 10 predicted proteins | sample LakEriMetagenome_2_FD_203518 | JGI IMG/M metagenome (GOLD analysis project Ga0315899, IMG submission 203518) | Freshwater fungal communities from buoy surface, Lake Erie, Ohio, United States - Buoy 4 MA112 | ecosystem: Environmental > Aquatic > Freshwater > Lake | place: USA: Lake Erie, Ohio... | reverse complement strand
GTCAAGGCCGGACTTCTTGGCGGACAGAGGTGAGGGATGGATTTCAGGAAGGCTTCAGGCACAGTTCCGCGTTTCTATGCGTCGCTCGATTTCGACCGGCTTTGGAAAGAATTTCCGCCTGCTCCAGACTATTTCGACACCACCTATGTGATGTCGCGTGATGAGATGCGCGCCACACAGGAGCGCCGCTTTCTTCAAGAGATGGAACGCGCTTGGGAGATCCCCTTCTATCAACGTCACTGGGGGGATGCAGGCATGCAGCGCGGTGACATCAAGTCACTCGATGACCTGAAAACGATCCCGGCTTTTTCCGTTCATGATCTGCGCGACGCTATTGCGCGCAACCCTCCCTGGGGCGATTTCATCGGAATTGATCCAGAAGCGGATGAACCCATGCCGCTAGCACTTCAAACAAGTGGCGGCACCACAGGCTTGCCGCGGCCCATGATTTACTCACCACAAGACCGAGAGATCATGAATCTCATCACCGGGCGGCGCCTCTATATGCAAGGCGTGCGGCCATTCGATCTCGTTCAAGTCACCTTGTCTCTTGGTCTTTCAAATGGCGGCTTTCTCGCGCGTGAAGGCATTTGGAAATATACGGGCGCAGTGCCGGTAATGACCGGATCTGGTGCACAAACACCAACACTGCGTCAGATCGAAATCATGCGCGCCTGGAAGCCAAAGCATCTCGTCGGCTTTCCCGCTTATCTTCGCCACATAGGCCTCGTCATGCGCGACGAGGTTAAAGTCGATCCTCGCAGCGTCGGCATCAAAAGCCTCATTGTCCACCTCGGCACAGATGATCGCCGCCCCCTCGAAGAACTCTGGGGCGCAGACGTATATGATACATATGGCACCAATGAATGCGGCTCGCTTGCTGCAGAATGCGCCGCCAAAAACGGAATGCATGTCTTCGAAGATGCATTCATTCTGGAAATGATCGACCCAGCAACGGGCCGCGAGCTGCCCGATGGCGAGCGCGGGACGATCTATCAAACAACACTCTTCAAACATCTCGCACCGCTCATTCGATTTAATTCGAACGATGTTTCGGCATTTAAGACAGGAACATGCACATGCGGCTGCACGCACAGACGTATTGATCGCATCTTCGGCCGCAGCGACAACATGATCAAACTGAAGGGTACCAATGTCTTTCCCGAAGCAATTGGTGCGCTTGTCTCCGAAACATCCCAAAGCAATGGCGAATATGTTTGCATTGTCGAGCCGACAGCTGGTGGGAGCGAAGACATGATTGTTCACATCGAGGTCATGGATGTCGAACGCGATGGAGGTGCTGTCGAAAAAGCGCTTGCGGAGCGGCTCAAACTCGCGCTTGGCGTCAAGATGAGGGTACTTGCTTCCGCACCCGGCAGCCTCAGCGTCCTCACCGGACTGAAGGATAATTCAAAGGTTCGTCGTCTCATCGACAAAAGGCCGAAACTATGAAGATGAAACTATTCGACTGCCATTCCCACTGGGCGACCGAAAAGGGTTATCTGTTTCGCACACCGCAGGAGCGGGCCAATCAGGAGCGCATCTGGCGAACACCCGCGCAGGTCTTCACCGAAGATGAGCAGGCAGATTATTTTCGTGCCAATAATGTGCGGGTCATCCTGGATATTTCCTGGATCAAGGAACTGAGCCTGGACGAGATGAAGACCTATCATGATTACATACTGGATGTGCAGCAACGCCACTCAGATGTGATCGTGGGGCAATGGCTGCAATTCAATCCGGCACGCCACGGTCCAGCGGCCGTCGATGAATTCAAACGCTGCCTCGACAAGCGCGCCGGCTTTGTTGGCATTTGTGTCAATGGTCAAGTGACGGGCGTTCCCGCGAATGATTCGCGCTGGGACCCTTTCTACAAGGTATCGACAGAGGTTGGTGCTCCGGTCATGATCCTCACCGGCCTGACTGGCATTGGACAAGGCCTACCAGGCGGCAAAGGTATTTTGCTTGATGATGGTCATCCCCGCTATATCGACCATGTTGCTGCCCGATATCCGGACCTCAAGATTCTCGCTGCACGTCCTGCATGGCCATGGCAGGACGAAATGCTCGCTATTCTGCTGCACAAGCCGAATGTCAGCTATGAGCTGCATGGCTGGGGACCACGGCGTTTCACAGATTCGCTGAAGAAAGCGATCTCGCGCGAAATGCAGGACCGCGTCATGTTCGGATGCGACTTCCCTGTTCTTCGCTATGAGAAGGTTGTCGCGGACTGGAAATCCGAAGGTTACTCCGATGACATCATCGAAAAGGTCTTGTGCAAGAACGCAGAACGCTACTTCGGACTCGAAGGCTAAGGAGAGGAACATGTCCAAGATCACTCGTCGCCAGCTCGGCGCGCTGACCGCAGGCTTTGCAGCTCTACTCACAACCTCAACAGCTCACGCCGCCTGGCGACCTAACGGTACTGTGAAGCTGGTTGTTCCTTTCGCTCCGGGCGGCGCAACCGATGTCCTCGCCCGCATCGTCAGCGAACGCCTGACACAGATTTGGGGACAGCCTGTCATCGTTGAAAATGTCGCAGGCGCCACCGGCGCTGTCGGCGCAACTCAGGTTGCGCGCGCTGCGCCAGATGGGGCTACACTTTTCGTTGGCACAGGCTCCGTAAACTCTGCTTTGCCAAGCGTGAAATCTGATCTCACCTTCGACACCTTGCGCGACTTCAAAGCAGTCTCCCTGCTGGCGACATTCCCGAATGTGCTTGTTGTGCGAACCGACATTGCGGCCAAGAGTGTTCCAGAACTGATTGCATTATTGAAGAGCAAGAAAGGTGGCGCAAACTTCGCCAGCTCAGGCTTTGGCAGCTCTATTCATCTGGCAGGCGAGCTCTTCAAGCTGCAGACACAAACTGAAATGACTCATGTTCCTTACAAGGGTAGCGCGCCTGCGCTGGCGGATCTTTTGGCAGGACATGTCGATCTCATGTTTGATAACCTGACAAATGTGATGCCTCATATTGAAGCCGGCAAGGTCAGGGCACTCGGCGTTGCCGGTGCAAAGCGCACCCCCTATCTTCCGAACATCCCTGCAATTGCCGAATTCGTCCCGAATTTCGAAGCAACAACTTGGGTTGGTTTTCTCGCACCAGCTGGCACCCCACAAAACATCGTCGATCTCATCGCAGCAGACTGCGATCGGGTTCTCCGAGAGGAGGCAGTTGTCGAACGGGTAAAGAAGCTGGCTGCTGAACCCGTGGGCGGAGCGCCTTCGCAATTCGCTGCCTTCCTCAAGGCAGATGTCGAACGCTGGAAGAAGGTCGTGAAAGACGCCAATCTGAAAGTGGAGTAACTCTGAGCGGAGAGTTGAAATCTATATGCTCCCCATTCAAAAACGAGAACAAGGCTCACGAGCGCTGTAAGCGTCGTGAGCCCGTCACATTCACCAGCCAATGAGCCTTATCAATTGGGCACAAGCTGCTTCACGCGTTCGATAGCGACTTTGGGAGCCGCGTAAAGATTACGAACGGTCTGCGCAATTTCCTCAGGGGGAACATAGTCGATTTCGAGTTGCTGACGTGTCGCCAATTCGATGAATTGTGGATCGCGCAGCGTGTCTAGATAGGCCTTACGAATGGCCGCCACCCTGTCAGCTGGCACACCCGCCCCCATGAAGGAGGGATAGCCCATCGCGGAAGGCGCGCATAAAATTTCGAGAACAGCGCGATCCTCCGGCGTCTTTACCAGATCGAGGGCAAGCGGCACGTCAGGCGAAATATCACTGGCTTTTTGCAGCCCAAGCTGGATGAGAACCTTGAACTTGCCCTCAGTGAGCCAGCTGGCATTGCTACCACTCGTCAACAACGAATAGGCAAAGCCAACTTTCCCTTCGACCTCTCCCTTTTGCAGCGCAAGGTCAACAGCTGGCACGCTGGAATAGCCGGTAATGACCTTGAACTTCGTGCCAATGAGCCGGTTGAGGGCATTAGGAAACACCGCTGTATCCTGACTGGGTGCCGTAGCGCCGACGATGACCTCTTTGCGCATGGCATCCGCAAGGCTGCGAACGTCGGTGTTGGCTGTCCACACGCCACCAACAGAGGCAGAGCGCGATGGGCTGCCAATCCAGTTGAACTGGACCGGATCGAATTGTGCACCGGGAGCTTTCAGTAGCGGCGCAAGCACGAATCCGCGCGTGATAAAGGCCCACTGGGTGCCGTCCTGGGGGCCGATGCTCTGAATGTAATTTGCAAGCTTGATCCCGCCAGCACCCGGCATATGGGTCACAATGACATTCGGATGACCAGGAATATGTTTTCGGATCACCTGCGCAAGAGCATGTGGATAGGCACCCACCACACCGGCATTCTCGCCCGTGCCGACATACATCGTGATTGTCTTGCCGCGATAGAACTCCTCGACCGATTGCGCTTGCAGTGGCGCAGACGCGCATAATAGCGCCAGCCCTACAAGCGACGCGCCGAAACGCCTGCGGTCAAAGATGTTCTTGAATACCATAAGCTCCTCCCTGCGCCTCACTCTCTTGCAGGGAGTGAATGCAGTCGTTGAAGCTAGCAGCGCCCCCTGGACTGTCAACTTCGCTGACCTCATGCACTCATGAATAGCACTCATAGCGGAATGAGAAATCCATGCCTTGCAATCATGACAGCACGCCTCAATAATCGCAACGCGCATGGCTAGAGAGGTCGGCGTGAAACGGGGGAGGACTATGGCCTTGAACTGCACACATCAACTATTCCGTTGCGCCTGCCAGCCCTCAAGGCGCGGTTTCATTGCTTTCGCGGCCAGCGCGACGGCAGCAGCGATGATCCCAGCTCAGGCACAGGCCCAACCTGCCAAACCACCTCACCGCATTGACGTCCACCACCACATCCTGCCGCCGCAATATGTCTCCGTGGCGCGCGACCGCCTGCTTTCCTTCGCGCCCAATTACGCCTCTGTGCTGAATTGGACGCCTGCTCAGTCAATCGAACAGATGGATCGCTTCGGAATTCGTACCGCGATGACATCGCTTTCCAATCCCGGCACCTGGTTTGGCAATGCGACGGAAGCGCGGTCACTGGCGCGCATGTCGAACGAATATGCGGCTCAAATGGTGCGTGACTATCCCGGCCGCTTCGGGCTGCTGGCATCGCTGTCCTTGCCTGACGTCGAAGGCAGCCTTGCGGAAATCGCCTATGCTTATGATGTTCTCAAGGCGGATGGCATCGCCATGCTCACCAGCTACGGGACGAAATGGCCGGGCGATGAAGCATTCATCCCCGTTTTCGAAGAGCTGAACCGTCGCGGTGCTTCGGTATATTTCCACCCCACATCAGCTGATTGCTGCTCAACGCTCATCAAAGATGTGCCAGCGCCCGCCGTCGAATATATGTTCGATACAACGCGCGCGATCACCAGCCTGTTGTTCAGCGGCGCGCTGTCGCGCTGGCGGAACATCAATTTCATCTTCTCACATGCAGGCGGTGCAACGGCTCCCATCGTCGAACGCATCATCCGGCTTGCAACCATCGACAAAAATTTGGCAGCTCGCATGCCCGATGGCCCCGCAGCTGACCTGAAGCGTCTCTATTTCGATACGGCAACCTCCACGGGATCGGAAAATCTCGGCGCCATCATGAAATTGTCCGGCCCGGAGAAAATTCTGTTGGGAACGGATTACCCATTCCTGCCGATGGCCGCCACCTTGCCGGGACTTGCCAAGATGGGCTTCGATGAACGCACACTTCAACGCATTGAAGCTGACAATGCGTTGCAACTCTTTCCGCGGCTGCGCACATGAGGGAGAGCAAAACGCAGGTCATCGACTTTCACGCACATGTTCTCCATCCAGCGGTTTACGCACGCACGATCAACAAGAATGTTGTGAGCGGGTTTGGCATCCGCGCCATGGAAGAGCGACCGAAGTCGGATTCACCGCGATGGCCTCTCTTTTCAAAAATGATCATGCCTGATGTGCAAATTGCTGACATGGATGCGCGTGGGATTACCCATGCGGTAATTGCGACAAGCACTGTTTCACAAAGCACATTTTTCGCTGATGGTGCGCTGGCTGGGGAACTCGATCGGCAAGCAAATGAAGGGATCGCTGATTGGGTTCGCGCTTATCCCGACCGCTTCACCGGAACATTCACCTTGCCACTGCAGGACATGGGCCGCGCCCTCACAGAGCTTGATTATGCCGAAAATAAGCTTCAGTTGAGGATTGCAAACCTGCCTGCAAGCATCAACGGCAAATATCTCGGAGACCCCTATTTCGAACCACTTTGGGTGGAGATCGAAAAACGCGGGCTGATCGCCATCATTCACCCCGACGGGATCAAGGATCAGGCCTTTCAGAACTATTCACTTTGGAATGCCATTGGTCAGGGCATCGAAGAAACGCGCGCTATGGCTTCGCTCATCTATGAAGGTGTTCTGGAGCGTCATCCTGATCTCACCATAGTGATGGCCCATGCTGGCGGCTTCCTGCCAACCTATATCGCAAGACTTGACCGCAATGCGAGCGCACATCCAGCCAGCATGAAGAATATCAGCCGTCGTCCGAGTGAATATCTGCGGCGCTTCTATTATGACACTGTCACCTACGACCCGTTGGTGATCGAGATCATTCGCCAACGCATCGGCAGCGACCGAATCCTGTTTGGCAGCGACTATCCATTCGGAGATGATGATCCGCTTGCGCTCATTAAGAGCTGTAGCTTTGACACCGCCACGCGGTCTGCCATCACATATGCAAATGCCGCAACGCTCATTGAGCGGCTCGCACTGAAGGACGGATCGCGCTAATGCGGATCGACATGCACCACCACTTTCTGCCACCAGCACATGTGGAACGCGAATCCCGCCGCATCAAGAAAGCCCATGCAGCGCCCCCGGAACGGCTGGCCAACTGGTCGCCGCAAACGGCGCTTGCCGTCATGGACGCAAATGAAATTGATTTCGCCGTCGCCTCCATCTCAACGCCGGGAGTTTGGTTTGGTGATGCCAAAGAAGCCGCATTGATCGCATGTGAATGGAACGATTACGCGGCCGCGCAAATCCAGACCTATCCCGACCGCTTCGGCTTCTTGGCGACCTTGCCCCTGCCTGCAACAGAGGAGAGCTTACGCGAAGTTGATCGCGCCTTGGGCATGTTACATGCCGATGGTGTGGCACTGTTCACGAATTATGAAGGGAAGTATCCCGGTGACAGGGCCTTCGCGCCTGTGTTTGAAGAGCTAAACCGTCGTGCAGCCCTCGTTTATTTCCACCCGACTTTTCCCGCCTATGGGGAGACTGTGCCAGGTGTCATGCCACATGTCGTGGAATTTGCTTTCGAGACAGCACGCGCCATCATCTCAGTGCTGATATCTGGAGCATTAACGCAGTATCCGCGCATCCGCTGGATATTCTCCCATGCAGGCGGCGCATTGCCGGTCCTCGTTGATCGACTGGAAAGACTGCTGGAAACGCCGGAAAACGCACAAGCGTTACCTGAAGGAGTGCGCGCAGCGCTGAGCCATCTGTATTTCGACATTGCTGGTACAAGTTCAGAAATCGCCTTGGCGACTTTACGCGCAACAGTGCCCCTCTCACAAATCTTGTATGGCTCTGACGCGCCCTTCGTCGCTCCACAAAAAGGCATTGGCAGTCTTGCCCGCGCAAGCCTGACGCAGGACGAACGCAAAGCCATAGAGCACGACAATGCGCTGCGTCTGCTCCCTCGTCTCGCCAGGTTGACGCGCGGTTGATAGCGCTCACACCGTCTTTGGTTACATAAAAAAACCGCCGGGGAGATGCATCCCCGGCGGCTTTTCTTGTTAACCCCAGCTCAAATCATGCATCCGGAACGGTGTGGAGCGGATGCGTTTGCCTGTCGCTGCGAAGATCGCATTGGCAACAGCCGGCGGCACCGGCGGTCCAGCAGGCTCACCCAGCCCGCCCCAACGCTTGCCCTTCGACAAGGCAAAATGCGTCTCGATCTCCGGCGTCTGGTCGATACGCATGAGATTGTAACTGTCGAAGTTGGTATTCACGATGCGGCCTTTCTGGATGTCGAGACCGCCCATCCAGGCATGGCCGAGTTCATAAATGACCGAGCCTTCCATCTGCTCGCGTCCGGCAAGCGGGTTGATGACATAGCCCGGATCTGCAACGACGACGACCTTTTCCACGGTTAGCTGCCCGCGCCGACTGACCGTAACAGTGGCACAAGCCGCTGCAATGGTCTCATGACATGCCACGATCGCAACGCCCATACCCTCGCCACGGCGCAGGTCGGTCCGATAGCCGGCCTTGTCTTTCAGCATGTGGAGGACACGCTGATAGTCGTCCAAACCCTTTGTCATCTCGATGCGCCAATCGAGCGGATTCCAGCCTCCCGCCAGCGCCAGCTCATCGACGAAGCATTCGGTGATGAAGCCAGTCTGGTTGGCGCCCGGAGCACGATGCGTCGAGCTTGGAATATGGGTCTCGACATTCTGCCTTTCATGATGCCGGTTCGGGACAATGTAAGGCATCGACGTGATGCCGTAATCTGCTGTCGCAGGGCCAATCTGATTGACCTTGTTCTTGGAGAACCACATCGCACGCGTGACAATCGCCTCAGGCAAACCATTGGCACCAATCGACGCGCTGAGCTTTGCAACAGACATCGGACGCTGTTTGTCTTGCGCGATATCCTCTTCGCGACTCCAGAGGACCTTTACAGGCCGCTTGAGCTGCTTTGAGAGTTCCGCAGCCTGACGGGTGACCGCTGTGCCGCCAGCGCCATTGCCGCCAAAACCTCCGCCCAGGAACATGGTGTGGGCATAAACATCCTTCGGATCGCGCTTCAACTGATCAGCCACCAGAAGGACTGCTGAGGACTGGTCCTGTGTGGGAGACCAGACATCGACACGATTATCCTGCACATGCACGGTCGCATTGATTGGCTCCATGCGAGCATGGGTCTCCATCGGGCGCTCATACTGTGCGGAAACGACTTTCTTGCCATTGGCGACGAGTTCAAGGGCCTTGGGACTGTCCTTGCTGACAATGCCAGGCGCATCAACCACCTTGCGACCAATTGCGAGCATCTCCTCGCCGCTGACTGTCGCATTGGGGCCGAAGTCCCATTCGATGGGCAGCAGGTCCAAGGCCGTCTTGGCGCGATACCAGCTATCTGCCACCACTGCGACTGCATTCTGCATGTCGGGCTGGTCTTGCTTGCCGGGGACGGCCTTCAGTTCGATCGCGGCAATGACGCCAGGACGGTTCCTGATCGCTTCGAAATTGAAGCTCTTCACACCGCCCCAAGGTACTGGACAGGCCTTGACGGCAGCATAGACCATCCCAGGCAGCTTGGTATCAATGGCATATTGCGCGCTTCCGTTCACTTTATGTGGAATGTCGAGGCGCTGGGTTGGCGTACCCAACAGCCACCATTCACCGTCCTTCTTGATGTCGGGCTCCTTGTCGAGCTTGATTGCCGCGGCTGCCGTGGCAAATTCTGCGTAAGGCGCTGACTTGGACCCGGATGTGAGAATGCCTTGCTTGGCTGTGACCTGCGCGCGTGGCACGCCCCAGGCTTGTGCCGCTGCTTCCTTCAGACGCTCGCGGGCGGAAGCACCCGCCTGCATCAAATGAGGATGCTGCAGGCGCACAAGCTGCGACCCATGCGTGCTCATCACCTTATATTCTTTATTGTTGCGCAAATGCCGATTGGGATCAGCAAAGACTGTCTGAACCTTGTTCCAAGGCACATCAAGTTCTTCAGCGATCATCATCGCAACAGAGGTGATGCCACCTTGCCCCATCTCCGTATGCGGAATGCGGATCGTGACGCCACCATTCGGGTCGATTGTCAGCCACGCATTGATTTCAACACCGCGTGTCGGCGTTTTCCATGGCGTTGCTTCAATCTTGGCGGCATTGGCGGAGGGCATGTGGAAACCCAACACGAGTCCACCGCCAGCGGCGACTGATGTTTGGATAAAGGCGCGGCGCGAGAGATTGACTTTGGACATAGCGGCACCTCAGCTGCCCATGATTTCGGAAGCACGGCGAATGCCGGCCTTGATGCGCGGATAGGTTCCGCAGCGGCAGATATTGTCTGCCATGGCCGCGTCGATCTCTCGATCAGACGGCTTCTTGCGTGAAGCGAGAAGGGCCGCGGCAGACATGATCTGGCCGGATTGGCAGTAACCGCATTGTGGGACGCCCACTTCGACCCACGCAACTTGCACAGGGTGGGAGCTATCCTTGGAAAGCCCCTCAATGGTGGTGATCTGCTTGCCCACTGCAGCTGAAACCGCCGTCTGGCAGGATTTGACCGGCTTGCCGTCGATGTGAATTGTGCAAGCACCGCAACGCGAAATCCCGCACCCATATTTCGTGCCGGTCAGGCCGAGATTATCGCGGATGACCCACAACAACGGGGTCTCTGGCTCGACATCCACAGAATGGGATGCGCCATTGATCGTTAGCGTCACCGCCATGAGCTTCCTCCCTTTGAATTTCGCAGCGCTTTGGCGCGCGCGTTCAAATAGGCTAAACCTTGGATGCGCAGTTGGCAACGGCAACCAAATTGCCCAAAAAACGGGGAGGAGAAGTCAGGAATGCTCAAGAAAACGGTGCGCGGAGCTTTTGCTCTTAGTCTTGCAACACTGATCGTTGCAAGCGCCGCAGCCCTCGTGATGCTGCCAATTTTTCCGCCCGAAATCCCCCTGGCAGCTGAGGCAAAAAACGCCCCCACAGATCGCAAGCTCGCGGCGCGCGGTGAGACACTGGCGAAACTGGGCGCGTGCAAATCCTGCCATACCCGCGATGGGGGCGCGCCTTACGCCGGTGGCCGCGCGCTAGAGACCCCTTTCGGGACCATCTATTCCAGCAACATCACCCCAGATGTAGCAAAGGGTATCGGAGGCTGGACGCTGACAGCCTTCACGCGTGCCATGCGAGAGGGGATTAGCCGTGACGGCACGCATCTCTATCCAGCATTCCCCTATGATCATTATTCGCGCGTTACAGAAGACGATATCGCCGCGATTTACGCCTATATCATGCGAAATGTTGACGCTGCTGCAGAAAGCGCGCCCGTCACGAAACTCGCTTTCCCTTTCAACCTGCGTCAAGGACTTGCCATCTGGAAGGCTCTTTATCTTCCCAAGCGCATGCAAGATGATCCAACAAAGGACGCCGAATGGAACCGCGGCGCCTATCTCGTGGAAGGACTGGGACATTGCGGCGCGTGCCACACGCCCCGCAACATTTTGGGCGCGGTGAAAACGGGTGAAGACGCCTATGGCGGCGCGCTCGTCAATGGTTGGTATGCACCCGCACTCAACAAGACGTCACCCGCACCCATTCCATGGACGCGAAAAGCACTGGTCAATTATCTGATGGACGGCTGGGACGCCCAACACGGACTGGCCGGTGGCTCCATGACGTCTGTTGTCAACGCATTGCGCGAACAGAACGAGGATGATGTATTCGCAATCGCTGCATATCTGGTTTCTCTACAAGGCGCACGCACACCATCTGAACAGCAAGCGCAGGAGCGCAAAGCAAAGGCTTTTGCAGAGTCTGTAGAAGCTGCCGAGCCTGCAGGACTGACGCAAGATCCATCCTTGCAGCAGGGAGCGCGCATTTTCACGGCACGCTGTGCAGAATGCCACAAGCCGAGTGGACGCTCGGCTCCGCTGGCACTCGGCTCTGCCCTTCATCTGCCAGACGCCACCAATGTCGTGCGCGCAATCATCGAAGGCATCAAGCCGCCGCAAGGATCGCTGGGTCGCTCAATGACCGCCTTTGGCAACCAGCTCAACGATGCGGAAATAGTAGCCGTGACACGCTATGTCCGCGCGCGTTTCAGCACACAACCTGCCTGGCCCGATGTGGAAATAACCGTAGCGCGGGCACGCGGAAAATAAGGAAGCGCACCGAGCCACGAACACCCCACACGCCCAAAACCAAACCGCCCCGGAGCTTTTTCTCGCGGGGCGGTTTATGTTTGGTTGCGGGGACAGGAAACCACCGACGATTGTCGTGTCGTGTTTAAGATAGCAGGAGGGAGATAGCGGGAGGTTGCCTGGCCAGACAGGCGCAGCGTCTCAGCACTGCGCCCTTCTCAGCCTCAACTGGCCTCCGTGACCGGCTTCACCGGAGCCTGAATACGCAGCTCAGCTGTTCCCTACTCCGCCTTATCCTCTGGAGATCTAGCCCCTCTACTGGCGCGCTTCAGCTCTTCCAAAGATGGCTGAACCGCTCGGCAACGATATCTTCGAGAGCCAGCGGCTTGTCGATCAACCCGTTTGCCATTGCGAACTTGTTCAATCCATCCACGACATCGGGCGAGATAGTGGCATCATAGAATGGAGCATCGCGACCGACCAAGATTGGCATGACCTCCGCCTCTTCTTCACCTGGAAACAGCTCATCGCAGACTT
>Ga0315899_10006723_pt1 | contig 12386 bp, 14 predicted proteins | sample LakEriMetagenome_2_FD_203518 | JGI IMG/M metagenome (GOLD analysis project Ga0315899, IMG submission 203518) | Freshwater fungal communities from buoy surface, Lake Erie, Ohio, United States - Buoy 4 MA112 | ecosystem: Environmental > Aquatic > Freshwater > Lake | place: USA: Lake Erie, Ohio... | reverse complement strand
CACACACACACACACACACACACACACATATATACATATATAATAACAAAAGTATCTTAGTTTGGAACAGGTCTTGCCACTCCGGGTGGGGGTGTTGGAGGCACGCGCGCAAGGAGGATGAGGAGGAGGAGGAGGAGGAGGAGGAGGAAGCATGCGCGCAAGCATCAATTGAAACCACATGTGGAAAAAATATACCGCACGCGCGCGCGCACGCACACCACACATCACACACACACACACAAGCCTGGCAAACACCTGGCTCTTGACAGTCTCGTAACTCTCGAAGACGACATTAGCAACACATTAGCAACACGTTAGCAACACATTAGCAACACCTGGCAAACACCTTGCTCTTGACAGTCTCGTAAGTCCCAAAGACAAGCATCCCGTAGGGGATCTGTCCAGCCAGCGCCAACCTGTACTAGGTCTCTTTTGCCTCTGTACTAGGTCTCTTTTGTCTATACTAGGTCTCTTTTGCCTCTGTACTAGGTCTCTTTTGTCTCTATACTAGGTCCAGCCAGCGCCAACCTGTACACACGTACACACACACACACACATACACACACATACACACATACACACACGTAATTACCCGTTTGCCCCCATCACGTTGGACAGTGTTACACACAGACTCGCACAGGGCTTAGGGTTTAGGGTTCAGGGTTTAGGGTTCAGGGTTTAGGGTTCAGGTTTAGTTTCAGGATCCAAAAAGGCCTAAAACGAGATCCCAATGCTCCGCCTCGGTGTTCCTTGAGTTTAGGTTTAGGTTTGCTGGTTTAGTTTTAGGGATTAGGAGACACCACCCCAACACCACCACGCACTCTTGCAAGAGCATAGCATGCGAATAAACGCACGTGCATAGAGACACCGACGCGCGAATCTGCAAACACAGACGCACCTGAATCCGTTGAAATGCTCGCCGATATTTGACAGGGACAGTGACACTTTTTGTCCGATCTGGGTTCGTGAGTCGGTGAGAAGTGTTGAAGCGAGAGCAAATACACACAACACAAGCGAGAGAGTGTGTGGCCGTACGTGCGTGCATGATAGCGAGAGAGCGAGAGAGAGCGCGCGTGCGCGCACGTGCAAGCATACAAATTTGAGTTGTTCGAGAGCACAGCCAGCTCACCTGCACCCGAGTCTTGATAGAGTCAATCGGAAACAGAGTACCAACCGCGATCCCGCGCGCCAGGCCCCCCACCGCTAGATGCTGCAATAAATGCGCGTGAGGTTAAGCGTTTAGGGTTCGGATTTGGGGTTTAGTAGCGCATGCGCGCGTGCATGCTTTTTCAAGTGCGTCTGCATCCAGGCATCGGTGCACGTCCAAGAAAAAATCGAACGCCTACGTGTCCAATACCTGTTGCCATGTCAGCGGAGCTGAAGAGGCGGGCGCTTGTTGTTGCCCAGAGCCCCCCCCACGCAGTCTCAGGGTGGGTGCTGAAGACGCGTGAAGGCTACGCTGTGTCTCGTGTCCTGCTGCTACGAGTTGCACTGCAGTCGTTGACGAACATGGGTGCGGGGAAAGTGTGGGTGTGTTGGGCGTGGGAAAGGAAGGTGAGAGTTTGATGTGCGCGAGCACACACACCATACAGAGCATGCATGCCCCGCCCGGATCCCACCCCGGGAGTGATACAGCACAAGAGCAGGACCGATCACTCCTAGTGCACGCATGCGGGCACTTCTGGTACAGTACCGCGGTGCTGGAGGATCGCCTGGCCCGGAGCCGACGAGGACGCGAGCCCGGGTGCTATCACCAAGGCCCAAAACGCTATGACAAGCCAGCCCGCCGCCCCTGCTCCTGCACTAGCCCACCGCAACATGGCGGGATACTTTGCGCCTTTGCGCCGAGTCGCAACAGTGCCTCGGGGGGACTCTCGGGATTGACTCGGCCGCCGAGGTCACACGAACTCGATTTGGGTATGCTTGCTGAGCAAGACCTGAGCCTGCGCGAGCGGGCGCAGGGCGGCGTCGGGGGCTGGCTCGATGAGGAGGAAGATGGCTGGCGCGACGAGGTGGGGGAGTCCTACTACCTGGACATGCTGCGCGATGATGCGCGGAACAAGGCCTACCGGGACGCACTGGAGCGCGCAGTCGCCGGCGTGAATGCCAGCAAGGGCGCCGCAAGCGTGCTCGATATCGGGACCGGGTCGGGTCTGCTGGCGATGATGGCCAAGCGCGCAGGTGTGCCCGAACCGGAGACGGTCATCTGTGTCGGCGTTCTGCACAAGCCGTAACATACGCGTGCCACCGCGAAGGCGCTTGCACGCACACACCCATGCGCTCGCGCAAGGACGACTGCCGCAAACTCACGTGCGGCCAAACATCGCTAGGAGCAACCCACGTAACAGCCTGCGAGTGCTTTGCGCCGGTGGCAAGGAGCGCGGCGAGCTGTCTGCGTGCCAATGGTATGCATTCTGCGATCGATCTTGTCCACAAGGCCTCGACAGAAATGAAAGAGGGTGATCTACAAGCGGCTCGGCGAGCCGACATCATTGTGAACGAACTATACGACACAGAGCTTCTCGGCGAGGGTGTTCTGCCCACGCTGCGACACGCGCTAGAGCACCTGGCCGCCCCGGACTGGTCCTCTGATGCCACAAATTGCACCTGACCGCACTGTCCCACTTCCGCATATTCTTGGCATCGCTGCTCGCGTCCTTCTCACGCATCTGTTCCGATCTGCAGCGTCGTGGTGCCCGCCGCAGCCGACATCGTAGCCGTTCTGCTACAGAGCGACGCACTCTATCCCGGGTACAATCCGTCAGACCTCAAATCGCCGCGCAGCACCCTCATCTTCCCGCCCACTTCAGCAAGCAGCCCCTCTGCTCCGTGGGCAACGACGCACGTGAGCGAGTCCTTGTTTCTCGACAAGCTTGTGGAGAAGAACGCTGGGGCTATGCTGTCGCGTCCACAGCTCGTCAGCACCATCGACTTCTGCTCGCCTCCGCAGCACGGCATACACGAAGGAGAGACGCTCTCGATGAATGTAACCTCTGATGGCACGCTCCACGCCATTGCCTACTGGTGGGATCTGAAAATGTGCCCAGGCGACAAAAATCCCCTCGCTGCTCATCCAGCGCCGGTGAGCGCGTGCGGGGTCTGCGCATAGGGGTATAGACGCTAACCAATCCGGTCCACCGGGATTTTCCACCGGTACCGGTGGATTTTGCCATCAGCATTGAGCTGCTAGAGCCCGGTGGACCGGTATTCTCCAATGCACTTGCGGGATTGGTTAGCGTGGTACCGGTGGATTTTGCACCGGTACCGGTGGATTTTGGCATCAGCTTTGAGCTGCTGGAGCCCGCGGCCGCGTGCTGACATGCGATGGACTGCGCAGGGCAAAGGCGACCGGCCCTCGCAGGGGGTGCTTTCGATGGCCCCAGGTTTGCTCCCCCTAACCTCAGAAACCCTTAACCTAATCCCTAAAGCCTAAAGCCTACCCTCTCCCTCTCTTGCGAGTGCGCAAAAGACACATACACACACATACACACATATACACGCATACACTTACCGTCTCGCAAGCAGCGCTTGCTATGTCGCAAAAGAGGCAAGAGAGAACCTGATCTACCGACAGACAGACAGGCAGCCAGACTGACAGGGGAGGCAATCAGCATGCTCACTTGCCGCCACCTGCAGGGGAAGGGTGGCGCGACCACTGGCGCCAAAACGTCTGCGTCCTCGACTCTCCCATCAATGTGAACAAGGGCGACATGGTGGTGGTGCGTGCCTGCCACGACGACTGGAGAATATGGTTTCAAGTTTGCAAGACGCCGTTTCGCGGGCCCGCATGCACCACCGACGCGGCACAGGTGCCGACGCCGCCAACCTCGGATGCTCCCAGGGAAATGGGGCTGCCGCGCGTGCTGTATGGTGGCCACACGCTGCGCCTTGTTGCTGATGCTCAGGTACTTGCTTTGTGTGTCGGATTTTGAGCGCGAGAGTGCGCGGCTTGCGTGCACGAATGCGAGAGTGTACGCGTACGTGCGTGTGCGCTTTTGTGCGTGTGTCTGTATGTCCTCCCCGTTGTTGCTTGTCAAGGAGTGAGTCCTGAAGTACACGAGACCACAAATGCGCAAATCGCCTAAACCCTAAATCCTAACGCTAAACCCTAAACCCCAAAGCGCATACCCTAAACCCTAAACCCGCGCACGAGGAAACGCCTCGCTGTTGGACCGCTTGCGGCCGCAAGTGGTCCCTGCCTGCCGAGAGAGAGAGAGAGAGAAAGAGAGAAAAAAAGAAAGAGAGAGACCTGCGGCAAAGTGCCTGCCCGCGTGCGCATCGCACCTGACTCCTTCGAGACTGCTTCAAATGCATTTGACATGCATGCACATGTCTCAGCGCGCCGCTGCCTACGCACAAGTCCTCTCCGCCGCACTCTGCGATGATGACACGCCGGGAAGAGGCACTGCCGGCGCGCTGAGGGAGGGGAGGGGGTGCCTGGCGCTTGGGGATGGACACTGGTTGGCACTTGCGGCGGTTGAAGCGGGGGCAGCGTGGGTGGTGGATATAGAGGCGACGCCGCGGGCGATGCGGATGGCAAGCGACTGCTTCGTTGCGGCATGTCTGCCCCCGTCGCGTGTGCGCGTTTGGCATACGCAGCTCACGTGTGACACCGTGAGTGCGCTTCTCGACAGAGCTGCTTCTGCTGCTTCTGCAGGGGCGGGACAGAGACGGGGGGCGGCAGGGACCCGAGCCCGTGCTGATTCTGACGACGAGTGTGCAGAATTGGAGGTCCTGGGTGGTGGCGGAGTTGGGCTGGGTGCGGGGAGTGTAAGTGTGGTCGTGGCGGATCCCTTCTTCCTTGAGTCGCACCTGGGGGCTTTTGCGGGGGGTGGGGGGACGCAATGGAACAACCTTATTTTTTGGACGCACGTGCAGACGCTGAGGCCGCTGCTAAGCAGCAGCGTGAAGATAGTGCCGTGTGCTGCGCGTGTTGTGGCTGTAGGTGAGTGCGAGTGGGCGAATCAGAGTCTGTGAGTGGGGTGCGGCGTGTGTGGGGGACGGAAATTTGTGGTGTGGCTTTTTTTAGCTCGACCGTGATAGATGAATGGATAGATGATCAGAACCGTAGAGGTAGTCGTCCCCAGTACAAACACCCTCACGCGCATCTACACCCACACGCGCTTCTACACTCAAACGCATCGGTACACGCACGCAAGCACAGCGGACAAATTAACATACATGGGCGAGCACAAACTCAACAAGAAAAAACACACAAACACCAACATATATGGACAAGCACAAACACAAAGACACATGGGTGGCAGGGGTTGAACTGAGATCGCTGCGCAACAGCCAGGAGGCAGTGGGCTGTGTTGAGGAGGTGAGAGGATTGTAAGGGTGCGTGCGATGGTGCCGAGCTACTGTTTTTCACTCACTCTCTTTTACATTTTCCCTTCTCTGCGTCCCTTCCGCTCTTCTCTTTTTTTCTTTGTTCTTTTTCTTTTTCCTTCTTCTTCTCGGCGTCCCGTTCCCTCTTCCCTTCTTTTTTTTTACCTTCCTCCTTCTTCTTGGCGTCCCTTCCCCTCTTCCCTTCTCTTCCTTGCTCATCTTCCTTTCTCCTCTCCCTGCCTCGTTTTCCCCCTTGCCTCCTCTTTCGGATCACCTGCCAGTTGGACCTCTCGCATTTTTGTGATATTCAGCCAAGCCACAAGCAAGATGAGCTCTCGGCGGGTAGTGTTCTTATGTGGGAACGATCCTGTGTGGGGGGCGCATGGATAACGCGCAGAGGGCGCACGCACCAAATTTCTGCCCCCCTGCTCTTCTCTGCAGTTGCCCCTTCCGCCGCACGTGCACGCACACAAACACGCTAAGAGGGTTCTCCATGGTACTTATACCCTGCGCTCTCTGTGTCTGTCTCGACAGACACAGGGAGAGCGCCTTTCTTTCGCAAAACGATTCCCAGCGAGTTCGCGCCATGCGCACACTGATCGCTCCTGTCCCGCAGTCTGTCTCTTCTTCCTTGGACTCTCACGTCTGTTCGTGATTACCATGCGAACACTGGTGTTCTGCACCCCCGCATGCAGGTGTGGCCTACGAACTGTGGATGTATGATTGGAAACCTTTAACGGCGGAATTTCAAGTCATGTCCCTCGACTTTTCACAGCCGCCTCCCTCAGAGATGTCTGTAGGCGCAGGCTACGGGCTGGGTGCCGCCGGTGAGGAGTATTCTAAGGTTGGGGGTGGCAGCGGGAGCTCGGTGGAGTTTGTCTGTGATGGGACTTGCCATGCGGTAGTCATGTGGTTGGATTGGTGCTTGGACAGGTGCCCATCCGCCACCTCACCCCCTATCCAAAGCAGCCAGCTACATTTCCTCTTGGGCTGACTTCTGCCTCTTGGCCCGCTGCGCTGACTTCTCACTCTTCGCCCGCGCTCGTCCTTTTCCTCAGGAACGTAACCGTTTCGTGCGCACCGCAAACGACGGGCCTTGATTCGCATAAGCAGGTGGTCTACTTTCTGGAGCGGGGAGTGCCTGTGCACACAGCGCGGCAGCGGCTATGTGTGCGTGGGGCGCGCCTGGATTTGGAAGAGTATGAGCTTGTTGCATCTTTCTGCGTTCAGTGAGGGGCGCAACTCCCCGCTGCCTCAGGAGCAGTGTCTCTGAAAAGGCACTGCCTCAGGAGCAGTGTCTCTGAAGAGAGTCTCTGAAGGGCACGAAGCAGAGCTGCAAGCACCCAGTCCAAGTTGTGCTCTGTTTCGAACGACTGAAAGGAAACTCGAATCTCAACGCCCGGCGACGTGGCCAGGAGCCACCCGCAGTCTGCGTTGTTTACGCAATTGCTAAAACCGTCAGAGATGGTGCCCGACGTCGCAACCGATGACTGAGTGGAGCCTTACAAGTTATGGTACAGATGGGGCTCACACCCGTCAAGTACTTGCAGACTCCAGTTGATCTCCGGTCAAAATTTTCTTTGATCGTTTATTTTTATCTTTAAAAAAATATATATTGTTTTCATCCGGGCGACTCTCCTCTGTAATTTGAAAGTATGGGACTCAGCATACACCTCAACATGCACACGCACACAGACACGCACACTCAATCCTATCATTGTGCCATGGTTTGGGGCTTCCTTATACCTCCAAGTATCCAGTTCGTGCAACCAACGTGTGACGTGACAAGGTCACGTCATGTCACGTCGCAAAACGCTCGACACCTATCGTGCATGTGTTAATCACTTTCAGATCGATGGGACACTCTTTTTGGTGTATTTCGTGTCACGCCGTCACGCCCTAAACCAGTGTCGGCGGCGCTGATTGAAAAAACAAATGTCACTAAACACACTTTGTCATACTTGTCACACTTGTCAACACGTCCTAAGCAGCGCACTCAAGAATGCACGCGGGTGCGCATTACATGTGGCGAACAGCAGAACACGTTCTTTATATTGGACATCCTAGAATATGTTCTATATGCATGGACATCCTGGGACATGTTCTCTATAAATGAATATCCTAGAACGTGGGCTCTATGGATGGATCTCCCAGGGGGGCGTCTTACATGCGGCGAACAGCAGATTGGCTTGATTGATCACGCGATTTAAGAATCGAGCGCGATTTTCCCCCAAAAGGCCCGGCTCCTGCTTCAAGGGGCATCCCGAGTTGGCGCCTGTCTCGCTGGACCACCTCTTCAGAGACGACCTGAACCTGACTGCCGCATCTGCCGCGGTCAGCTAGGATGACGAGGTCTGCTCTGGCAGAATTTGCCTCTCCTCCTGCTGTTGACACGGGCATGAGCCTGAGACGCTCTATCCTCATGTCCCTCAGAAAGGAGTCCCTCCCCATGAGTGCTTGGTCCTGTGCACTGGGTGGGTTTGGAGGGAGCAAATGTTGAGCCTTGATCTGTCGCCTTACTGGTGATTTTCCTTGTGCGTTCGGGACCTCATTCGATCTAACAAACACGTTCTGCCTGGAGGCCCTGCCCCCTGATTGACACGATTCCAATCGTACAATTGTGGCTCCTTGCAACACAGCCATCATCGGGGACAAGACCGTGGAGCAGGCCGAGGCGGAGGAGGAGGAGGAAATGGCGACGGGAAGGGGTGAGGGCAAAAGATGCAAAAAAGTCGCGTCAGACGCGCCCATCTGGATGGGGGTTGAGGTGGAGGTGGAAGAGGCGGACGAGGAGGAGGAGGAGGAGGGAATGGTGAGGGAGGCAGGGAAGGTGGCCGCGGCGGTGGGGAAGGCCCCTCGCCCCTGCTGCGCCGCCTTGTGAAGAGCGCTCTGCGACTCTTCCTCTGGCAGTTTTTGCCCCGTCTGCTGTTCTGCCTCCACGCCCCCCTCCTCCTTCGGTTGCCCGACCTGCTTGCCCATCGCTGATTGTTTTGGTTGCGTCCAACAACGCCCCTGGTTAGTAAGAGGATGAGGATTCTGCGCAAGCCGCATTAAACGCACTTCGTCACGGGTCTCTATATCTTGATTGCGATCAAGGAGTAAGTTGACCATTCGCGTCAACTCCTGCTCGCGAGTTTGGAGGGCGACAATTTCGGCCCGCGCTTGATCCAGCTCAACTTGCAGTGCATGCCCCAGGTGACCAGGTGCGGTAGGATTCTGGTTATTTCTACCTTCTTCAAGCTGCACAACCGCTGCCGCACGCGAGGGCACCGTGCGCAACGGCGTGAAGCCCGAATTTGAGAAGCCTATCGGCGATCTCGGCGAGGTGGGCCTCGCGAACAAGGCGGCGGTGGGCGGCCTCCTGAGGCCGTCTGCGATGCATGGCAAGCTCCAAGCATGCACTCGTTCAATTTGACGCGGTGGCACTGCTCTGACTGGTCTGTCCCCAAGAGTCTGTAACAGAGTCAGCCCTGGGTTATCGTCGTCACTCGGGTCTCTCTGATGCTCAAGTACGTGCTTCCGGGCCATCCTCAGCGCAAGGGTATCGGGGTCTTCAAATCGCGCCATTTCCATTAGCAGGCCCGCCCGTGTCGGTGCACCTGGTTCACGCCAACACATGTCTGCCGAAGGCCCGCCCGTATCGGTGCACCTGGTTGACGCGTCTGTACCAGAGCTGTGACACGAGACTTCCGGGGAGGCCGTCATGCACCGGCAAGTCAGAAACTGTTCCACGAGCTGCAACATTTCGCCGCTCGCCCTTCACTTCTGGGCCAGCAGCCTTTAACGCCGCTTGCGACTTATGACTTACTGAGTAGTGTTTTTTCTGACTCAGAGTCCTCATTCCCCGGACCCCAAGCGACTCCAAAAGGACTCGACCGGCGGCAATGCCAACCCTTGACCCCTCTTGCGCTTCCCGGGCGTAACGGTATTGTTTGACCTTTTTCAGTGTGCAAAAAAACGGAAAGAATACGTTTTCGTCTTGGTGTGCCGTTCTTTTTGTGTGTCCTCTCGAGATATGCTGTTGCGCATACATGGAGATACTTGTCGACGTCACGTTCATTTCGGTAGGAAGTAGATCATCTCGAATTTTGATGAATTTTGATGTTCCGAGAACGACACACCAAGACAAAAACGTGTTCTTTCCGTGTTTTTGCACAAAACAAAATCGGGGCCACATCAAAAAATAGATATTGTTTACACCTCCAAAGGAATCAGAGACACTTGTGGTAAAATCACCCAAGAGCGAAACCGAAAGGTTTCGCTCGGGTTTCGTACTCTCTGCTGGTGTGTGTTGAGTGTTTAATTGGAAAACAAAAGAAACCAATGAGAGGAGGGTACTCAAACCAATTCCACACCAGATTGTTCGAAAGAATCGATTTCGCAAATTACCTCCGAATTTAAACGCGTCATGGGTCACATGGCAAAAATGTGCGTGTTCCTTGTGATCGGCTCTGTTCCGGATAGCCGCCTTGAGGAGAGAGCAAGGGAAACCTCAGCCATGACCTCCGACGTGACGGTGGCCGGCAGTCATCTACCTGAATCGCTTTATGGGCCCTGTGGATGACTACGTTACCGCGAAATAACTACTCCAAAGTCCAAAGTCCAAAGCAAGGACCGACACGGAGGCGACTGCTGCTCACACACCCATCATTTGAAGTGCCCACAACTTGTAACATTGGTAGATCATCGGATGGCGAGCTCCCTCGTCTTCTGATATATTATAGGCTGAGTCCAATGATGGGTTGGAGAGTTATTGATCCACCTGGACACCCTCGTTTACAGGTCTCTTTCCTAGAGAGTGTGTTGTTTATTGGTACTCAATTTAGTATCCTCTACACCTCCGTGTATCATGATCCGCCAGCCTCCGGCGGGGCCGCGTCACGGTATCCGTGTCACGGTGCTTGGTGTTTGTGATTTCGTGTAGGTATGCACTCAGGCGTTCATAGGTTTCTTAGTCTTTGAACTCCTGGTTAATAATGCCTCCTCTGACACTTTGGCTTTCTCACTTCGCCTGGTGCCCTCCCTACCTGCCGCAGACTCCCCCGCAACTCGCGTTGGCTTCTCCGCCGATCCATCCTTAGACCGTCCTCCGTTCCATGGGTCCTCCTCCTCCACCCTTCCTCCTTACTGACTCCTCTGACACTTTGGCTTTCTCACTTCGCCTCGTTCCTTCCCAGCCTGTAACAGACGCCCCTTCAACTCGCCCAGGCTCCTCCGCCGCTTCACCTTCGACCCCCCACCGTGTGGGCCCATCCCCTCCACCTGTCCACCTCACTTAGACCTCTACTATGTACATCTACAGTGACAACTTAATTAACGACAGATAAATAACAAAAACTACCACACGAGAAAACCTTCCCCAAAAAAGCTTGGGACTTAGCCTTGTTCTGTCACTCGTCCCTTACACCCCACTTGGTCATGCACTTTCTATGCGAAGTAGGACCGTAACACATTATCCTGCTCCTCAAGTAGACACCTCACTAACTTTTGACAAATCAGGTCCCACTTGCTTTCAAGAACCCCCTTCGCCTTCATGTTCTTGTTGAATGATTCAACATGAACCAATCCACACGCCCCACCTACAAACACAATTTGTTGTGTCTGTCACCCTTTGACTTGACCGACCGCTCGGAGAGCCTCCAGCAAGCTACTATATTGCGCTTGAGCCACTGCTGTCGCCTTCTCCACATAGTTGCTTCTCGTATCTGTTCAGTATCTTGCGTTCGTTTGAATTCGATGGCCTGAAATTCTCTATTCACTGTGTCCAATCCAATTCCATCCAGTCTTCGTTGCCAGAAAACTGCGTACACTGTTCTTGATCCCAGAGTGTACCCAAACTGCTTTCCCTCTGAATCACAGTGAGGAGCTTCATGTGCCTATCTTCTTTCCCATGCACATCAATCTCCTGTAGCAGCTCTCGGATGCACACATTGTGCGCTGCCGTGGCGCGGCTCCGCGTTTGATGCGCGCGCTCGGGGACGCTCTCGCCTCGCAGGAAGAGGGCCTGGACCCGGAGCGGCTGAGCCGCACCTACGCGGCTCTGATGTCGGAGCTCCAGGAGGTGGCGGGGATGGGCGTGCACACGGTGGAGCTGACGCCGGCCACGCTGGCGCATGTGCTGCAGGAGGGCGAGGGACTACTTCCTTTTGTCCAAGACATCCTGCACTTTGAATATGGCCAATTGTTTCCTTTGGCATCTCTCCTTTCCAGCTGATCCCACTCTCCTCATGTGCCTTCTTACACAGTATACACTCTGCTGTTTCCTTGTAGAGAGATGATGTTGTTTATTGGTACTTGATTCAGTAACCTTTGCACCGAAGTGCATACGCCAACCTAGGCCGCGTGTGTACCTTAAGGAAGGTACGTACCATACGAGGCTGTTTAGGGGGCCTATCACTAATGGTATGAAAAAGTAGGATGGTCCTAGCCGCTCCTGACCCACTCTTCACACCACCCCCCTCTTCCTTCCCCCCAAAGACCCCTCACCGGTCCTTCTCCGACCAAACTCGATCCCAGAATGAAGAGAGGAACCCCCTACCCAAACCGTACCTGCCCCTGCAGACAAGAACTAGACATAGACGATCACACAGACCCCATGTGCCAATGTTAATGCGGGGTAACACCCCTCCCACTTTGTGACTTTGTGAGTGTTTAGTTCGTGGTAACGTAATCATCCACAGGGCCCATAAAGCGATTCAGGGAGATGAATGCCGCCCACGGCGGAGGTCATGGTTGGGGTCTCTCCGGACTCGCTCCTATCCGGAACTCTTGCGAGTTACGGGGCCTCTGCTGTCGCTCGTGTTTCGGACCGAGGACGTGTGTCAGAGGAATAACCAATATACCGAAAACGTTTCGGAGCTCTCAATCAGGGTTTCCCCTTCTCGCTCCTACAATGCAGGCAGGGCAGGACTCGGGTGGGGGGTGGGTGTCCTTGAGGGAATGTGTGCGCTGCATGCAGTGATGGTGTTGTGTTTTATTTTTGATGAAGAGTCATTCAGTAAGATGTTCCTCAGTGTAAGTGCCAGAGTTATCAGACTCAGACTCACACTCGGAGA
>Ga0315899_10006722_pt1 | contig 12388 bp, 2 predicted proteins | sample LakEriMetagenome_2_FD_203518 | JGI IMG/M metagenome (GOLD analysis project Ga0315899, IMG submission 203518) | Freshwater fungal communities from buoy surface, Lake Erie, Ohio, United States - Buoy 4 MA112 | ecosystem: Environmental > Aquatic > Freshwater > Lake | place: USA: Lake Erie, Ohio... | reverse complement strand
GACCCTACTTCATCGTCTTGACATCCCAGGTCCCAATCCCAGACCTTGGCAATAAATTCATCACTGTTGTCCGTCACCTCGAATTCAAACTCCTCGTGCCACTGAGGGTTGTATTCGTTCTTGATCGTTTTTGACGTTTTACGATCACCTGCTACTGACATCACAACGTATCCATCGCATTTGCCAAAAGTGTCCATCTGCGGAAGATTTTCGGCCGACACCAACTTAACCTTCAACTTCCACGGCGCTACAGCGCCACCAGTAGCAACGGCGATCATACCGTCTGCTTGCCCTGTCGAACGAGCGGGAGGCTCCACTGTGACTGAAAACAAGACTGTTGTCTTTTCTTTGTCCTTGCCGATGACCACGTTCTGGTTCTTGGTTCCAATGAGGGTCAGCTCGTGGTCGACAGTCCCTGCCATCAGTTTTCCGACTTGGATCTGGTTAGAGCCAACTTCTTCGTCATTTCCCGACGTCTCCCAGTCCATGACTTTGACAGAGAGCGACTGCGACGACTTGGTCACATTGAATTCAAACGTCTCGTTGAAATCCGGGTTGTAGTCATTCTTCTTCTTGTCTGTCCGCTGTTTTTGATCACCACACTGCACGATGACGTAGCCGTCACACTTACCAAACGTGTCCATCTGCGGAAGGTGCCGCAAGGCCTTGATGTTGACTTTAATTTTGAAAGGCGGCTTGACGCGAAGGCCGTCTTTGGCATCTTCAAGCGCAGCCTCAGCATTTGCCACATCTGCATCCTTTGATGCCTTCTGCCTCTGCAGTTCTTCCATCTCTTTTTGCATGGCCTCAAGTTCCTTATCGCTTTTCTCTTCATACGTGAGCCCCAGGTGCAGGAGTGAACTCTGGTCGTTCTTGCCTTTGACGATTGAACCATCAGCATTTCTTAGCTCAAAAATCTTATCCATAGTTTTATTCTGAACCACCTCAGCCACTTTAATCAGCAACTCGCCAACCGCGCGGTGCGCTGAGGTCATTTCCCAGTCAAGAAGGGTGATCTTGAACGTCCCGGTCGTGTCTGTGACAGAGAAATAGAAGTCTTCATTCCATTCTGGGTTCTCTTTCTTCTTGACGATTTTTGTCTTCTGACAATCATCGCCGAGGGTAATCGAAAGGTAACCATCCATCCATCCAAAAGTATCCATTTTTGGCAAGTGCTCCGCCTTTCTCGCTTGCAGCTTGATTCGAGGACCGCCACCCTGGAGCTTCATTTCTGTCAGTTTCTTGCGAAGGCGAGCCTCAAGCTCGTGCTGCTTCTCGGCCACCTCCCGGGCAGCTGCCTGCGCTGCCAATTTCTCCTCTTCGGCTTTGGCCATGGCTGCCTTGGCCTCGTTTTGCGCCTTTTCAACATCCTCGAGCGCAAGCTGGCGCGACTCCTTGAGCATATTTAACTGATCCTTTACATGCGCGTTGTTAGCGTCCAGTTGCTTCTTCGTAGCATCCAACTCGCTGCTCACTCCGGCCATATCCTTTTCAGCTTGCTCCTTGAGCTCGCGAGCCACAGCCTCCATTTCGACCACATGCTTCCACGTTTGGAAACATTGGTTTAGGCCCTTGTTTTTCCACCGGAAGAGGATACGGTCTGCTTTTTCGGATTTTTGCAGCTTCTGCACCTTTTCGATTTGCGTCAGCGCAGACGTCAACAGTCCATTCTGCTCAACCAGGAACGAATTTTCTGCCTCCAGCTGCCCTTTGCGGTTCTGAACAATGCATCCAATTATTTTGCTTGTCAACGGAAGCTTACCCAGAGGGCTCCTGTCCATCAGCGCAACCTGCTCCATTATCAGCCTGGTCAGACTTTCCGGTGTTTTCTTGTTGGTCACGTCAATGTCCGGCAACAGATTAATATCAACGATTACGCTGCCTCGTTGCAGGTTGAGCACAGTAATTCGTTCCGCGCCGACACCAAGCGCTTGTGCCAACTCTTTCGTAAATCCTTCCCTGAAAGCCTTTTTCTTGTCATAGTTGCCCACTGTGTCATCAAAAGGAGCGTCCAATTTCAGGCTGACAGTAAGAGGTACCGTGGAATCGGCCGCGACGCCCCCACGCCCCAGGGGATCCACGCCCGGCGACGCATTTGAAGCACTCAACGAGATGGTGATGACAGATTTCTCCCCATCCTTGCCCATGATAGTCTTTGTGGTTCCCGGCTTCATTAGATCCATGTGATTGGTGCTGGATTTCCCAGACAGATCAGCCAGTCTAAAGCGAACTTCACCTATCATCTCGTCCTTGGACATTTGGTCATAGTCCCAGACAGTCAACACCAGCTCACCCTTATCGTCCGTGATGTCAAACACAAATTCCTCCTTCCATTCAGGGGAGAGGGTATTTTTTATTGTCTTTGACTTCCGCTGTTTCTGACCCATAATGTCGAAGGTCACATATGGGTCTGCTGCGCCAGTAAGATCCATCTTTGGCAGATGCTGCGCGCGGATGAGACCAAGACGCAACTGCCAAGGACCTGATTTGTCATCCCTGGCGGGAGAGCTGCCTCCGAGTGCCGCTATTTTTGCTTCTGCATCCGTTATCTTCCGTGTAACGTTCGCTAGCTCGATAGAGGCTTCATCAACGGCAGCCTGATCATCCGGAGCAAGCTGGGGTGTCGGCAGCGGCAGGTCTGAGACGAAGCTGGCAGAGTATAGCATCATACACAGCTGATTGTTGGGGCCTGTGACATCGCCTTCCTTTCCAGCGGCTTTCATGGGCACTTGCTGACGATTCATTGATCCGCGTTCGGCAATGTCCGCCAAGGGAAGGTTTATTGCGCCAACCGCTTTGTCCTTGCCAAACCTGTTCCACTCCATCAAGGTAAGCACAACGTTCTGCGAAGAAGGCACCTGTGAGACCGGGAGTTCAAATGTATCCTCAAAGTGAGGATTTTTTTCGTTCTTAAATTTCTTCGTTTTCTCAGTTATCTGCATCAGCTGGATTGTGCAATATGGATCGGCGTGTCCAAAGGTGTCCAATTTGGGAACATTGTTTACTGCGTGAACGGTCATCGAAAGCTTGCCGCTCAGGGTGGCGGGCATTTCCACGCGAGGTGCCTTTTGCCGTAGCTGGTCAATGCGTTGCTGAACTTGCGTTTTTGTCCCCTTCAGTCTGTTGAGTTCAGCACGCACCTCCCCTAGCTCTTGCTGTGAGGTCTTTGCAGGCGATGAAGCATCACCACCAGGAGAGTTCGGGGTGGAGCTTGACGCACCGACGATCCTGGTCGGTGCGTCAAAGTACTGGAGCGGATGCGGTGGCCTGCGAGAAACGGGCAGAATCTTTGGCATCAGCGGTTCCAACTCTCCTATGTTCAAGAGTAGTTCCTTTTTCACTTCTGGAGCCGGGAACTGTTTGGTCTGGAGGTCGTGTTCTGCTGCGGAAAGCTTTCCTTGCAGCTCATCAATCTGATCGCTCAATTGCTGCACCTGCTTGTCACTGCCACCGCGCAAAGCGTTCAACTCCTGGCTCTGCTGCGCAAGCTTCGTGTTCGCAGCATTCAGGTCTAGCTGAAGTTGACGCAGCTGATCTTCGAGTTCCACTATCCGCTTCGCCTGCCCTCCTGGGGGGGGAGCAGCTGACCTCTGCACAGCACCCCTTTTCTTGGTCAATGCTGGCATGTCGCCGTCGGCTTCATCCTGCTGCTCTAGTTGCCGCTGCTGCTGGTCGACGAGACGCTGTTTCTCTTGCAGCTGCGACGTGACGTCGTCGAGTTGGGCCTTTTGGGTTTCAACCTGGCCGCGAAGCTGAGTGACAAGGCCCACGAGCTCTGCCATCTCATTTTTAACAGCAGCCGCCTTTAGCTCTTCCACCCTGGAATCATCCACTTGGACTGCCCCACCTGCCGGTGATGGCGCTGGGGCTGAACGCTGGGCCATCTTGGCGTGCCTTTTGAGGACAGGCCCGGCCTCCGTTTCATCGCCTTCCACCTTACTCTTTGCGCCGTCCTTCAGTGCCTGCAGCTCGGAACGTAACTTGATTAATTGCGAGTGGGCTACGCGTGCCTCTTTCTGTGCTACCTCCAACTGGATGGAGAGCTGCATATTCTTCTTGACGCTATTCTGCGCGTTGCCGTTGGCTGACGCTGCATTGGCCCCAGTCAGCTGCTCAAGACGGGCATAGCGAGCGGCAATGTCGTCACGCTCCGAGATGAGCTGCTGAATCGTCTGCTGGTGCCCTTTCCCTGCTTTTTGGTGCTCCTCGGCGTCGAGCTCCAGCTTCCTGAGCTTTTCAGTCATGGCAAAGCGTTGCTGCTCAACCAATTGCAGCGCTGACACTAACTCAGACTCTCGCAGGCTCGGGGCCTTCGGAGTCATCAGCTCGGACTTGAGACTCGAGACCTCCGCCTGTTTCAAGTCCAGCGCACGACTCAGCTGGCCGTTGTCGTCCTTCAATGCTTGCACCTGCCTTTCCAGGCTCGCAATATGCTGCTGCTGGGCCTTGATTGCGCTGTTCTTCTCCTGCAGCACCTGCGTGGACTGGTTGCCATCGAGCATCGCATACATGGCATGATTATCCGTCTGCTGCTGCTTGAGCACCTCATTTTCGCCCTCCAAGCGCCTCAGCGCCGCCGTGAGCGACTCGATGTATCCCTGCAGGCGCGGGGGCACGCATGTCAACTCGAGCTATGCGGCGTCTGGGCACCCAGGCCACACGCTCACGGGACTCACCAAAAGCTCCTGTCTCTCGATGGTTGCAGCCGCAAGGTCCTGTTTGAGCTTGGTCACCTTGCCCTCGGCCATGCTCCTGCACAGCTGGGGCGTCAGCACACGACGGCGCTGGAAGATGATCGCTGGCGGGGCGCCCTCTGCCGCGTCGTCTCATCCTTCTTTGCTGGCTCTCAAGCCGGTACAGCGGCCGGAGGAGGGCGCGATGCAGGCTTGGCAGCGGCGCTTCCGCCCACCGCACTCTCGCGGGCCGGCTCCGCGTGCGCGGGCTCTGGCGGGGCGGAGCGGTCCTTTGGACGCTCGCGCGCTACGAGTTTCAATCAATCATGAAGGGCGTCCCCGCAGCGGCCCGCAGCGGTGACGCCCTCAATGGCCTCACCTCCCCGCAGCGCCCGCAGCGGGGTCGCCCTTCCTGATTGATTGCCTAGTGTCCCCGCAGCGGGCCGCAGCGGGGACGCCCTCAATGGCCTCACCTCCCCGCAGCGGGAGGCGCCCCGCCAGCGATCATCTTCGCCCTCGCTGCACCGCACCTGAGCTCATGTGAAGATTCGGGGGTAAGGCTGACGCCGAGGTACGGGGACGAGCCCTGCGTGTACGGCGAGGCCTCGCGCGTAGAACTCTGGTATCCGCCCGCACTGCCCCATCCGCCCGCCTGTCCACAGCACACGGCAAACACACATCCCCTCTTCAGCAAAGCAGCAGCAGCATGGCACATGGCGCGCTGCGCAGGCGCCGCACCCGCGCCCGCGCCGTCACAGAGACCTGCGAGTGCGCGCTGGTGTCCCCGTAGTAGGATCCAGGCCTGCTCATTCCCTCGGCCCTACCGCGGCTCAGCGCGCCGGGCAGATTCAGAGAGAATGTCACGACAGTGTGTGTCGAACCTGCTACAGCTTCAATAAAAGTGTAAAGTTGACTGAAAAAAGTTGGTTTGCAGAAAGTGCGGAACCGAAGGGCCACAATGCTGTTCGGTGCGTCTCCACCGCGGAGACGCACCGCAGCGGCCGCTGTGTGCTTGCTGGCATTGGCCGGGGCGGTGCTGCTCGTGCAGCAGGATGTGCTGCCGGCGCCGGGCGCGCTGCTCTCGGCGCGCATGGCCGCCAAGTCCATCCGGGCCGAGCGATCGCTTGACGAATACTGGCACAGTGTCGACGCGCGCGACAAGCGCACCGAGCGCGAGGTGCGGGCGCTGCAGCGGGAGCGCCTGAAGTCGGGCGTGGGCACGCGCTTTGAGTCTGAGGTGGCCGAGCGGGACCTGCGGAAGGCTGCGGACTGGGGCAAGGGCCCGAGTCTGCGACCGCGGGATGCACGAGGCGGAGACAACGAGGACAGTGCTAAGTTTTTCCGCGCGGCTGCGAGGCATCCGCGTGCTGGCCGCCGAGCGATTCAGGAGGAGGTGGAAGTCCTGGCGCGGCAGTACGCGCACGCGCACCGGCACTCTGACAAGGCGCGGGTCGAGGAGCTCGCGGACGGCGTAGAGATGCATCTCGACCGTCAACCTTGGCAGCAGACAGGTGGGAGCTCCAAGGGCAAAGCGATGCTGCAGCAAGCAGACAAGGGGATGTTTGGTTCCTCGCTCACTGGCCTGGTGCGGAACGTCTTTGGCGGGCCTCATTCCGAGATCTCAAAATACGCTTCTCAGCATCACGCCAAGCCCGGCACATACCACTGGTCAGCGCTCGGGGAGCCGCACTGGGACGCGAATGGCAATCGCATCATGCCCAAGCCCGCTGCAAACGACCGCGGCCTGGCAGGTGCGGGGGTTAAAACCACCAACACGCTGAAGGAGCTGTACAAGAACTCGGGCTCGTTGGCCAAGGCGGCACAGGGCTCGCAGGTGTCGGACCAGGACAACATGCACCTCGTGCGCCTCATGGACAACCTGCTATACGGTAAGAAGGTCGAACGCCATGCCACCCGGGATCTGCGCGCAACGAAGGAGAAGGCGGTCGCTGACTTCAGCCGGAAGCTGGCTGAGCACAGGTTCGACAACAAAATGCTGGTGGACAAACAGAACTCGTTCTTCTCCGACGACGAGAGCGCCGACGCGAAGGAGCCCAATGATGGGCTGGTGACCAACATGCTGAAGCCCGTAGCGGTAACGTCCCTGCCTGATCAGAGCCCTGTTGCCAAGAAGCTCAAGGACAACGAAATGCTGATTTCGGGCGACAAGGGATTCTTCAAGGACGAGGACGATGCAAACCCAATAGATAAGGTCCTGTCGTCCTCCGCCGCACAGCCAGCAGCAGCCCGGCAAGAGGGCAAGAAGGCCACCCGCAAGTTGAAAATACACGAGCGGAAAAAGAAGATGGAGGAGAGTTCGCAAGAGGTCCGCAAGCTCGAGGCGCAGCGAGAGGTCGAGGCCGCCAAACAAGGCGCAGAGGATGTGAAGGACTTCAAGGTTGTGCATGCTGTGCAGAAGCAGTCAGAGCTCGATGCCGAACACGAAAAGGATGTCGAGGAGAACCAGCGCCTGGCGCACAAGAGCGATGTGGACGCGTTTTTCAGTGGCGTCAATAGACAGGAGCAGCACGTCAGGGCAAGTGCCGCCGCGCCGCCGCGCCAGCGCTCAAGCGCAGGGCTCCTTGCCAAGGCTGAGCGCGCAGTCATTGGTGCGGAGATGCGTGAGAAGCACACGGAGCGCAAGGTGAAGCGGGAAGAGCGGCAGCAGGCGCGTGAGCGCGAGGAGGTGCGCAAGATGGAGCGCCGCCAAGAGCGGAATGGCGAGGCCATGGCAGCCAAGAAAATGGTTGAGCACGAGGCACTAGCTGCCGAGAAAAAGGCAGCGCACGAGGCGCGCCACGCGGAGCATGTGGCGGTGGCGCGCGGCAGGAAGGATGAGCGGGTTGAGGCTGTGCGAGCGACCGGAGCGCGTGCCCCGGGGCAGGTGATGGAGGCTAGAGAGGAGCCGGAAAAGTCTGGCAAACTCACCGAGACACATGTCAGCGGTGACCAGGAGCGTCAGGCTGTTGCAGGGTATTTTGAAAAGTTAGAGAAGCAGGACAAGTACAAGCACAAGCTTGCTGTCAGTGTCATTCACAAGGAGGAAGCGCCGCGCGTTGCCGAGCACGCGTATGCCGACGGTAGCGATCTGCGCGACATGGCACGCGACGACAAGTTCTTCGACAAAATGGCGTTGCACGACGAGAACAAGGCAAAGCGTTCGCGTGAGAAACGCATCCAACGCAACAAGGACGAGAGCAGCCTTAAGTTTTACGAATCTGTGGACCACGAGCTGCAGCACAAGAAGCGCGCGGCGCACCACAGGACCAGTGCGCATGTGCCGCGCGCTTACAAAGAGTGGGAGCATGCCCAAAGGTCTCTGAAGGACCCCAAGGCAGCCAACCGTGGCCACAAGAAGGCTTATGTGGCCTCACTGGCCTTTGCGCAAGGTGCCAAGGAAAGGGTGGAATACTACAAAGGCACCAACGAGGATGGCACAATTATTTGGGGCACACATGACAGCGCGGCAGTGCCTGCTGCAGGCACACAGCAGCCGCCGTCGCCTGTTACCGCAGCGGTGAAACCAAACGGTTTGGTTTACCAATGGCGTGCGAAGACAAGTCCCGCACAGGTGCGCGAAGGGGGGGAGCAGACGACCACGCAAGTGGCTGCGCTGCAAACTAAGATCAAAGCTGCCGTCCAGTCGGCTATCCAGAAGGACGTGGTGCCGGAGGTGGGTCAGACCGTCAAGTATGGGATCAAAAAAGCGCTGCATCGCAGAGCTTCTTTAATTGGTGCTTCCTCAAGCTCCGTGATGCCGATTACGGCTGCGGCGGCTGCTGCAGCTCCGCCAAAGCAGGTGAACTCGCAGCATCACGAAGAAGACCAGCATGCATGGACAGGTGAGTACATCGATGACGACTCTGGGGCGGCTGCTAATCCGCCCAAGCAGGCGAACTCGCAGCATCACTATCTCGATTGGGCGGAACAGCAGCCGAAGTCGCAGCATCACTATCTCGATGACGACTCGGTAGGTGCGCGCAACGGGAAGGCGCACAGGCTGGAGGAGGCCAGTCATGGGGACCATCAATATATCGATGATGACTCGGACGGCCAAGCATGGTACGGTGAACGTGTAGGGCGCACGGTCTCTGGCGCGCACCACTACCTCGACGACGACTCGCGCGAGGCCCGAGATCGCAGCGCGGCGCGCGCGAGTGAGGTGCCGGTACACGGCGCGAGGGCTGCCGAACCCAAGAGCCGGTATGAGTACCAGAAGAGCAACCTCGCCAAGGTACTGGACACGCCTGAGCCCAGTGCCAAGGCCCAGCTTGATCACTTCCTGCACGACCCGCTCTCCGCCGTCGAATCCCTGTTTTGATGGGCGAGGACTATGAGATGGATGTGCGGTAAGGCGAGAAACTGTGAGGCTTCGGTACTGTTTCGTATATAATGTAGCGGTCAAGTCACCAAGTCATATACCATTGTGCGCTGGGTGAGATCTCCCTGACCACTTGCACGTCGCTCTTGCGAAAAATTTGAAGAAGAGGATGCGATGCGTCGCTTGTCCCTCGCCTCTGGATCCCCATCCTTCCGTCGAAACCTCCACATGAAGTGTCCGCTCTTTCGTCGTCTCCGTAGTTTCTAGCAGCCGAGTCGGGCACCTGCAAATTGAATTCCTTCAGCCCGAACAGCTGACAAAGCTTGTTTTCAGTTTTTTGTAGCGTATCAGAAAAAAAATCCATCCTCTCTTGTTCAAGTATTACCCTCCAAAAAACACGCAGTGCATGTAATAGGTAATGCAGTAATAAACACACACACAGTGCACCCCGCTCATGGAGGGCTGAAGGAGTAATATTCAGGAAATCCGAGGAGTGCACGGAAATTCTGTGCATTTCCAGGGTGGTTTGGAGGTTCTTGCGGATTTGAAGAATGCATACTGTACCGGCTACAATTCGGAAAGCTGCGCATGTCCTGTTCAGGGAACCTCAACATTAGATTATAGATTTATGACTACAATACTTTTGAGCCGGTCCCGAAAACTGCCTTACTCCTTCAGGGCTCCGACCGCGGCCCGCACTGCCTCGCAATTACCAGTGTCTGAGGGAGAGCGTCTAAGGGTAAGGGTGTAGATATACAGTAGAGTTCAAGGGACCAAAAAAATTTAACAGGGTTTTTGGCCTTAGAGAAACGTTTTGGAAACCCTTAGGAGGATTTTTTGTCTCGCAAACGATCATTGTTCTTGGTGGCACGAACCCAGGGAGGGCATTCAACCTACACCGGAGGCGAGGTGCGTGCGCGTCAGTGCATGTGCTATGCCACATACACTTGACTCAACCCCCTTTCCCTCTCACTCTCCCCCGGCACAAAGCACCTCCCTGGGTGACACATCGGCGATACCCACGTCAGCGTCTTATTGCACACGCTGCGCAGGCCACTGCTGCTGGAGCTGCTGCTGGTGCTTGGCAGCAGCCGCGAGCTGCATCTGTTTCATCCCGCGTGCCTTGAGCTTGTAATCCGAGTATAGCTGGTCCGCGTCCCTGCGTCACACATCCACAAGAAAGAGTCAACATTCCGAGCGCCCCCACTCTCTTAGCGCTTGCCTCTGCGCCTTCATCACGCTCAACTCCCTCTGCGCCTTCATCACGCTCAACTCCCTCTCCAAGCACTCTCTTCATTCTTTGCAACATCCTATACCTGGTAAGCTAGTAAGCTGGTTTAGGGTAAGCTGGTTTAGGGTTTAGGGAGCGAGGCAAGTTCCCCACTATCTCTGTTTTTCTGTATCTGTTTTCACTTCTGTTTTCCTTTCTCTGTTTTTCTGTGCGCCCACAACGTTACCTGGTAAGCTGGCGAGCGAGGCGAGTTTCCCACTGTCGCTTTGCACGGGCCTCTGCCCACGGCCAATGCGAAACCGGAACACCCAGCCCCTCCAGTTTGTGGCAGTTGGGTGCGTCGGGAGGGCACGGCAGAGTCGAGTTGGCCGTCGCCTGTTGCATGGCGCCAACGACACGGTCACCTTATATTTACACAGTGCGTGTGTGTGCTGGAGGGGCGGGCGGAGGAAACGCTCACCACACATGCTCCACACAGACACAGAAAGAATGCGAGTTCGCAGGCAAAACACATGCCGCATGCCGCCCCCCCCCACACATGCCCACACCCCCACACACCTCGTCCTCCTCCTCGAGTGTCTGGAGCTTAGGGAACAGGCCCATCTGTGCGTCCGCATAGGCCAGGTCACTCATGTCCACCGCATCCTGCTTCAGCTTCTGCCCCACGGTCCGCTCCCAGCGGCGCTCATCCACGGCGTTCTTGCAATCCACCCCGTGACAGTCCTCCCACGGCCACTGATCTATGGGCATCCCTACTTCCTTCTCGAGGTGCTCGGTCGAGTCGGCGGGCGTCCAATACCATTTTGGGAACATGGGCCAGCGCATCTTAGTGGAGTTGGAAACGTCGTCCTCCTCGAGCTTCTGGAAGGAGGCGAGCTTGAACATGTCAAAGGAGCGCGCCTGCAGATCCTGCGCAGCCGTCTCCTCGGCATCCGCGTCGCTCGTGCGCGAGGAACTCAGGCGCAGGAGCTGCGTGGCCTCACCCTGCAGCTGCATCGCGAGGTCCCTCTGCTTCATCGATTCCGTAGCATCGTGGTCCCAAGGCCAGCCGTACACGTGCACGCCCGGCTGCCCGTCTCCGCGCTTGCCGAGCGAATTGCAGTTGGGAGTAGTTTCACTGCACCTGTCGTTGTGGCCGTTCCAGGCCACGTCAACACCCCACTCACCCTCCTCACCCTCCTCGCCCTTGAGAGTCTGCAGCGGGCTCTGGAGGATTTGCTCGGCCCTCCCACGCAGGTGCGGCTTAGCAATGCGCCGGCGCTCGCGTTCCACGGGGGCCTTGCGCGCCGCCTGTGCTGCAAGCATCTTTGACTTGCGCATCGCCATCTTCTCGTCCCGCTTGTTCTGCGAGATCGCAAGGCGCTCGAGATCCTTCTGCGGGATACCCTTGTGCGCAGAGGCCCTGGCCGTCTGCTCCTTTGCGTCCTTGGCCTTGAGGGCCTGCAGCTGCGACTTGCTGAGCATCGGGTTGGCGTGCGCCGTGTCCGCAAACGCGCCCATCAACTCGTGCATGATGGAATCCTGCTTGGACATCAGCTGCGTGACTTTGCCCTTGTCCTCCCAGCACGAGTAGAACCCAGCATTCCACTGACATTTCTTCTTCTGGTACTTGTGGTGCTGGATGGGCTCGTCGCCATCGTCGAACGGACTATCCCACGGCCAGTGATCCACCTCGACACCGGAGCGGGTGAGGTTGGTCACCATCTGCTGCTTCTCCTTATCCGGCACGTTGTTTGGATCATACTTCCCAGCGGGAGTGAGCTGGTCGAGGCGTGCTCCGGTGATGCCGTCGTTGTATGCGGCCTTGATGGAGCCCTTTGCCAGGTGCTGCCACGCGGGGGCAGTGAGCTGCGACGCGGGGGCAGCGAGCTGCATCCGCACCGCCTTTTCGCGCGCGCTCGTCGGCGTGTCAGTGAACTGGCTCTCTATGGCCGACAACCAGCCGCCACTGCTGGCCAGAGCCACCGGCGCCGGGGCACCGAGAGAGCGCCATGCAGCAGTCGTCGAAACAACCGCCACGGCCGCAAGCCCCGCTAGCGCCACATGCAGCACGTGGTCCTGTCTCGCGGGCCTCCCCTGCCGGGGGACCGCGCCGTACGACTGCATGCAAAATCGCGCCCCGCTTGGCTCTTCAGGATGTTATTAATTAGGTCTCTTTTGGAA
>Ga0315899_10006720_pt1 | contig 12389 bp, 12 predicted proteins | sample LakEriMetagenome_2_FD_203518 | JGI IMG/M metagenome (GOLD analysis project Ga0315899, IMG submission 203518) | Freshwater fungal communities from buoy surface, Lake Erie, Ohio, United States - Buoy 4 MA112 | ecosystem: Environmental > Aquatic > Freshwater > Lake | place: USA: Lake Erie, Ohio... | reverse complement strand
GGATTTTGAAAGGGAAGGTAGGCGAAGTGAAATGTGCCAAGGCCACTTCCGAGCAAGCCGTAATAGCTCATCGCGCTCCATGCCATTCCCCAGACATACGAACGCCCTTTAAGCGCCTCTAATTCGAGATCTAGCTCTGCAAGACTTTCAAGCCTCTTGAGGCTGTCGTCGTCCACTTGAAAGGCCAGCATGCATCCGATTGAAGTCAAAAGAAGAATTAAGACTGGAATCCAGTTCCCCCGGCCCTTGTTGCCAGAATTGGCCAACAACGACGCACCGATGATTCCGACCAATGCCCCCACTGCCGCGCCGCGACAAAGGCTCATGATCAAGGCGATGACAATCGTGATGAGACACAAAAGCGAAGCAATCTGAGGTGTATTGAGATCGGAAAGAAAGTCTTCCACTGCACCGCGAATCCTCTTCGGGGTACTCTCATCACTGAATCGATATCTGAAGTCTGTCCTTTTTCTTCTCGAAAAATTCATCGTCCATGCGACCAACCCAATGCATCCTGCTATGCATATGTTCAAAAATCCGCCTGCAGAGTTTTTGGATCGAAAAGAGGCAAACGACCCTCCCGTTCGAAGCCCAAGTACGTTCTCGGCTTGATAAGAAAATGCCCCGTGGAGCCCGAAGCAGCCGATTGCTACCCCCATTACCGTTAAAGCAATAAACAGCGAAAGCTGACCCCGCTTTGAAGAAAACAAAGAGGAACCACAGTAGCACATCAGGGAACAAACGAGCATTCCAACGACAGCGCCCCGAGTGTGCAACGGCTCGATACTCCACGCCAGTTTGGAAGAGTCAAGTTTTGCTAGATCACACGGCATTCGGTCGGGTTCAAAACCATTGAGTTGAATCGTTCGATCGGAAATTGCTTCCGGAGGCGCGGTGACACCCAAGGCCCAACGCTGCATCGCAACCGATGGAGGAGACCAGACATCATGATTTTCAACGGAGAAAAATGGCTGGGATTGCAGCCATGCCCACCCCGCAAGCGAAAGAAACACCCAGGAAGTCCAAGGGACCCGCGGAGCCGATTTACGGTAAACGATTTTTGCAATCGCCAGCAATGGTAGGGTGCAGAGCAATGCGGCCACAGCCCAATAAATCACCTGTTGGGAGGTCCAATGCACCGAGCCAAAATACCAAGGTGTAAGAAGAACCAAAAGAATGCACCCGACACGACATAAAAACTCTAAAGAGTTTGGGATCAGGGCTCGCAAGGGTCTAGTCGGTGCGCTCGAGCTGCTTTTCTTTCCAGACCGGCTACTCGAGCGTTGCTTTCCAGACCGTCGTCGGTGACCGGAATCGTCAGAATCGTCTTGCGAATTTTGTGGAGCGGGTATTTCGGTGTTCATAGTATGTTCCGATACCAGTCTAGAAGAGTCTTCAATCAATTCCCATAGAAACTCAAAGGAATGCGGCAACCTTTGTGCGATCGCACGCAAATGATAGGACGATCGGCATGTTCCTTCAATTCAGAACAATTAATGTCAAGAGCAAAAACGGAGTAGACGGAATATTCACTAAACTCCACACTCCGTCTGGTCGATATCCAAGCCTAGGAAAGGGGACTTTGGGCTTGCGTGGTCACATGCTAGCCATCCTTTCTTAAAGGATTCGAAGCAAGGGGGCATGCGAATGTCGGTCAAAATGTGGGAGACAGTGCGGGAAATTGGCCGCGTCTCCAAAGCTAGCTCAAAGAGGCGTTTGGTTCTAGCTGCGCTGCTAGGTGCTGCACTGCTACCGATGTGCAGCGGATGCTCCGCGTTCACTGCGGCGAACAACTCATGGACATACAACAGGCAATGGAACGACAAAATGCTGCGAGACAAGCATGTGGTCGCTGCCAAACGCGCCTGGAACGCTCGTTCGAGTTGCTTCCAAAATCAGAAACACGTGAAGGAATTTGCCCGTGGGTTCCGCGCTGGCTACATGGATGTTGCAGACGGCGGTACCGGTTGTGTTCCCTCTTTTCCGCCCCGTGAGTATTGGGGCTGGAGATACCAGTCGTGCGAGGGCCAGGCGAAAGTCTCAGCATGGTTCTCTGGATTCCCGCATGGCGTACGTGCTGCAGAAGAAGATGGAATCGGCAATTACTATCAAATGCAGACTTCGGCAGGAGTTCAACAACAATATGCGCAACATGGCATGCTAGATCCAGCCTATCAAGGGATATACCCCATTCCGCAAACTGCTGTTCCCAATAGTCCTGGAAACGGTGGGGCAAAGCAGGTTCTCAGTGACACCAAGCTGGAAAGCTCAGTCCAAAGCATCGAGCCGATGATTGACCCAATATCGGGCCTGTAACCAGATCAACCATTTTTTTCGGGTGTTGTTTAACACTCGGAATGTCCTGCCCAAACTCGCAATACGATCCAATCTTGCCCATGACGGGCTCTGAGGTATGAATCATGTCGATGGAATGGAATCCAATGACGACCAACAAATCGAAAGTAGGCATCGCATCACGACTGCTGCAACGTTTGTCGAAAACAATATCGATGACAAGCTGTCTCGTCGTTGCTAGTCTCAGTACCGGGTGCACCGCATTGACCCAGCCCATCACGGGTATTCCGGTACGAAGGCTTCCTCCACAATTTCTGGCGCAAACCAAGAACAATTTAATTGCTTTGGATCCCGCTCGTCTAAGCCAAGAGCCGATGCGTCAGTATCTGCTCGACTCTGGGGATGTTCTCGGCGTCTACATCGAAGGCATCCTACCGTACTCTTCCGCAGACAAGCCACCAGAGCCACCACCCGTTAACTTCCCTGGCGAAAACAGCACACTTGATCCGTCGATCGGCTTTCCAATCGCGGTTCAAGAAAATGGTACGATCGCGTTACCCTCGATTGCACCGATCAAAGTGAAGGGGATGAACATTGAACAAGTCACCAACCTGATCCGGAAAGCGTATCTTGACGCAAAGATTGTACGCGATGGTGATAAGCTGCGTCCAAGTGTAACCATTCTCAAGGAGCGAACCTACAACGTCGTGGTTGTGCGGCAAGATCAATCCAGTTCCAATAGTCAGGGCGGGAACGCGAAGGGTGGCTACATTCGAGGTGCCGACCAAAGTTCTTCTGGCAAGATCGTCAAATTAGCCGCATATCGGAACGACGTGCTTAATGCATTGATCGAGTCGGGCGGACTCCCAGGCGTCAATGCAAAGAATGAAGTTCGGATCCTCAAATCCAATAAAGCGAATCAGCAAGCGAGAGATTCCTTCATCCAACAGTTCTATCAAACATATTATTCCAATCCATCGCCATGCAGCTGCCCACCGCCGCTGCCAGATGATCCTGCTGTTACCAAGATCCCGATGCGTTTACCACCAGGCGTGATACCGACCTTCCGACCTGAAGACATCTTGCTAGAGGACGGCGATGTGGTCTACATTGAATCTCGCGATGCAGAAGTCTTCTACACGGGTGGATTGTTGCCTGGAGGGGAATGGGCGATTCCAAGAGATTATGATCTCGACGTTCTCGGTGCCATGGCGATGGCGGGCACCGGACTGAGCTCTCGCGGTCAAGGCGGAGGAGGCGGAGGATTCGGTATTGGTTCGGTAGGTGGCGTTCCACCTGGGATTCTGTACATCCTCAGAAAGACTCCATGCAATGGGCAGGTAACTATAGAAGTGGACCTATCAGAAGCGACCACGGATCCCAGGTCAAGGCCGCTCGTAATGCCCGGTGATACCTTGATACTTCGATACAAGCCATGCGAAGAAATCTTGAATTTCGGCCTTGGAAGCTTCTTCACCTTCGGGTTCCAAGCTCTTCTCCAGCCTCGATAGCCTGGAGGTGTAGTTCAGATTAGAAACAAAAGAGAGCAGGTCCGAAAGGACCTACTTTCTTTTGTACTATCTCGTTACTTGCCTTCCAATGCTGGGAACATCTCTCGAGCCATCTGAATAGCGGCGGGCCCAACAAGAACGACGAATACCCCTGGGAAAATAAAGACAACCAGAGGGAAAATCAGCTTGACCGCCGTTTTTGCAGCTTTCTCTTCCGCGATCTGCTGACGTTTGATCCTCATCGAATCGCTCTGCACACGTAGCGCCTGAGCAACACCAGAGCCAAACTTATCCGCTTGAATCAAAAGCGTTGCAAGTGTCCTGAGATCTTCAACTCCCGTTCTCGAACCTAGTTCTTGTAAGACAGTGGCTCGTACCATTCCCATCTGAAGGTGCAGTGTGCTAAGTTGAATTTCATCGGAAAGAACTCGAAATGCTCCCCGCATTTCGTCGGCAACTTTCCGCATGGCTTGGTCTAAACCTAAACCGGCTTCTACGCTGACTACCAGAAGATCCAAGCAATCGGGCAATGCGAGTGTGATTTGTTTCTTCCGATTCGACCGTAGAAAGTCTAGCACCAGTTCCGGTAGAAAGAACGCGATCCCGCCACCCAATACAGCGCGAAGAAGAATGGATTGGTTCAACCCAGACGTGAATGCGGTTGCACCGCCAGCGATAACGACCGCAACAGTAGCAACGATCACCTTGATCGACAGAAACATGGCTGGCGCAGCTTCAGAACGAAACCCCGCCTCCGATAGTCGTTGTACGAGTTTACTTTTCTCAACCTCAGTTTTTGGTTCGAGATGTTTTGCCAAAGAGGGTGACGCTTTTTCAAGAGCTCTCGTTAGTTTATCTACACCCGCCGCTTTTCCTTTTTTAATCTTTTCTACTCTTTTGCGATCATTCAACATGTCCAACCGAGACTCTGCTGCTTGATTCGTATCCTTGGAAAACATATCTAGCAAGAACCATACAGTCGCGCACACACCCAAAAATACGCAGAAGATGATCAGCCAACGTTGCTCCAAGGCGGCCAAGAAATAGATGTTCATTGTTTTTCCTAAGAATTAAACCTTGATATCGATAATTTTCTTGATCACAAAGGCACCGGTCAACTGCATGACGATTGCACCACCGAGCATCCACTGGCCCATTGGATCGGAAAACAACTTCATGATGTAGTCTCTATTCAAGAACATCATCATTGCGAAAAGCCCAGGGGGTAACGCGAGGAGCACAATCCCCGACAATCTTCCTTCTCCCGTGAGAGCTTGGATTTGTCCCGCAAGCCGGTATCTTGCCCTAACGAGTCGGCCAATCTTGTCCAAGATCTCAGCCAAATCGCCACCCGTTGTTCGCTGGAGAATGACGGCCGTCGCAAAGAACCGAAGGTCCAAGTTTGGAATTCGTTTTGTCATCGACTCCAAAGACGCCTCCAGCGATACGCCTAGATTCTGCTCTTCAAAACAACGGCCGAACTCTTTTGCGAGGGGATCCTGCATTTCCTCGGATATAAGACCAAATCCCGAACCAAGCGAATGCCCAGCTCGGAGCGACCTGCTTAGTAATTCGAGAGCATCAGGCAACTGGGCATTGAACTTCGCAATTCGACGTTTTCTCTTCAAGTTCACCCAAAGAAAAGGTAGGAAAAACAAAATGACACCTGCAACAGGCGCGATGAAAATGGGAATGGGCGCAAAAGCGCAACCCAAAGTTCCTGCGATTGCCAGACCAATACAAAGGAAGGTGAAGCTAGACAGAGGCAATTTGATTCCTGCCTGTTCAAGCAACGTTTGCATGTCGAAAGTACGACGCATCCAATCGTCAAGAAAAGAAGCTGAATTCTCTAGAGGGTTCCTCAATCGGAGAGAATCATCCTCCCCTAAAGTATCCTTACTTCTTTTCTTCGTCAGCGACGTCAGTCGAGATTCCACGATTGAATCTTCATCACCGCGGATCGCAATGATGACAGCCCCTACAATGGCTGCAACACAAATCCCTGTACATGCCACAGTGATCAATACCAACATAGGTTACGCTCGCATCATTATTCGTTGACGGAATGCACTTGCAGGCAACTTGATTCCTGCAGCTTCCAGCCGAGGCATGAAAGACGGTCTCACGCCCGTTGCTTCAAAGTAGCCCATGGCCTTGCCGCTCTCATCCACTCCGTCTTGGACAAATCGAAAGATGTCCTGTAGCACCACGGTGTCCTGCTCCATTCCCTGCACTTCTGTAATATTCAACACTCTTCGGGGTCCACCCTGAAGTCGGTTCGCTTGGATAATCAAATCGACTGCGCCTGCCACTTGCTGACGGATCGCTTTCACGGGTAGATCAAATCCAGCCATCATCACAAGCGTTTCCAGACGAGCGATCGCATCGCGAGGTGAATTGGAGTGAACGGTGGTCATCGACCCGTCGTGCCCCGTATTCATCGCTTGGAGCATGTCCAACGTTTCACCACCTCGACATTCGCCGATGATGATTCGTTCCGGCCGCATCCGCAGTGCGTTACGAACCAGATCCGTCGCCGTAATCGCGCCCGTACCTTCGATGTTGTTTGGGCGAGTCTCCAATCGAACAACGTGCTCCTGCTGGAGTTGAAGTTCCGCAGCGTCTTCGATAGTGACGATACGTTGATCGTTCTGGATGAAACTACTCAGCGTGTTTAGCAGCGTCGTCTTACCAGAACCCGTACCACCACTGATAATAATGTTCAGTCTCGCTTTGATACAGCCTTCGAGCAGCATGACCATTTCAGGTGTAAGCGCTTTGAAGTTTAACAACCCCTCAAGCTTGATGGGGTTAGCACCAAAGCGACGAATAGAAACACACGCTCCGTCGAGTGCTAAAGGTGGAATGATCGCGTTCACCCGAGAACCATCCTCGAGTCGAGCATCGACCATGGGGCATGTTTCGTCTACCCGCCTTCCTACTTTCGAAACGATTCGATCAATGATTTGCATCAAGTGGGCATTGTCTCGAAACTCGACTGCCGTCTTCTCGAGTTGGCCCTTTCTTTCCACAAAGATATTCTTGGGACCGTTGATGAGAATGTCGCTTATCGCGGAATCTTTCAGAAGGAATTCCAAAGGACCGAGACCGAGCGTCTCATCCAAGACTTCATCGATTAATCGATCTCGCTCCGACCGATTAAGGTGTGTGTTCTCCACCTCGCAGAGGTGTTCTACGACCAGTCGAATTTCTCGTCGAAACGATTCGCCCTTCAAATCCCCAACTCTCGATAAATCGAGCTTGTCGACCAATCGTTGGTGAATCCTGCGTTTGATTAGCTCAAACTCGTCTTGCTTCGCTTGGTCCGGTGATCGAGATGCACTGAGTACAGGTTTCATGGCTTCCTACAAAATTCTGCGTTCAACAACGAGAATATGTTGCAGGACTCCATGCTCAAGAAAGAAGTATCTCTTTCAAGTCGCTAGGAGCATGAGCCACGACTCTTGCACCATATTCTCTAAGTTCAGTCTCGGGACGAAATCCCCATGCGACTCCAATCGCAAAAAAGCCAGCGTTGGCCGCAGTTTTCATGTCGGTGTTGGTATCTCCGACATAAGCGATACGATCGGGATGAAGTTGAAGTGTCTCGGCCATCCACAACGCACTTGCAGGATCGGGTTTGCGTGGGAAACGGTCTGAATGCCCAACAACCATGTCAAAAGAAATCGATGGAAAGAAATACGAGGCGCATTTTTTAGTAAAGGGATCCAATTTGTTGGAAAGAATACCTAGCTTCAAAGCGGTTGTGCGAATCGATTTCAGCAGTTCGACGATTCCATCGTAGGGTTTGGAGTGATTCTTCCAGCAGTTCGAATATTCCGCTTCGAATCGTTGCATGCACTCTGTTCTCAATTCATCGTTGTTCGCGCATGATGGCAATGCTCTTTGAAATAGCATGCTCACGCCGTCTCCGACCAAATAACGATAGTCCGAAACGAGATATGTCGGACTTCCTAATGAATGGAGCACACGGTTTGCAGCTTCCGCGATATCCTGAATAGAGTCGAGCAGGGTGCCATCCAGGTCAAAGATTACCCCATCAAACGAACTAGTAGACGAAGACTGCGAATTCATGGCGCAGCCGCCGAACCGCTGGTATTTTCCTTTTCGGGCTCAACCCAAAGTTCGGCCGTGTCGGCATGATACCGGTAAACCATACCCGTCGGTAAAGTAGGTAGCTTGATCTGGTTGGTTACAACCTCCTTCATGTACTCTTCGTGGTTTCTGGGTGGCCTTCCATGATACGCTTTGAATAAATCCATTTGTTTCGGAAGCTGAATCTCGAACACTACGCGCTCTTTTAGCTTGAAGTACGCGAGCGCAGGCGCCGAAACCATGCTCGCCGGATTGCTGGAAGAGGTTCCCTCGAGACTGTCTCCTTTGATTCCAACACCCGTTTTGGCAACTTGGCTTTCCATGGCGGGTTTGTTCTCGAGTGCCGCGGCTGCTTCATCCGCTGCTCGTTGCTCCCGAAGTAGTTCTTCTTGGGGTTTACAACTCGCTAGAAACAAAACAAGCATCGAAAACCCAATCAATCGTCGCATCATTGAACTGCCTCTTTCTGAGTTCCATCAAAATCGTTTGAGTTGAACGCCTTGAAAAACGCTTTCTCGTTGACCAAGTTACAATCATTCGAACAACTGAGCAACTCTCGGACGACAACCCTAAGAAAGAAACTCGCGAAGCTTTTCGCGAATGGAAGGGGGAATAGTCGTTTTTACTAGGCTCCTGGAAGCCCCTACCGTGGAAGGCCCTGCCGTGGAATCCCCTGCCAAATGGGTACAACAGACACAGACTGTTTCGCAAATGGCGACGCTGCCAGACGGACCATTTATCGTCGAAGTGTAAGTAACACTCGTTTCACCAATCTTCTTCACACTCAGTTCGATTTTGAGACGATCTTCAAAGTAGGCCGGACCGAGAAATTCCGCAACAATTTTAACTCTTGGCCAAGTGATCGAGCCTAGGGCGTGAGAAAACACACTTAAGCCCAGTGACCGCAAAAAGGCATGCTCTGCCTGCTCCGAATACTGCATCAAGGCAGAAAAATGAGCAATTCCAGCAGCATCTGTATGGCAGAACTCGACGATCGTCTCATGCAGGAAGCGATTCAATCCAGCAACACAATCCTTCCAAACAAGGACTAATCGCCAACGTAGGGCATCAGAGCCATAAATCGCGCCCGCTTCACAGCCTGGCTGACGGCATGCTGACTGGCTGCAGAACAACCCGATTTTCTACGAGAGACGATGCGGCCGTGACGATTTACCAATTTCGAAAGCAGTTCGATATCTTTGTAGTCAACATACATCGGGCGAGGCCGTTTGCCATCAACCAACAGGGGATCCTTCTTCTTGATCCGAACTTTCATTCTGGCACGTTTGCGAGGAACTCGCTTTCCATTTGGCGGCCGCCGACCGAAGGATCCTTGGAAATCTGACATTATTGTGATCGAAAACCTCTAAAACGACTGCTGGACGCGAATGCTCCGACGCCCGGAAGGACAAACTGAGGGGAAAATGATATCTCGCGTCCACCGAGCCTTCAATAGCCAATAGCCCATGGATCTATAGTTTTCATGGGTTTACTTATTGAAAAAGCTACTACAAGACGCACAGAGTGACTGGAAATCATTGAATAAACGCATTCATTTCTCATTTCAATGGATGTTGACGTGTCTAGTGACGAAGGACATGAAGCAAGAACCGATAGCTTGCTAAATCTCACAGTGGATCCCTCGCGCCCCATGAACTCGACTCGCACGCAACCATTAAGTTCAACCTTCTCGGTTCTTACCCAGCCTCGGAATCTAGCTTCCATTGAGGTTTTGGAGTTTGCACTTCGATGCGAAATCCCTGCCATTCGAATTGGAGGAGTTCAGGCGTTACTTGCCCGAAATGGTCCTAAGGAGATGGAGACGATTGTCCGGTGTATTGACCTGTGCGATGCGGAGGAGATTTCTCTCCTCAGGAGTCACTCCTCGTTGTTCATTACTCCCGTGGAAGCCGCGCTCGCAAGTAGAGAGCCGGAAACCCGCCAGCGAGGCTTGATCGCAATTGCAAAACTCCAGCTTCATGATCTTTTTCATTTTTTGGTGGCTTCAGCCGAATCAGCCGATGATCCCCAGCAAATGGTGGCCGCGCAACTCATCGATAGTTTGGCGGCTGAGTTTGGGAAGAGTGCTAGACAACACTCTTCTGCTAGGGCGTTTCCCGCCAGAGAGCGATTGCTAAACGACTTACTCATTTCCGTTAGGAGTTATTCGAAGCATCGCAACAACGCGATAGTCGATGCATTCCTAATGTGTTGCCATTGGGACGATGACTGTTACCGCGAGCTGTTTTCCCCAATCGCTGCAGATGGATTTCCTGTGGTACTGAAGCGTCTCAAGCAACTAAACCGGGATGGCGCAGATGAATTGGCGTGCGGTTCATTTTGGGCAAACAATCCCAATCAGGCGAGTCTAGAAGTGCTGATGGATCGCGATCCCGCGAAAACACTTCGAATGATGACGACTTTGGAAAAGCGCTTTACAGCGACTCCATTGTTCAAGGAAAACTTCTCAAACTTCCCGCTTCCATTGATCAAAAACCTGGACCTGGCCTCGATGCAACTTGATTCGATCGACGTGAAGTCCCTGCTGCGATTGCTGGTTGCCACTGGCGTCAACGAAGACGTGCTGATTCACAATGTGAATTTTGCGGCCAAGAGTAATGATCACGACACAAACCTTGAGTGCATCAATGCGATTCGCTCACTGAGAACGCTAAAATCTGAAATTGTTGTCATGGTTTTGAGCGACTGTTTTGATCGTCCGGATATCGAACCCTACGAACCTCCCCCCTGGAAAGCATCTTACCGAAGCGCACTCGAACAATTGCTTAATGATTATTACGATCTCCCCAATAGTCTGCGAGTCGCAGTGAACGCAGCGCTTTCGGAGTTCAAAACGGAGGATCTGTTTCGACACGCCGAAGGCTGGCCAGAATCGCATGTCAAGGCGTACGGCAGAATTGCGAGACTTGTGGACAAAGACTGTGTCGATTTCTTGAAGGTGGAAATCAAGTCCCAGTCGCATTTGAAACGAGCAAATGCAATCCGCATGATTAGATACCTGGGCAGTGACGAGCAGCTCATGGAACTAACCATGATGGGATTGGATGATCCAAACAAATTAGTTCGTGTCGAAGCGGTTCAATCGGTCGCTTTAGGGCACGACAGCGACTCCGCTATCGAACTGCTTTCGCCCTTGATTTGGGATGAAGAGTCTAGCGTTTCTGAGGTCGCCGCACATTCGATCCGCCAACTCGAGAATATTCGAAACACGAACAAGAACGGCTAGATGATGTGGACAGTCCCGCTCAAGGTTTTTGACATCTACCGGTTGTCATTTCTTTTCGCAGATATATTTCGCCCCCAGGGGTACGACAAAGTAAAAACCCCCTGGTCTTCGATTTTCCTCTGGACATTTGCTTCGATCATGGTCTTGATTGCCATATGGACCATCGCGGTCGTATTTGCAAATTGGTTCAGAAAACCAAAATACTCGAAGAAGAAGCTCTTCCGCACATTAGCTCGCAGGCATCGGCTCTCGTCCAAAGAGGTTGCGATTTTGAACCAGCTTGCCAAGAAACTTCCTCCCTCCGTACCGGCTGCTGTCTTGTTTATCGAGCCATCGTATTGGAAATCGGTAAGTGATACGCAAAAAGAGAGTGCCCACGAGCTAGCGAATAAGATATTCGGCTCCGCGTTCCAATCGCAAACGTATTGATCTCGCTTGGAAGATAGGCGTGAAGACTTTTGCCTGGCTGACACAAGGGGCAGCCTTCAAAATCCGATAAGAAAAGCTAAGATATCGATCTATTGAGCCATCTCAGCATCCCAATCACAAGCAATTGGATTGAATATGATCGACGAAAAGTTGAAATCTCTAGGACTTGAGCTTCCTCCTGCACCGAAGCCGATTGGGTTGTACAAACCTATGCTCGTGATAGGCGAACTGGTCTATGTTTCGGGCCATGGCCCACTAAAGTCCGACCGCACCTTGATCACGGGTCGTTTAGGTAGCAAACAAGCTGACGGGCTAACGCTAGAACAAGGCCAGAATGCTGCCAGGCAAACCGGTTTAGCAATTCTAGCCACACTGAAAGCAGGCCTTGGATCCCTGGATCGTATCGCTCGTGTCGTTAAATTGCTTGGTCTGGTTCGATGCACCGACGACTTTGATCAACAACCTGCAGTCATCAACGGATGCAGCCAATTGTTTGTGGATCTTTGGGGGGATGACTTCGGCATTGGGGTGCGAAGTGCCCTGGGAACAAATGCATTACCGGGCGGAATTGCGGTTGAAATTGAGGCCATTTTCGAGATTCGCGGTTGATTAGGCCTTGAGAAAGAGCTTCGACCCTCGACAATCGGCGGAATGTCAGACCGCCAAACATTTACCTACCTGAGTCGTACCTTTGAAGCGGCTGGAATCCAGCCCAAGACCAAATACGGCCAGAACTTCCTCATCGACCTAAACATTCTCGACGTTTTGTCGAGAGGTGCCGACTTCCAGCG
>Ga0315899_10006713_pt1 | contig 12407 bp, 14 predicted proteins | sample LakEriMetagenome_2_FD_203518 | JGI IMG/M metagenome (GOLD analysis project Ga0315899, IMG submission 203518) | Freshwater fungal communities from buoy surface, Lake Erie, Ohio, United States - Buoy 4 MA112 | ecosystem: Environmental > Aquatic > Freshwater > Lake | place: USA: Lake Erie, Ohio... | reverse complement strand
TCGTTCCGATAGTCAAACGATGAACTATTTGTCCGCCGGCCGCGTTGAGGTGAAGAGCGAGATGCCGCTAGGCGAAGTGCTCTTTGATTTCTATGGCAAACTGAAAATGATCACGCGTGGTTATGGCTCGTTTGATTACGAGCCGATCGAGTATCGAGCCACCGACATCGTCAAGGTTGACATTCTGGTGAACAAAGAGCCGATCGATGCCCTCTCGTATTTAGTGCACCGAGACAAGGCTCGAACGCGGGCATTACATTATTGCGAGCAGCTTGCGGAAGCGATCCCAAGGCATCAGTTCAAGATACCGATTCAGGGGGCGATTGGTGGTGAGATCATCGCGCGTGCGACGATACAGCCCTTTCGAAAAGACGTTACCGCAAAGCTCTACGGCGGGGACGTAACGCGAAAGAACAAGCTGCTTGAGAAGCAGAAGAAGGGGAAAGCGAAGATGAAGCAATTTGGGAGCGTGAACATCCCACAAAAGGCATTCATCTCCGTCCTACGTTCCGACAACGACTAATTGTCTATGGTTTGTGACAGAATTATCTATTATCTATGGTTTGTGACACAATGGTCCATGGATTGTGACACATTGTAGAACGATTGTCCTCAATCGTTTCCCGAGCCATTGAGGACGCGTTTCCCGAACAACCCGAGCAATTTTGGACAATTGCTTTACTTTGGACGAGCGACTGCCGGCTCGGATGACCGGCGGAGCGGTCAACGACAATGGGTTCAGTCTTCGGCTAGTGTTTTGATTTTGGGTTTTTCTGCCGTTTGCTCATCACCTGCGGGGCCAATCTTCAATTCGCCCGAGGATTTGGGCGGAGGAAGATCCCCTTCGGATGTGAACTTTTTCTCATCCTTTGGTTCAACCGGAGGTTTCCCTGCCGATTTGGAATCCACTCCACCAGCCGGTAGGACTTGAGAGTTCTTATCGGAGCTTCCGGATGCGGTAACCACTGCTGGTGAGGTTGTCGTCGTGGCTCCGCTTATGACGGGATATTCTGCGATTGCATTTCCAAGTGCATCGATTGGAATGCGAACCAATCGAGTTCGAGCCACCATGCGAGTTTCGGTAACTGGAACCGATCTAGCAATTCTTTCCGGCACTTGGACTTTGTTGACAATCTTTTCGGTGATGGGCGTTCTCACGATCACGTCATGAGTGACGACTTCATCCCGATAGGTCGTCAACTCGACAGGCACTTCCCGCGACACGACTTCGGGAACATACTCAATCTTTTGGCGCGCTACTTTTCGAGTGACTGGCTTTTGGACCGTGTGCGGGACGACGACCTTTTCTTGGTAGGTTTCCATGCGTTGCACTTGGATTGGAACTGTTTGTTCGACGACTTCATTTACCATTCGAGTCGAACTCACGGGCACTTGCTGTTGAACCACTTCGTTTTGAAGTCGTGTCGTCGTGACCGGAATCTGTTGCGCGACTACTTCTGCATGCATTCGCGTGGTAGTGATGGGCACTTGTTGTTGCACCGTTTCATTCACCATGCGAGTGGAGTAGACAGGCACTTGATGGCTAATCGTCTGTGGCATGTAGCTCGTTTGAGGAACCGCGAACTGTTGGTAGTTCGGTTGATAAACGGGTTGACTGTAAACTTGTCCTGCAGCTTGATAAGGAACCCACCCCAGGCCTCCGCGGCGATAGGCGCTCATTCCGGTTTGGTCGTTGACATTGTAACCGCCTGACTGCCATCGCAATCGATAGGTCGTGTCGCCTGGCTGGTAGTATTGCTGTTGAGCATAGCCACCCACATCTGCAACCACCGGCTGATAAGTCGTGACAGGTTGTAGCTGAGTCTGGTTTTGAGTTTGATACGTCAGGTCCGTTACAGGACGCTGCACGGTATAGCTTTGGGTTTGCACGGTGGTCTCAGTCACAGGCCGTTGCACGGTGTATTGCTGAGTCTGGTAGGTCGTCTCGGTAACCGGCCGTTGAACAACAACGTTCTGTGTATGCATGACCGTGTCGGTAACTGGCTTCTGGACCAAGTAGTTTTGGGTTTTGTATTGAGTCTCGGTTACTGGTCGTTGCCGAGTCACCAATTGTTCCACTTGAGCGGTTTCAGTAACCATCGTGGTTTCATCAACCCACTCTTCTTTGGTCACAGGTTTCCATACGGTGTATTGTTCTACACGTTTTGACGTTTCCGTGACGGGTTTGCGAACGGTATAGCTGCGTTGTTCTTTTCGCTCTTCGTAGGTCGGACGGTACGTGACAACTTCTCGCTCATACGTGCGATCTTCATATTCGATGCGCATCGTCGTCACTTGCACCGGTTCCATCACCGTTTCTGTTTGCAAGCGATAGCGTTGCACTGGCTCACAGAGCTGCCCCACGACGGTGCCTTGCCCCACGACGGTGCTTTGTGCAGGTATGGTGCTCTGTCCGAGAGCTGTACTCTGCCCGAGGGGAAGGGTCGGTATCGCAAACACAGAGGATGCAATCGAACCGATCCAAAGGGTTTGGCGGAATTGGTTTTGTCGATGAGTGCGTAAGTTCATTCGTAATCTCTCTGAATTTCATGCACGTTAAAGTTCACCCGTAGTTGAGTGGAGGCGACGAGCTCAAGTGAAGGGGCTTGAGGGAATCGGTGCACAATCAGTTTAATATTGGTTTACAACGGCCGAAGTTTCAAATAAGAATGTAGATTCCGTCGGGTAATTGTGATCCCAAGTGGTTACTAATCCGAACTTTAGGAAAACTTTAGTTTTTTGGGACGGACTTGGCACTTGGTTACCATTACAAACATCGCATTCGTTGCAATCGTCAAAGACTGCAAAGTTGAGTTATCCATTTTACCCAAACCCACCATACTGTCGGCCGCATGAATGAACAGCACGAATGGATCGAATCGACAGCGATGCATTATCAAAAACTGGAAGCAATACTCTTCGATCGCAACATAGGCATTCTCGTCGTGGGACATGGGACTCGCAACAAACTAGGCTCCGCGCAGTTGCTTCGGTTGGTGGAACATATTCGAGAGTTGATACCGCAAGCGAGTGTCTTTGGATGCTTTCTCGAGCTGGCAGAACCCGACATTGCAACGGGGGTTCAACGTCTCCAGGAGATGGGTTGTACATCGCTTGTCGTCGTGCCGGTGCTATTGTTCACTGCGGCACATGCAAAGTCAGATATCCCCGATGCGGTACAGGAACATGCAACTCGATTCGGAGTCCATGTTCTGAGCCAGACGCCGTCACTGGGAACGCATCCTCGCGTACTCGAGCTATCCAAGACCCGCTTTGAAGAGGTCGTGCGCCTGCCGAACAACTCCGTTTGTCCGGAGGGTGGCTGTGCAGACGGCAGTTCACCGCGCACTCGCTGCCGGGTGTATCAGGAGCGTCCTGAGCGATGCACGCTTCTGAACTGGCTGGAGGGGCGTCACTCAGCATCGGCGTATCCCTTCGGCAAGATTGCGTTGGCGATGGTGGGCCGGGGGACTAGCGATCTTTCCGCGTTGGCACATATGCGGGAATTAACTCGATTGCGTGTGCAATTGGCAAAGAACGGGACGGAGCCGGATGGGGTCCAATGGTCTGAAACGGGTTTTTTCGCAGGTGGAAGTCCTACGGTGGATGAATTGTTGGATGGAGCGAGCCAATCTGGTTGTGACAGTGTCATTGTCCAGCCGCACTTGTTGTTTGAGGGGGAGTTGATGGACCAGCTTCGGGAAAAGGTGCGAACGAGAAGGGAAAACGGTAGCGGACCGGCATGGTGGGTCACGAGAAGCTTGGGGGCAGATCCCAAGCTAGCCGAGGTTTTCGTCGGTTTGCTGATGGATCAAAGTGCCAAGTGGTAGGACTTGCGAAAACGTAAGCTTTTCGCATATCATGTAAATCGTTGGAGGATAGCCGAATGGTTAGGAACCTGATTCGAAATCAGGCGTCGGGAAACCGATTGAGGGTTCGAATCCCTTGTCCTCCGCTAGGTTTTCGTTGACTTTAGCGGAAAAATCACTGTTTTCCCTGGGATTCTGAAGGTTTTCTTCCGACAGCTTCCGATTGTTGCCGACCTTTACTGCGTTGCTTTTTACGTTGCTTTTGGGCTCTCGTGCGTTGCAATATGCGTTGCCTTGGATCGCTTGCTCAAAGTCGGAATCGGTAACGAGAAGATAGTTCTTTCTGGCAATCGCTTCCGTGTTGCCGAGCCAACTGCAAACCACATGGAGTGGGAATTGTCGCTCCAGCTCGGTTTGCCGACTTGCCCTCATGGAATGGAACAACCGTTTCCAGGGTGGAATACCCGCTTTCGATAGCTTCTTGAGAAACTGCGTTCTAAGGTTCGCGCATTTCCAACCGTCCCCGGTGTTGGCAGCATCCCGATAGGCTTGCTTATCGACTACAAACTCGGCACCGTCCTTTGCCAAGTCCCATGCTTTCTCCAAGTACGGCCGCAGCTCTTGGAAGATAGGGCAAGAACGAATACCACGCCCTTCATGATGTTCAACCTTGGGCTCGGGAACGGCCATCCTAGAGCTTTCCCAATCGATGTCGGACCATTTCAGGCTCAACACTTCGGAAGGGCAGCGAAGCCCGCCAAAGCGACTCAGCGCAACGATAGTTTGCCAAGTCGGATCCAAGAATGGCATCAGCTGTTCGATTGTTTCTATCGGCACCTCAACATTGCTCTTGGTCGATGGTGTTGTTGTTTTGATCTTTGCGAAAGGGTTCTTTGGAATGATTTCCCAATCGATGGCATCGTTGACGAATTGGCGAGCGAACCCAATGCGTTTGTGGATGGTGGTTGACTCCATGCCCTTGCCCTTTAGCCCTTCGTGGAATGCCTTGGCATGGCCGACCGTTATCTCATCCAATCGAATATCCACGGGCATCAACTCATTCAAATTCGCGACCACCTGACGCCATACGGCCACCGTCCCTGGTTTGACGCTAGGCGAATGCCTTTTCATGAAGTCAGCAAGATGCTCTTTGAGTGTCGGCACCTTGGTCTTGGGCTCTAATGGCTCGACCAACCCGACCGCTTCCAACTTACTTCTCAAGTCGGGGTTCGTCTCCGTGACACTCACCAACCAAAGGCTTGTATCCCGATCCATCGAACCCGTGATCGTGGACGACAACAACGCCTCAACTCGAATCTTGATCGACTCAGCATCTCGCTTGGGTACTTTGCCCAAGTAGAGGGTTTTGCGCTTACGATCGGCGGCAACAAACTGAATACGGCGCGTGCCGTTATCAAGCGTAATCAAACTAGCCATAGTACAACCCCTTCATGGTTGAAACCTTCAAAATGAAACATGCGGAAACCGATGAAGGATTCGGCTTTCGGGTTCGATGCCCTATCCGCATGAGTAAATCATACCAAAAAACACGCGTAGGCTTTTTGATAGGTCTAACCGTACACATCGGCGACTAGCCCGCGCGTGTATTGATTCGAATTAGGATCGTCTTGTTGTCACCGGGATGGAAGCATTGCTGACCCGCTTCAACTCGGGCTCTCATGGCCGCGACCTTTTCGATGCTACCCGCTGGATGTGGAGTCGACACAAGTGGCGATGGCGGTTCGACCATAGTGATGGTCCCCCGTATACTTTGAGCCTTGGGAAGCACTTCAGGCACCCGGCGCGACTCAATTTGGCAAAAACGCAGCACACCGTTTATGGGGTCAGGGGTGATTTCCACCAAACCTCCCAAAATCGCCCCCATCGAGTTTTGACAATGACCGGCATGATTCGACGTTGGTGATGATTCGGACTCACTAGGGCTCAAAATACGAATACGGTCAGTCATCGACGGACCTCTCCCCTTCCCCGAATAGGTTTTCGAGACCGAGGTCTCTGGCGATTGCATCCATGTCGACACTTTTGGCCGAGTGCGATGGATGCGCCGAGTGCTTTAGCTCATCTCGCTGATTTTGTGCTTCGAGCGCGACGATGATTTCAATGGCCTTAATCTTAACACGGGGGTTGTCTCCGTCCAAAAACTCATTGAGAGAGTCGATGATGTGGCTTTTCATTTGGTCGGATATTGGCCATCGTTTTTTGATACTAAACTCAACGAGCCGTAGGTCGGAGTGGAATCGTTTTTTATCTTCGAACAGCATTTTCTAAAATCCTAAAAATATGGACTGTGTATTTGGGAATCGCCCCCGTTCGTCGTGACGGGTATTGCCATTACTGGACGGGACCCCGATTGATGGCGGGCTAGGGTGGACACCATGCTTGCGCGACTCGTGGAGCCGTATGTCGAAGCGTAACGGGTAAAAACGCTAGGACCGACAAGACATGGTGCCACCAATGTACAATCAAGACTTCCTTCTTGTGACTTTATTCTTTCTCGCTCGATGTAGACGACCAATCGCCCATGCGGCAGCGAGGTCGGCATTAGTGATGCTCTTTGGCAATCCCAATTTTTTCAAAGCGCGAATGATTGGTGGTGAAATTATGGTTGACCTCATGGTGCTAGCTTCTCCCTCGAAATTTGGAATAACTCGTTGGTGATTGGGGTCAACGCGGCATCCAACTCAGCAACAGCTCGCGACAATTGGTTAACAATCGGCTGCTGGGAATTAAGCTCTCGCCGCCAATGTCTCAAATCTTGATGATCTGGGTGGCTCTCGTTCTTTTTGGCACGAACAAGACTTTCCACAGTGCTGGAGCACGTGCGAAGATACTGCTTGGCATAATCCAAATCCTGGACGAGCGGAGTTCTTTTCTGCATGACCTCCATGCGCTGTGCAAGTAACTCACGTTCGCGCGTGAGTAAACTTTCGTCCAGACAAGTTTCGCTCATTTTGGCTTCCAAATTGAGCGAGCTCAACATTTGGTTCTCGGCGTCTTGTAGTCGGGTAAACGCTACGTCAATAGCGGGCTGAAGTTTCTTGGCAGCATCTGAGAGGGCTCGTTGGGATTCCTCTAGTTTTGTTTTCAGTTCTGGCAATTCGCGCTCGACCTCAACGCGTTTCCTAAGTCTCTCAGCAAGCGCGAACCGCTCGACCATCGTCGAAACATCTATCTCAAATTGGCTAGCGTCCTTTCCAACATCATCGATGATTTCCGCCGCCTCATCTGCATCCCGCTCATCGCCATTGGCAACGCTGCGAACAAGCGACAGATATGCATCCGCCGCCGACAATTTGGCCTGCTTTTTCCGTGAAATAATCCTGTCGAGAATTGTACTTACACTCATTTTGTTTCCCGCTCCTTCTTTAAAATTTTGCTGTCTTGATAATCCGCGCCTACTACATGAATTGTCGCCGGCGATAGCACCGGATCAAGTTCGCGTTTGCTAGTTAAGAGCACAATCGACTTGGAAGTTCGGCCACATTCGGAGCAACGCTTGTATCGAACTAGATACCCACCAAAACGAGCGACAGAATAAACCAACAACTTGCCGACAAAACACACACTACATTTTGTTGCGACTCTCACGATTGCTCCACATCAAGCAATTCAACCCTCGGGCACTTACCCGAACCTCGTTCGACACGGACCAACCCAGATTTCTCTAAGTCGCGCAACCCACGCTCGACCGACTTGCGCCCTAGTCCAAATGGTTCACATCTCTTGATGCATAGGACTAGCCCAACCCGATCAGACCTCAACCCCGCCAGATACCACAACACCAACCCAACTACCAATGCATTGCGCCTAGGGATATTCGAAGCGCTAGTGAGCCACACTAAAGGAATCGGACCACGAATGAACGGGTTTGCTTGCTTCGTTTTCTTCCGTGTTGGCTTCTTGGGTGGTCTAAAACCACTAGCCCTGAATTGCTCTAGATCTATTTCCTTACCCATTAGATAGATACTCCATTATTATATTAAAGAGATAGTTAATGATTAGATATCTTATAAGAGAGACAGGTAGTCCCGTTTGGGCCCATACCCCGTCCCGTTTGGTTCCACGTCGGCTCCAAACGGGACGGGGTCAGTTCGGAAAGAATGCCCGTAATGAGTCTCCACATTTCGACCCCCCGCTCATCTTCAAACCGATTCGGATAGTTGATGATGTCGGCATCTGTTTCGAGCTCAAACCCCCCCAGCACGATGGCCGACGCTTCCCTCATGCATGCTTGTGCATCTTGGACCACATCCCCAATCGAGTCGCTCGGCCCTTCAATCAAAACGGCATCGTGGATCGGACAACACAGGCCAACCCCTCGCTCGACCATCATTGAACACGCCAACCGCAACATCTCGGAGCCATTCGACTGGCAAGGAAAGTTCGCCAACGAACGTGGGTTACAATCGGCCCCCACATGCAACCGCCAACCAAACACGGTTTGTAAGTAGCCATAGAGCCCAGCATGGTCCACCGCTGCATTGGACCATCGCCAAAAGTTTGAATAGGTTTTCTTATGCAACCTCAACAGCTCTCGACCAAGATCAACACACTCACCAATAGACTCAGCCAGCGACTCGGGCCCCATACCGTATTGGACCCCCAAAGAGCATGCCTTGAATAGTCCCCGCTGTCTCTTGTGCGATTGCTTCGTTGCATGCTCAGGAACGGCCCCAGCTTGCTTTGCAAACGCCAGATACGGATCCGTCGAGCGATATGCCGCTTTCATGTTCACATCGTTGGAGAACGCGGCAGCAATGCCAAATTCTTGTTGAGACCAATCCACATAGGCGACAGCTCGGCCCTCAGTCGGTTTGATAAGCGACCGCAACCAATTGCTCGGACCAAATATGAACTTCGAATTGCTTGGTTGATTGCGCCCCGTTCTGGATGCAAACGGACTCAGCAAACATCGATTGCGACCGTCGGCACCAACTCCCAACGACTCCAACCGCATTTGGCCGAGTGTGTGGCGAAGCTCTCGGAACTTGCCGACCTCCTTGGGGTTACGCTTTGCCATTTGTCTGAAGGTCTCATCATCCAACGCCAACGAACCACTCGGCAACCTAGGCCAAGCAACACCATTTCGGACCAAGTAGTCGGCCCATCGGTTGGCCTTGAATGTGCGACCTTCATAAACCTCAGACTTTGGGTCCACAGATTCAATCAATCGCTCTTGGACCGTCGGCCAATGCTCACGCAATTGGCCCAGTAAATCAGCATCAATCGGAACGCCCCGATGCTCCATAGAGGCGACAGAACGCATATATCGACCACGCAACAACGCAAAACGTAAATCAATTCGCTCAATGGTTTTCTCCAGTAGTTTGGGCAATGCATTAACATCGGTTTCACAGTAGTCGAGCAATGCAAGGCGCTCGGCTTCGTTGTACGGCCCTCCTCGCATGGCCAATTCCCGCATCTCTTGTTTCTCGACCGATGCCAAGCAATCGAGACCGCAATAGTTCAGAGCTCCAAGCAACCCATTGCCACCGGGAACGGTCAGCCCATTCGTCAAAACTCTGAACTCGCAGTAAAGGTCTAGAACACGATTTGGCATAGGCCAACCCAACGCCAAATGACAACCCAACTCGGCGCTCGCAAAGTAGGCGACGAATAAGGAATCGTCTCCCACATCGTAAGGCGGTTTCTCTGTCGATCCATCAACGAGCCATTGTCGAATGAGTTGATTCGAAAACAGCTCCCGAGCGACCAGGCAAACGGGTTTGGGCCGTTCACCTGGGTCAGCTCGGAACTCAAAATCGACAAACCAAACCGCCCGATAATCGGACAGCTTAGGATGCATCAGCTCTCACCCCTCAACCGTCTCAATACGGGGTGATCGGAGTCAGCAATAAACCGACCCTCAAACGCTAACCTCAGCAACTCCGCCATAGGAGGAGTATTGGTCCAATCAGCGCCCACATGCTCAGCTTTGGGCTCCTCATGCTTGTAGAAACCCGAGGCTTGGTCACTAATCAACTTGACCCACCTGGTCTCAGCTGTTTTGGCGATACCCATTGCTGAAGTATGCCATGCATTTGCCCTCCCATCGCTACTCGGTATGGTCAGATCCCAGAGGAACGGGGTGTCCGTCAACTTAGGCATGCAAACGACCAATAACTTGGGCTTTGCTTCGTTACCTAGCATCGAGGCGATGTCGGGGCTGACCAAATAAGTCTCACCTGAAACCTCATCCTTGAAGCAACAAGCGGGGAATCTATTTTCTTCCCCCGGTCGAACCTGAAAAAAATCCTGCTTCGGTGGCCGGCCGCAACGAATCGTTGTCAAGACTTGCTTAACCTGGGCCAACTCTGAAAAGTCTTGACTCAATCGCAACTTTGCTAAGTTCGCGGGGTCAAATGGATTTGGTTTTGCAGTAGAATCAGACATAGTTAAACTCCTTCTGACCCTGGTTGCTTTTGCCGAGCTTCCAGGGTTTTTTCGTTTTGGTACATGAAATCAAAATACAATTGAGTCGAGTCGCATGATGACTTAGACTTTTTGCGAGATGGTTTGCGAGACCTCAACCGCCAACATGCATTGCAAACCAATGCAGCGCCAAAACTTTGACGCCGAATCAATAGGTTTGACTGTGCTCCACAGTAGAGACAATCCGTTCTACCCCTCTCCATGCTCCACCTCCAGCATCTCCATAGCGGCATCATGCGGGATTCGGACAAGTCGCCCTATCTTGATCGCGCGAAGCTTCCCGGATTTGATCCAGGCGTATACCGTGCGTTCAGATACTCCCATTAAGTCGGCATGCTCTTGCATGGAATAGGCGAGTCGATTGTCGAGGGAGTTGTTGATCTTACGGATCATGGTTCCACCTCGCTTTGCTTAGGTGGTTTGACCGTCTCCAGCTCGGTCGCAATTCGCAACAAGACTTTTAGCTTTTCAGCCTGCGTTAAAACCTCGGCCAACCGTTCACGGACAGTCCGTGATGATGGTATGATTGGCATCGCGATTTTTCGCGTTCTAAGATCAATGGCCATGTGGCACCTCCTTTTGATCGAGATGCCAGCATCATCGAGTGGTCAGATGATTAAATCAGTGGGTGTAACTGTGCCACCGTTTAGTCTAAGAGCTACTGACTCCCCCTTTGCAGTCAACCAATAACCACCACCCCTACCCTCTTTAGATGCTATCAGTTCCAACCGCTTCAACTGATCAAACACTCTTTTTTCATCACCGGTGTACAACGCAGCTCTGACAATTTCCCTCGCTTTCATCCGATTCAATTCCGTACACCCCAACTCGCTCATGGCCTGTAGTATCGACTTGCTGTTGGGGTCGAGGGATTCGCCCAAACCGCTTTCTCGTGGGACGACACCACCGGCGCGGAACTCCCTCGTAATACGTTGATTCCAATCGGAGAGGCAGGGGAGAGCCCCAAGTTTAGGAGTGTACCCAATCATCCCACGAATTACCTTCTCAGCATCCTTATGAATCTTCAACTGTACGTTCATCCCACCCCAAGCCCGCCAGGCTTTATCAAGCACATGCTGGGTCCAAGTAACCGAATCGGGGGGCGTTTCAATTCTCAGACGTCCAACGGCTTCAGAGACGGACAACTCCAAAGGCTTCCACCATTTCTCTAGATCCTTAATCATCCACTCCAGGGTGGTCAGTTCCTCGCCCATTTGTTGAACGATATCACCCAATCCGTTCACACTTTCAAACACCACTTCTCCCGAAAGAACTTGATCGCACTCTTTGAGAAGGTCACGTATGTGATGGAGCTCACTAACCAAACGCAGAGTTGCGTTATAGGCATGATCAAGGGGGGCGTAATTGGCTGCAAACATTTTCGATACCTCAGTTTGTGGAATCGCTGTCACCCCACCGCGCTAACCTGAGGTAGCTAGCGTGATGGGTGACCGAGGGTGATCAAACCCCTGCGAATTCTCAATTATCGAGACTAGACCGACTTCTCGCTAGTCTGAGAAATTGCGAGCTCGTAGATACGGTTTTGGGTGGCCAGAGATAGGTTAGGCCACAACGCAATGAGCTCATCGAGCGCCCGAGACAGTTCGGTTTTGGTGGCGTTATCTCCAGCCCCCGACTGCACCCGTTTCTGCACCCATTTTCCACCTGATTCATTTTTACCAACGAATTCATTGGGCCGCGCACGGACTGAAAATCCGTGTGTCGCCGGTTCGATCCCGGCCCTGACCACTCTCTTTTTCGTCTGCTATCTGCTGACAAACGTTGCAAATCACTGACATTTCATTGGTTTCGCATCCGCCTACCCCCACCCCTCCTTTGGGGTGAGAAATGCCTTCCGTTGCCTCCAAAAGACATCCGCCGCGAATGGTCAGATACAACCATTGATGCTTCAACGATCGCCACCATGCTTCGATCATGCTATTCGAGAAGACAACGTCAACTTGAGCCACGAAAGCAGACACCGAGTAATCGACCAATTGAACGCTTGCAAAATCGTCAAGTATCTCGCGAAATTTGCCGTATGCAAAGATTACTTCACTTTCCGTACTCGCTTTAGCAAGATAAGCACTTCAACCTTTCATTCGTTCATGAAAAGCAATGATCTTCGGCATCTCGCATCTCTTT
>Ga0315899_10006712_pt1 | contig 12408 bp, 4 predicted proteins | sample LakEriMetagenome_2_FD_203518 | JGI IMG/M metagenome (GOLD analysis project Ga0315899, IMG submission 203518) | Freshwater fungal communities from buoy surface, Lake Erie, Ohio, United States - Buoy 4 MA112 | ecosystem: Environmental > Aquatic > Freshwater > Lake | place: USA: Lake Erie, Ohio... | reverse complement strand
AAGAACATGTTTTACAATTTTTAGCTAGTGCATACGATTACGCTATAAAGGCAATGAGTGAAGTGGATGAAAAGACACTTTCCAAAGAATTCAACTGGAGTGGCGGGAAGATGAATAAATTTCAATTCTTAAATCTCATTCAAGATCATCAATCACATCACGTTGGGCAACTCATTGTTTACCTCAGGTTAAATAATATTACTCCGCCAAAGTACATTGGTTGGTAAAAGACAAAGCTGGTAGATTATGTAATGTCAGAAGTTGGTGAAAGAATAAACCCTTTACTTTCTTCCTCTCCTCACTTATTTTATAACATGGATAAGTCAAACATGATGATTTCAGGGGACCCCAAAAAACTGTGCACCTTTCTGTGCACCCCAAAAAGAAAACCCTTGTAAGTATTTGACCTACAAGGGCTTATCGTTTTTTTAAGTGGTGTGGGGCGGGATCGAACATTCCCTCACTATCTTTTGAATATCAATTAATTACATATTAAAAAAGAACTGCTGTAGCCAAATTGTCGCTAGGGGTGAATTTAATATAAATAATTGGGGGAATCCATTTTAATGCCAATTAATGCTTTTGATTTTTCTTCCAGTAAATTCTCTTTATAAAGTAATTTTAGTTCCACAAACCTAATCCTAACTCCTATGAGAAAGCTGCTTTTAGCATCACTCTTATTTATTACGTATTTACCATTATTTAGTCAATCCCAAGTGTCTGGTGTTGTTCGGGGTCTAAGACCGAATGATTCTGCAATTGTAAGAATCCAAAAAAGTAGTGAATTTTTTTACTTTCAAAAAGTATATAGTAATGCATCTGGTGCGGATGCTCCCTTTCAATTTAACAATCTTCCAAATGGAAGATGGGCGCTTAGCATGGATGCCAGAGGGTACACATTTCCAACTTCTCGTGTATTGAATATTTCTAATGCAAATATTGGAAATAATATTTTCCAAATTACTCCTGCATCAGATACAAACTTTGTTTACCAATGGCAAGATGATAGCAGTTATGTAGGACATGCGCAGCAAGCATATATTAATGAACCTGTTACAGTTAATGTGCTAGGAATTGCTGAGCCAGTGCCTTCTGATTTTAATTCAGTTAACATTTTGAATGAGTATGGTTACTTATTAAGTAACGATAGTACAATATGGACAAACGAGGACACCTACCGTATTTATCAAATGTTCAAAAAATTAAATTTTCCTAAATATGGTGAACGTGATACAGTACGAGTTCGGGGTAAAATATTTATGAGTCTTAGGGCAATTGACCGAGATGTTGATTTTATTACTCAATCTGGGGTGGATTTGATTACAATTTCTAGAGCCGCTTTTACTTATGCTACACCTCAAGTAGTGACCGTAGACGGTGTAAAAGGAAAGTACTTTTCAAAACGTTTATACAACGCAGTTGTGTATTATTATACAAATCGGGGTAATGATGTTGCAAAAATTGATGAAATCGCAAGTAGAAGATATGGTTTGCAATTTTTAAATCCATCTCCTTTTTTACAAACATTAATGAACGAAACATCAACAAATTTTCAACAGTTTACTGCTGACGAAAAGTTAATAATACTATCGATGTTTGAAGAGTTTCCTGATGCTATGCAACGACAAGACCAGTTAAAATATCTTGTTAGACGAATAAATGGACAACCACACCCTTTATACCCGCTTGCTCCTGCAATCGCTTGGGTAACTAACCAAACAATCGAGTGGATGGAAAGCGCATTTAGTAGTCAGTCAATTGACTATATGCAGCGTTTAGTTCTTCACGAAAAAGCCCATTTTTTATGGGAGCATACATTTTCACAATCTATAAAAAATGAATGGATAACAATCGGAGGTTGGTTTCAAGATCCTTCAGTTCCATCAGGATGGTCCACTACAAATACTACCCAATTTGTCTCCGCTTATGCACATCTTAAAAATCCAAATGAGGATATGGCAGAGAGTATTGCTTTTTATATTACCAATCCGGATGCGTTGAGAAGTAGATCCCAGTCAAAGTTTGATTTTATACGTGATCGAATCATGAAGGGATCGGTCTATTTAGCAATTATTAATCCTGCTATGACCTTTACTGTTTATAATTTATTTCCGGATTATAATTATCCAGGAAAAATTAAGCGAACTAAAGTTGAGGTTGTTGGTGCTCCCAATGAGGATAAGCTCGTAAAGCTTGAAATTGAACTTACCACCTTAAATAACTCATTTAATGGTGCGAGTTGGGCCTCTTGTAGATTTACAAGTTCTATCGGAACAATTTTTGACATGGGACTAACTCCATCTGATTCAACTGGTACGATACTTAGGGGTCAAAAACTACTTTCAAAGCTTGCAAAATCTGGTTACTGGACAGTTGGCCAAATTGTCGTGGCAGATCAAGTCGGTAATTTAAGATTAGAAAATAACACCACGTATGGTTTGAAGTGTTTCGTGAATAATCCATTAGAAGATTTATTGCCTCCATTATATGTACAAAATACACTTACATTAGACAGTTTAGTTGGTAATTTTTCATCTTTTTCAGGTGATAGCTGTTTGGGTAATAGTCCAACAGACACTCTTTACAGTTGCAATTTTGCAACCCCTATGCAGGCACTAAAGGTTCAATTTAACATTCAAGAGAACATGACAATGGGCCCTGATGGAAGAGCGCTTGCAAGAATATTCCTGCCAACATTTGATCCAATTAATCCAACTAATCCACAGCCTTACAGTTTTGATGTTCAGATACCTGCCAGTAAAATATTAAACGACTATCCAGATAGTATTAAATCTGTAAAATTTTTCTTTCCTATTCCTGATTACTACCCTCGGGGATATTATTCTGTATCATCTCTTTTGATGATGGATGCAGCATTAAATAATCGTTTAGTATTATTAGATCTTGATACAGCTAATACAAATTATTTTTTGCCGCCAACTTTTGTGAATCAACGCGCCCTTAGGGATAGTCATTACTTCTATACTCAATATCCCGATTATTTGCCTCCTAAGATGGATTTAAATGATATTGAGATTAATGCAACTCCAACAAATCCTACTTCGCCTAATGGGGAAACATTATTTGAAATGTACTTATGGATAAAAGATACTTCTGATTACCCTGGCCATGCTTCAGGATTTAATCATTTAACTTATACTTTACGAGATCCACAGGGTCTAGAAACTACTGTAACTTACCAGCCAAATACATTTTATAGGATACAACCTGATTCTTCAATATTTGGCTGGAGGCGATATCGCTTCTCCCACATCTTGCCAGCTGGATCTCCTCCAGGCATTTGGGGAGTTTCTTCAATTGTGTTGCAAGACAAGGCAAGGAATAAAAAGTACTACAGCTTTGTCGAATTTGTTCGTTTTGATGTAGAGGGCTCCTCAATATTACAAAGAGATCCTTATTTAAATCTTGTCGGAGGAGCTGTAAACTCTAACAATGCTCCAACTGCAACATTTAATATTGGTTGTGATTCATGTGCAGGGCAGTATTATCGATTGAAAGTCTATAGTTCCATGGGAGGGGCTGTTCCAATTTTTACTGGGCAGCTTACTGCTGATACAATCCAGCTTTCCAACCTTAATTTGGTGGGTGTAAACGATGGTAACCTGCATGCCACTTTATTTATACTGGATTCTACACAGGCTTTGATTGGATTAAAACGTGCGACTTATATTAAAGACACTGGTAAACCTATTGCCACCGTTTCACGAACCTCTAGTAACGGACGAAGTAATATATACAATATTACCACCAATGAAAATGTAACCAATTCTGCAATAGCATTTACAGATGTTGTAATTAGTGGAGGAGTCTTGCTCAATGTGGAGAGAATTACCCAGCGTAATTTCCGACTTGAAATCGAACGTGATTGCCAGGATACTTTAATAGTTTCCTTGCGGTCTAATGCACTTTCTGATGCAGCAGGTAACAGAAATGACTCTGCTTTCAGTATTATAATTGATCCAATTGCTCCGAATGCTTCGTCAAGTATAATTAATAGTGCCCAATGTCTTACTGGTAATTCGTTTGCTTTTACAAATTCGAGTTCCACAAGCTCTGGTGTTTTGACTTATTTGTGGAGATTCGGTAATGGGAATACTTCAACAATATCTAATCCAACTTATACATATACCGCTGCAGGTACTTATTCTGTTGTGTTAATTGCTACAAATGATATTAATTGTGCTGACAGCGTCACACAGCAAGTAGTAGTAAATCCGATGCCAGCAACCGTTTATAGCATCAATACAGCTGCACAGTGTTTAACGGGCAACAGCTTCAGCTTTACGAACAGTAGTGTTATAGCTAATGGAACTCTTACGCATTTATGGACTTTTGGGGATGGAGGAACTGCAACCACGCTGAATGCCACGAAAACCTATAGTTTAGCGGGGCCATATTCAGTAAAACTAGTATCAACAAGTAACAATGGCTGTAAGGATAGCACCACACAGCAAGTTGTGGTTAATCCGATGCCAGCAGCATCTTATAGTGTTAATTCTGCTGCCCAGTGTTTAACAGGCAACAGCTTCAGTTTTACAAACAATAGTGCAATTGCTGGTGGTACTCTTACGCATTTATGGAGTTTTGGAGATGGAGGAACTGCAACCACGCTTAATGCTACAAAAACCTATAGTTCAGTGGGGACATATTCAGTAAAACTAGTATCAATAAGTAACAATGGCTGTAAGGATAGCACCACACAGCAAGTTGTGGTTAATCCGATGCCAGCGACAGCTTATAGCATCAATACAGCTGCACAGTGTTTAACTGGCAATAACTTCGGCTTTACAAATAACAGCGCCATTAGTAGTGGAACGCTTACACATTTATGGAGTTTTGGAGATGGAGGAGCGGCAACAACATTTAACGCTTTTAGAAGCTATAGTGCACCTGGTATTTACACTGTAAAATTAGTTTCAACGAGTAATAATGGCTGTATGGATAGTACCACACAACAGGTTGTGGTAAATCCAATGCCAGCTTCCTCTTACAGTATAAATACTGCTACTGCTCAGTGCTTAACAGGCAATAGCTTCAGTTTTACAAACAATAGTGCAATTGCTGGTGGTACTCTTACACATCTATGGAGTTTTGGAGATGGAGGAACTGCAACCACGCTTAATGCTACGAAAATCTATAGCTCAGCGGGAATCTATACTGTAAAACTAGTCTCTACGAGTAACAATGGTTGTAAGGATAGTATCACCAGACAAGTAACAGTTCATTCAATGCCTGTTGCTGGATTTACTGTGAGTCCTGCTATACAGTGTTTAACGGGTAATAGCTTCTCATTTACAAATAACAGTACAGTAAGTGGAGGAACTACCACGAGTAACTGGACCTTTGGTAATGGTTCAACTTCCACTAGTCAAAACCCAACCAATAGCTATTCAAATGTTGGTGCTTACACCGTAAAACTGATATCTACAAGTAACAATGGTTGTAAAGACAGTACCACTCGGGATGTAAGGGTAGATCCTAGTCCTACGGCTACCTTGTCTATATCACCTTATCGTTCTATACATCCGGGGCTGTTAACAACAATAAGCGCTACTGTAACGCCAGCTGGTAATTATAAGTACACCTGGTATCGAGATAATCAATTAGTGCCAACAGAAACAACAACTATTGTTGACTCAATTGGTTATCGTTTGTGGAGTGGGTCCTATAAAATGACTCTTGAGAATCTTTCACCATTACTTGCATGTGCTTATACGACTACAGATTTGATAGTGGGCGACTCAGTAAGTACAAAGTTGTTCATATATCCTAATCCTAGTAATGGACTATTCCGTGTCACGTATTACAGCCCCACAAATACACGCTATCAGGTGGTGGTGATGGATACGAAAGGAGCAGTGCTATATAGAAAACCACACGAAGTGACCAATCGATATCAACTAATTGATATAAATCTAACAGGTGCAAGTAGAGGACTATACATCTTGCAGATCCAGGACCCTACCGGTAAACAATTGGCAACAGGGAAACTAGTGATACAGTAGATCTTCAATAACGCTGAAAGCTTCTTGTAATTATTTCGATTACAGGAAGCTTTTTTATGTGGGAACAACCTTATACTAATTGATTATCTCCGAATCGAACCCTTGAGGTTAACCTACTGATTTTTAGAGCATACAATCTGCACAGGTAGAAAATGTCGCCAAATTGTGGCTGAGGTGAAGATACAAAAAAGCCAGATTTTCTATTTGCTAGAAAACCTGGCCTGAAATAACAATATTCAATTTTCTACTTACAATACTTTATTTTCTGTACAAGCTTTTGATTTCAGCAATGTTTAATTCTCTGTTATAAAGATAGACATCATCTAAACTGCCTTTATAATAAACATAGTTCCCGTACGCTTCTCTTCCTAAATCGATATTATAATTTGAGTTTTGAGTTGAGTTTATTGGGCCTATAAAACTTTTAACTAAGTCTCCGTTTAAATAAACTTTTAATGTTCCATTATTGAAAGTAAAAACAAAATGATACCATGAATTTGTTGAGATAGTAGTTGGTGCAGTTGAGACTCCACTGTTAACTCCTGCTCTATGAACAGTACTTCTTAAGGTTGCGCTTGTAGCGGTTTCAGAAAATAGACCAATTCCATAGGCAGCATTATTCACGCCACCGATACCCCATTTACCAATCACTTGTGAACTTGTGTTTGTTCCAGGAAAACCATTATAGTTTAGCCAAATGCTTATTGACAGTTGAGTAGTAAAGTCATTTATAGAATTATTATCTGGAATAGTTATATACTGATTAGTACCATTAAAAGAGTATGCGCAGTTAGTGCGACCTTTTCTGTCACTGGTTAATTGTGCTCCAGTAACAATACCATTAATATTATTACCACTACTGTCAATTGCATTACCGGTGAATGGGTAATATCCTGCTAAACCATTTGTAAGATCAACATTTAATGTAGTGAATGTAATCTCATCACCGTATGCTGTACCTCCAGAGTTGGTAGCATAAGCTTTTAGGTAATAAGTTGTATTTTTTTCTAAGTTGATTAGCTCACTTGTATATAGATCGGAGCCGATACCATCGATAGATTTGGTTTGTAAGGCTACTGTAGGATTTGGGGACTTAGACCATACAACTCCTTTAGAAGTTATGTTCCCACCACCATTACTAGTAATCTTTCCACCTGATTTGGCGGACTGATCTAAAACTTCAGTTACAGCTTGTGTTTCAATAATAGGAAGTGTAATCTTAATCTTTTCTTTCTTACAAGAGTAAATACTTAAAATTCCAATTAGTAGGAATATTTTATTCATACTATTTTTTCTAATTAACAAACTTGTAAAGAGATTGTTCAAGAATCATTTAGTTGTAGTATTTAATTTACCAGTTAGCTCTTGCAATTTTTTTAGATACCTGTCATTAATTTGATATTCTTTAAAGCGCTTATCAAATGTGGCTTGATTTCTTATAATTATTTCGTCCCCAATTTCATTAAATGCTGCATAAGTTTTATTAATCTTAGAGATTACTTCAGCACGTATATTATTCTGTATTTTATAGGGCCTAGATTGTGTCCCTAGTGTTTTATTTATCTCATCAATCGATGTTTTTTTATCTTTAATACTATTATTTAGAATAAGTGAGAGTATCTCTTTTTCGTCATGATTTAGTAACTGAAAAAACTCTTTGGATGAATATATCTTGTCAACTAGCTTATTACTAGTTACCCGAACACTTTCTTTCTTATTTTTTGATTTAACTATTATTAATACGGCTACAATTAGCAAGACTATCATTATGTAGTCAAGCCACTTGTGCTGGAATCTTAATTGGTTCGAGGTATTAACTTCTCTAAAAATTGGGCCAATTTTTTCTTTTTTTACAAGATCGATTTTTGAAGTATTTTGATTAGTATAATTATAGATAACTAACGAATCATTTCTCCAAAAAGTGATATAGTTGGTAAGTGAATTGGAAAGCTGAATCTTTTTAATTCTAAATTCTTGCGGTAATTTATAAACGGTATTTTCTTCAAAGTCCATGTAGAGTAATGAGCCATACTTTTTTGAATTTAGAATTAGTCCCTGAGGCCCATTTATGATGTCTGAAAAGTCACTGATGTGATCTGCCCATTTCGGGTCTACATTCCCTTCAACTGATCCCCATACCTTATCTCTTAAATTTAATTTAGCAATTTTAACTCCTTCACGCTTTATTGAATTATTTGAATGAACTGTTTCGCTTGAGTTTTCTTCATAAAGCAAATACAATATTCCTTTTATGTTGTTATAAAACGAAAAGGAATTGACTCCATCTGCAAAAGGAATTTCTCTATCAATTGGAAAGAAACTCCATTCGCTTGTACTTTGATCAAAGTATCTCAAAGTTCCATTCAGCTTCCAAAATCCATAGCCCCCTATACTGAAAATTGTGTCTTTGTATACCAATACACTTGCTCCAAAGCAGTATCCTGAGTGTATTGTACTATCTAGTCTTTTTAAACTATTGAAGTTAAAAGTGCTTGCATAGATTCTTCCCGATCCATTTTCTACAATAATAGGGGCTCCCTTATATAGTAATAGCTTAAATCCGGATAACTTATTGTATCCAGGATTTTTTTGGAGTAACAAAGAGTCAAGAGGGAGTTTAAAGTCTGATTTATCCAGGTAACAGTTTTTGACTAGCAGATTAGGCTCTATATTTTCCCAGTTCTTTTGGCCCAATACAACGTGGGTAAGGGCAAAAAGAAAAAACCAAAGCAGTTTAATTTTCATAGGATAGGGTATATGAAGGTATACCAATTTCTACAAATTAGGTTAGTCGACCACCACAAAATATACATATATATAATATGTAAAATTATGAAATACAATCTTATATGAATAATATATTAAATTATACCCCTATTTAAACATATCTCATAATGTTTTTCAACCAAACTCATATTTGTTTAGTTATGCTATGATATAATTAATAAAAACCTAAACCCTTTTTTATGAGTTTTAGAATAATTGTTTTTTCTTTTTTATTACTGTTATTAAACGGATGTAAAAAAAGCAATGATGTAGTTAATCAAGTGCCTTCTCTCGTTACATCCTCAACCACTAGTTTATCTTCTACCTCATTGCAATCCGGAGGAGAAGTAAGTAAGGATGGGGGAAGTCCAGTAACCGCTAGGGGTGTTTGCTGGGGAACAACAGCAAATCCTACAGTATCTGGCTCAAAAACTGTTGATGGCACTGGAACTGGTGCATTTACCAGCACAATAACAGGATTATTACCGAATACTACCTATTACATTAGATCTTATGCAACCAATGCTGTGGGTACAGCTTATGGCAATCAAGTAACTACTACAACTGCTAGTCCAATTGTTTATGTAGTAGGAGCTGAGGAGATAGCAACTCCAACCATTTATTCATTAGCTAAGTTGTGGACTAATGGTCAAGGATCAAGTCTGTCTTCTTCGCCAAATTATGCCGAGGCATATTCAGTATTTACAAGTGGTTCGGACGTATATGTTGCTGGATATGAGTATCAGGGATCACAGGGCACAGGCAATAATGTTGCAAAACTTTGGAAAAATGGAGTAGTCACAAATATTACTAATGGAACCCGAGACGCACAGTTGGCGTCTGTTTTTGTTTCTGGTAGTGATGTTTACACCGCTGGGTATGAGGCAAACGGGAATTATGACGCAGCTAAACTTTGGAAAAATGGAGTAGCCACTACTCTTGCTGGTGGAACAAACACAGATGCATATGGGTACGGTGTAGCAGTATCGGGAAATGATGTATATGCAGTAATTCAAGAGTATCAGTCAGTAAATGATGTTGTAAAAATTTGGAAGAACGGAACTGTAACTACACTATCATCCCCCAACACAGATGCTTATGCATATTCAATTGCTGTTTCTGGGAGTGATGTTTATGTGGCTGGCACAGAAAAGGTGGGTAATAATTTTATACCTGTAGTTTGGAAAAACGGACAGCGTACCTCACTGCTAAGCAGTGGCTTAGCCTATGGAGAGGCTTTTTCTGTATATGTAGTAAATAATGACGTCCATGTTGTAGGCTATGAGACGGATGGTCAGCGAGATTTTTACAGGGCATGGAAAAATGGTACTCCAACTACATTGACAGGTGCAGCAAATAGCACTGTTGAGGCGTACTCAATATTTGCATCTGGAAATGATGTTTATGTGGCAGGTGCGGAAAACTCGAGTGGTAAATGGGTGCCTGTATATTGGAAAAATAATGCAATTGTAAGACTGCCGGCAAATGCAAATAGCAATGCTCACTCCTATTCAATTTTTGTTAAGTAATGTTATAGCCATTAAGTAGATGATTAACTTTGGCACTTGAAATTATAAATTCGCCCTAGCCGCCTATGATAATCTTTCAAAAATGGATCAAGCTTAGCTTGATCCTTACTTTATTCTTTTTTTACAACACTGCTAATTCACAAATTTGTACAAAAGCAGAACTCCCAACTAACTTACAGACTGGTTTAGTTGGATTTTACCCCTTCTGCAGCAATGCAAATGATGCAAGTGGAAATAATGTTAATGGAGTTGTTACTCGCGCTACCTTGACAACAGATCGTTATGGGGTTTCAAATAGGGCTTATTCACTAAATGGCAGCGATCAGTATATTACCATTCCTGATGCCAATTCTTTCAATGATTTTACTACTCAGTTCTCAATTAGTATTTGGATAAAACCTTCTTCAGGTAACTCTAATGGACAAATTATTGGTAAATGGGGCTATGGGGGCCCCAACCTTGCAGCTTATGCCTTATGGATAAACTCAACTAACCAGCTTACTGCTCTAGTTCATTATCCAAGCACAAATAGTGGGCCATCAAATGTAAGTACGTCTATAGCAAATAACAACTGGCATCATGTTGTCTATACTTTTAAAAATAGTGTAACTAAAGTTTATGTTGATGGAGCTCTAATAACTACACATACCGGCACTCATAATCAAACACAGAATTCAAATTATACATTGGATATTGGTCGGGAGCCAACGGGTAATTATAACTATTATAAAGGCTCTGTTGATGATGTGATATTGTATAATCGCGAATTAACTGCATGCGAAGCACGTCAACTTTACCAATCTACAAGCGCTAATACAAGTGCAGGAACATTAAGTGGTACTCAATCTATTTGTATTGGGGGTACAACAACTTTTAGTTCATCCGTATCAGGTGGTACTTGGTCAAGCTCTGACAATACTATAGCTACTGTGAATTCTTCAAGTGGGGTAATAACTGGTCAGGCAGCCGGAACTGCTACTATTACATACACAATTACTGGCTGTACTGATCTTACCTCCACTCGTACAGTTACGATAGCTGCACCACCATCAGCCGGCACACTAGGGGGCTCCCAGTCAATTTGTATGACTGACTGGGTTTTGGTATCAACATCTGTCAAGCCAATGACACAGGCTTGGTCAGAAGTCCTCTCATCAACAAATACTTCTAATCAATATAAGATTGTTGTAAGTGGAACATGGGGAATCGCTAATTCGAATTATCACCGTGATGCTGCTTATGATTGTGGAAGTAGTAATACGATTGGAGTTACAGGCACTCCGGTTGCCAATAGAGGGTGTGACGCTAACTGGTCATTGAATGGTAGTTGTCCTCCACCAGTCCCAGATGATCCTTCTGGGTATTCTTCTACTAATACTTATACTTATTTATTAGGTGCCGGAACTTCTGGTGGAACTACAATTGCTTTTAGTGATGGGGGTTATTCTGATAATGTGGGCTCGCTAACCTTTAAATTGTATACTAGATCTGCTGCCAATTCTACAACATTAACCTCAACTGTTTCAGGTGGTACTTGGTCTAGTTCAGATATTACTATTGCTACAATAAATTCTGGCTCTGGTGTTGCTACTGCTATCGCACCAGGAACAGCAATAATGACTTATACGGTTTCTGGAAGTGGAGGTTGTTCAAATGCAAGCGCTACAATCAATTTAACAGTAGCCTCAAATAATACAGTTACAGCTGCTTCATCTACTCCGACGTTATGTATTAACACGGCACTAACTAGCATTACCCATACGACGACTGGAGCGACGGGCATCGGCACGGCTACAGGACTGCCGACTGGTGTAACTGCTGCTTGGGCATCCAATCGCATTACGATTAGTGGTACGCCGACACAAGCGGGTACGTTTGCTTACACGATCCCGCTTAGTGGGGGTTGTGGTAGTGTAAATGCTACAGGTACAATTACGGTTACGGCTGCTAACACTGCGGGAGCTGCTTCATCTACTCCGACGTTATGTATTAACACGGCACTAACTAGCATTACCCATACGACGACTGGAGCGACGGGCATCGGCACGGCTACAGGACTGCCGACTGGTGTAACTGCTGCTTGGGCA
>Ga0315899_10006708_pt1 | contig 12414 bp, 4 predicted proteins | sample LakEriMetagenome_2_FD_203518 | JGI IMG/M metagenome (GOLD analysis project Ga0315899, IMG submission 203518) | Freshwater fungal communities from buoy surface, Lake Erie, Ohio, United States - Buoy 4 MA112 | ecosystem: Environmental > Aquatic > Freshwater > Lake | place: USA: Lake Erie, Ohio... | reverse complement strand
CGACCCCCGCCCCATCGGCCTGCAGACAGGCCATGTGCATCCGCGCCACGTCGTCCACTGGGCGTTTCCTACCCGCCTGCATCCATTGCGCGGCGCGGGTTGCCACCAGTTACCCGACGGTGCCGCCGACCTGCGCTTCGCTGTGGATGGGGCCAACGCCCGCTCCGCCCTGCGGGTGCGGGCTACCTCCAGCGACGACCGTCCCGGCACCGACCGGGTGCCGGACGGCTTGTTCGCCGAGGACCCCGGCGCCTGGCACGGCGTAGATGGCCGCTTCACGATCCGCCTGACCGGCCTGCCCGCAGCGGCTGCCCCTGCGCCCGCGACGGGCCGCGCTTCCCTGCGCCGGCGCGCGGATGGGGCTCTCGCCCAGATGCCGGTTGCCGTGGAACTGCTCTCCACCGCCGGCGTTCAAACCAGCGGGCCGGTTGAACTGACGGTGGTCGCAGCACCCCTCGCCGGCGGCCTGCCCGATATGGGTTCCGCGCTGGAGCTGGTGACGGTCACCCTCGACCGCACGGGTCTCAGCCCGCCATCCGCGGTCGCCGGTCCCCTGCCTGCTGCGCCAACCCTGATGCTGCGGCTGCAGCCTGTAGCCCCTGCTGTGAGCCGGATGGTGGGCGAAACCGTGCTCGCGCTCACTGGCGGAAGTCGCGCTGCCCTGCGTGCAGCGACCGATGCACGGCTGGCCGAGCAGGGCTACCTGCGAGGTGCGCTGCAGGTGCGCCTCCCCGCCCTGCGCGTCACCGGCCCGCGCTGGTTCCACATCGCCGCGGATGGCTCGCTGCACGAGGCCTCTCTGCCTGGCAGCGCCATCCCGGACCGCCCCCTCGACGGCGATCAACTGCCCGTGCGTGCCCAGGTTTCGGCTCCGGTTGGCCCTGTCTGGCCCCCCGCGTCTGAGACGGCCGCTCGCACCCCCTTCGCTCCGGCCCTCGCCGCCCCGGGGGCCGCGCCTGTACCGGTGCACGGGCTCACCGCCCTGACTGAGACAGGCACGGACGAGTTGCCCGTCGGCGAGCGCTGCGCGCTGGTGTTTGCGCTGACCTTCAGCGCCGGACTGCGCGCCTTCGAACCGATGCTCCGGCTGCGCTGGAGCGGCCCCGATCCGCGCACGGCGGAATGGGAAGCACTCGACCCGAACGGCGGACCACTGCCCGCCATGGCCACCGCCGCGCGCTTCGCTGCCCTTGCCGGCCGGCTGGCAGAGGCCCCACCAGACCTGGCGCTGGCGGTTCGCTTCGAGTGCGAACGTGCCGGCGCCATCCTGACCCCAGGCGAGGTGGGCTTCACCGGCTGTGATGGGCGGGCAGTGCTGATCTGTCTGCCCGAATGCGTTGCCGACGACGTTGCCCCGGGCCCATGGCCGCGAGGCCCTGGCCCCCTCGCCGCCGCTTCGGTGCCGCTGGAGGTGGCAACGGATGGGTCGACATGGCGTGTCGGCACCAATCGCCTGTCGCGCCGCAGCTGCGGCCCGGCTGTACCGCTGCTCGCGCCCGCTGTGCTCCGCCGCCGCGTGCCCGCCTGGCGCCGCCTGTGCCCATGGGACAACGAGGGCGGCGGGGCCGTGCTCGATCCCACGCTCCCCGGACAACTGGACATCGACCCCCGCTTCGGCCTGTTCGCGCTGGCCGCCGCCGACGATCTGGTCCCGTACCCGGCAGGCCCGCTCGCAGTCCCGCCATTGGTGACGGTCGACAGCCAGGCGGGCGGCACAATGGACGCGGGCGCCCTGCCGCTTGACCATGGCCGCGTGCTCAATCGTCCACCGCGCAAGCCCACGAGGCTTGTCTCGGCCTCGGGCCATCTCGGTCGGCACGACCCCGCCTCGCTTGCCGCCCTGCCGCTGCACCGCTCGCTGGCCGAGGCCCTGGCCGCCATCCCGCCCGGCACCGGCGCGGCGGAAGTGGTGCGGATCGTCGACAGCGCCGTTTACCCCTCACAGGCTTTGCTTTGGCCTGAGGGACTGATGGCCCTGACCGTTGAGGCCGCAGCAGGCGAACGCCCCCTGGTCGAGATCGCCCCCGCGCCCCTGGGCCAGCCGCCGCCACCCGCGCAGGGTTATGGCGAGCTCACCCTCACCGGCCTTGCCCTCCGCCCAGTGAACGGTGCAGCCACGCTCGCCCTGCCGGCTGCGCAAGCCGTCGTTCTGGAGTTTCTCTCGATTTTCGACCCCGCGCTGGTGCTGACTGTCAGCTTGCGTGAGGCTGCCGGTGCCGAACGTGTGAGCGTCACCCGTTGCCTGCTGGGGCCGCTCGCGGTTGCCGAACCGGGCCAGGTGGTGCTGGCCGACAGCGCGCTTGATGCGGGGGGGGCAGCGGCGCTGGCGCTCAATGCGCCCAGCGCTGACGTGTCAATGGACCGGGTGACCGTGCAGGGCCGCGTCGAGGCAGGGTCGGTGGAGGTCAGCGACGCGATCCTCACCGGCCCCCTGCGCGCGGCAGAACTGTTCCGTGGCTGCGTGCGTTTCAGCCTGATCGCGCCTGGCAGCCAGACCCCGCGTCGCCACCGGGTGCTGAGTGTTGATCCGGCCACTGGTCGCACCATCGCGGCACCGTTCCTCAGCCTGGATCCACGCGACCCCGCCTATCTGCGGCTCGACCCCGCGGGCGATGAGCGGGTGCTGGGAGGCGCAAGCGACGGTGGCGAGCTGGGGGTGTTCAACTCCGTGAAGCTCGGTGAGATCCTGCGGGGGGTGCGGCAGCGACTCGCCGAACACACCCCCGCAGGGCTGCGCACCGGACTCTTGCTGCGACACTAGATGGTGAGGGGCTAAGGGGCCATGGAAGCTGATCTGTCAAGGGGTCACCGACCGGATAGCAAGCGTGGCCGAGCCTATCGGCGCGTCCTGGTGCGGCAGGGCGCGGCGCTGCTCGACAGCGACATCGCCGCCCTCGGCGATGCACAAGACCGGCTGCTGCGCGAGGCGCTCGGCTTTGCGGCCTGTGCCGAAGGCTCTCCCGATCTCGGCTTCCTCGTTACCCCCGGCGTGCTGCTGGCGCAGTTTCTGCCGGTGCTGGGCCAGGAGCCCACGGTCACCGCACCAGCCACCGCTACGCGCGACTTCTCGCGTCGCTATCTAGACCGACTCCCGGGACTACGCCTTGCTGGGCCCGGCGGAACGGTGGAAGTACCGCTGTCGGTTGCATTACAGGCTGCGACGCCAATTCGGCTGTGGCTGCGTGCCGATCTGGGCGCAACGCTCACCGTCAACGGTACCCCCATTGCTGTTCCTGCCGGGGCGTTCTTTGAGCCCTTCCCCTTGACGGCAGTCGGTGCCCTGCTGACCATCGTGCCCGACCCAGCCAACCCCTGCTGGCTGGCGATGGTGGAGTCCCGCGCCGACAGCGCGGGCCCCGCCGCTTTGCACTGGGCGGCAGGGCGTTACCAGATCGGTGGACTGGTCGCGCAGACACCGGCGCTCGCCTGGCCCGCGCTGGCCAACCCCGCAGGTGCGGCTCTGGTGGCCGCTTCCAGCGCGGCGGCGGGCATGCGCCTCGTGGCATACCTCGAGTTGACGGAGCGACACGTCACGGCCGTCGAGGATCCCGGTCTGGTTGAGCAGGCCTTGGGCGGCGACGGCGACACCACGTCGCGCACGATGCTGGCGGCGCAGGTGAAGCTCGCCGCCGTCGACGCGGGTCTGACGCCCCAGGCCGTGGCCGCTGCGATCCGCACCCCTGCGTTGCCCAGCGGCACCGTGCGGTTCGGCACCACCGCCGCCGTGCTTGCCGCCGACCCCTGCGACCTGCCGGTGCCCGGCGGTTACACCGGCCCTGACAACCGCCTCTATCGCCTTGCCGTGCACGACGTCTCGGCAGGGCGCACCTTGTTCAAGTGGTCCCGCGATAACGCCGCCGACCTCTTCGCCGCCAGCGTGCCGCCTGCAGCCGCCACGACCCTGCGCGTCGCCGCCGAGGCGCCGCTGCGGGCGGGTGACCTGGTCGAGGTGCTGAGCGATGCGACCGACCTCGGCGATGCCGCCCCCGGCGCGGTCACGGCGGCGGGCTTCGCACGCCCGCGCCGCCCGCAGGGTCGACTCGTGCGGCTCGATGGGGGGGGCACCGTCACCGGTATACAGCGCGTGTTCGCGCTGCTCGACCCCGAAACCGAAGCTCCCGCCGCCCCCCTTGACCTTGCATCCCTTGGCAATCAAGGGGTCAAGGTGCGGCGGTGGGACGGGCTGATCCCCCGGCCGGGCGCGGGCCCACTGAACTTGCCCATCGAGAATGGCATCGAGGCGCAGATCGACGGCAGCTTTGAGCCCGGCGACTGGTGGCAGTTTGAAGCCCGCGTGCTTGCCCCCAATGCCAACGGCCCCGTCGTGCCTCAGCCCCATGGCCCCGAGCGCCTGTTCGCTCCGCTGGCGCTGCTGGAGCAGACCCCTGCCGGCCAGCCGATGCAGCTGGTGGCGTGGCTGGATACGCGCCACAACAGCCTCTGCGCTCCCCAGGCCGATGGCACGGCCTACGACGGCGTCCGTGCGGGCACTCCCGCCGACACGGTGCAGGAGGCCCTCGACGAGCTGTTCCTGCGCCTGGGCGACGGTTGCGGTGAGATCGCTGTGCCCCCTAGTGCCGACCTGCAGGGCATCTTCGATGCCATGCCCGCCGGCTTTTCCGCCAAGGTCTGCCTGAATTCGGGCATCCGCGACTTGCCTGCCCGCGTGCTGGTGGCGGGCATGGGCGACCTCGTGATCAGCGGCATCGGCGGCGGCAGCGTGTTGCGCCGCAATGGCCGCCCGATGCTGGAGTTCCGCGACTGCCGCTCAGTCACCCTGCGCGACTTCGCCATCGAGTCCACAGGCAGCGGTGCCCCCGCACTGCTGCTCACGGACTGCGGCGTGGTCACAATCGAGGGGCTCCGTATGGAGGCGGCAACCGCAGCGACTCCGGGCGTGGCCGTCCGCGTTCTGCGCACTGGCGACCAGCCCCAGGGCCGGGTCCGCCTGGCCGCCAATCGCATCACCGTGGGCAGAGCCGATGGGGCCATCGAGGTGATCGGGGCCGCGGACGTGGCGATCACCGACAACACCCTGAGCGTGCCTGCCGCACCGTTCGACATCCGTGGCGCGATGGGCGACCCGCTGCTGGCCGCCGCTGTGGGCAACGTTCTGCTCGACCGTGTGGATTTCCGCGCGGACGACGCCTTCGACTTCGTGGGCAGCCCGGTCTACGACATCCCCCCATCCGGACCCGCCAACCGCCGCCGCGGCGGCGTCGTGATGGCGGGGGGGGTGTGGGGCCGCTCGGTGCTGACCTTCACCACGCATGGACGCCTGAACGCCAGCAACTGGGATGAGCTGGCCGCAGTAAACCAGCCCCCCGGCGGGCAGAGCACGAACACTGTCGGCATGCAACGTTTCCTGCGCGGCTTCAGGGTGCGGCTGGCGCGGGTGCTGATGGACCCGGCGGTTGGCGGTGCGAGCGTTCCTGCCACCGTGCGCCCAGGCCTTGATCTCCTGCGCGACGACATCATCCGCTCGAACGCCGCGCAGGCGGGGCAGGCGGGGATCGTGGTCGTCCAGCGCGGCGGGCCGTTCCGCAGCCGCAACGCCACGCATACCGCCGACCCGCTGATGACAGATGGCGGGGCCCGGGTGCTGGTCGCCGACAACGTGCTGGAGGGCTTCGTGCAGGGCATCCGACTGGCCGCAACGGGTGCCCGTGACAGCTGGCACTTTCTCGGCGAGGCGCGCGTCACCGGCAACCGCATTGGCCTGCGCCTGCCGGTGCAGGCCCACCAGCGCGGGGGCGTGTTGCTCGGCAATGCCCTGCTGGCGCAGGTGGAGGACAACACCGTGCTGAATCCGGCCTGGCAGCCGACCCCGATGCTGGGCGGCCATGCCATCGACACCGACGGCATTCGGCTCTGGGGCGCCTACGGACCATTGGTGCGGGTGCGTGGCAACACGGTCCAAGGCCTCACTGTGGGCCTGCGCTTTGCCGCTCTCAACGCTGCGGGGCCTGGGGCGGTGCGGCAGCTGGCCGACAACGCCAATGTCAGTGTGCTCGACCCGCAGATTGTCCAGTAGGCATTTTGGGAATGGTGCGATGAACGGTTCCAGGAATGGTGTTATAAATGAGTACCGGCTGAATCGTGAGAACGAAGCAGTCGGCTTAACCGGTCGGCTTAAGTTGCCGAGGGGTTCAAGTCCCCGGGAAAAGGCTCGCAGCAATGCGGGCCTTTTCCATGACCTGTGTGGGGGGTGACGATGAAGGCAGAGCCCGCCCGTGCGCCCGCTGCCAAGGCCGCAGCACCGCCTGAGCGCACGGCGGCGCCCGAAGCCTCCTCCCCCGCGCCGCTCAGCAGCCTGCAGCGCAGCCTTACGGGCGGCAGCGCCCTGCCGCCCACCCTGCGTGAGCGCATGGAGGTGGGTTTCGGCAGCTCCTTCGCGGATGTGCGCGTGCACACCGGTGGAGCTGCCGCCGCGGCTTCAGCGAGGCTGCAGGCCGAGGCGTTCACCAGCGGCCGCGACATCGCCTTCGCCACCGGTCAGTACCGCCCCGGCACACCAGCAGGCGATCGCCTCATTGCCCACGAACTCGCCCATGTGGTGCAGCAACGGCACGGCGGATCGGGTGGCGCGGTGCAGATGCGCACCAATGTCAGCCAGGCCAGTGAAGCGGCGGAGACGGCTGCTGACACCGCTGCGGCCACCGTGCTTGCCGGCGGACGCCTGCGCCCCAGCGCCGGCGGGCTTTCGCTGCGCGGGCGAATCCAGCGGCGCGCCCGGCTGGGAGCCCCAGCGCCTTCACCCGTCTTGACCCTGGCACCGCCCCGACCGGGCGCCGCCGCTCCCGGCGCGGGTCCTGTGCTGACCCCCGCGATGACGGCCTCGGTGAGCCCTGCCGGAGGGCGCCTGAGCGGGATCAACCGGCCCGCAGGTCCCGGAGCGCCGGAGGCAACGGCCACCAGCCCGGACACCGCCCAGACCGCTGCCCCTGCAGTGCCGGCGACGGGCCGCACGCCCGCAACGGTGATGGTTGCCGGGGCCCCCGCCGGCGGCGCGGCCCCCTTGCCCGGCGGCGGCGAAACACGCCGCGGGCGGCAGCGCCAGCGCAGCCGCGACCAGCGCCAGCAAGAGGAACTCCCGGTGGCCAGGGGTGGCGGCCCGGGCCGCCGCGCCGGTGGTGCAGGCGGTGGGGGCGGCGGGCGCTTCGGCCGCAACCTTGGCGACCGGGGCGAGGCTGCCGCGGAGGCTGCGCGCCAGCGCCTGAGCGCCCGCGCTCAGGCGCTCGAAACCAACGAGGGCGCCGATGCCCGCATCGGTGCCGCCCGCGCTGCGGCCGAGCCCCCCGCCAACGCCGCCGAGGCCGATGGCCAGCGCAGCCAGACCGCCAGCCTCGCCGCCGCCGAGATCCCCGCCCCCGACAGCGCCGCCGCCAGCCGCCGCGCCCAGGCCAGCCTGCAAGCCGCCGCGCCTACCACGATCGAGGAGCTCGACAACTTCGCCGGCCCCGGCGGCGCCGGCAGCCGAGCGGCCATCGGCAACGCGATCGCCGCCGAAGCCGACCAACAGGCCGGCCCGGTGCGCCAGACGATGAGCGCCATGGGCAGCGCGCCCCCCGGCGCGGCCCCGCCCCCCGCCGTGCCCCAGCCCGAGCCGCTGGCCGCCCCTGCCAGCGCCGACCCCGCCCTGGCCGCCGCCACCCCGCCGCCGGTGCCGGGGGAAAGCCTCGATGCGACCGAGTTCCGCGACGCCGCCGACAGCGCGTTGGCCGAGCACGATATCGACGACGCCACCCTCGAGCGCGCTGAGGAGGGGCCGCTGCACGCCATCGGCGCCGACAAGCGGGAGCTGAACGAGGCCGTGGACACCGCCGCAGACCGCGCCCGCGGGCAGGAGGCCGTCGCGATCGGCACCGCCGAATCGGCGCTCTCCGGCGCCGAAACGCAGGCGGAGGGGGCGATGGAAGGCGGGCGCGAGGGCGCTCAGACCGCCGTGATCGCGGAGCAGGACGCCACCCGCGGCGGCGAGCAGACCGGCGAGCAGACCCTGGCCGACAGCATCACCGGGATCTACAGCCGCGCCGAGACCAGCGTGAGCGAGCGGCTCGGCAGCCTGCAGAGCGATGCCGTGGAACGCTTCCGCAGCGCGCAGGCCGAGCGGCTGGAGCAGTTCGCCAGCGGCGTGCGCAGCGATCTCGACGCCTTCAAGCGCCAGCGCTATTCCGGCGCACGAGGCCTGTACTACCAGGCTCGCGACTGGCTGCTCTCGATCAATTCCGTGCCCGCTGTGCAGGCGCTCAACGAGCGACACCGCAGTGCGTACATCGCCGCCATCGACCAGTTACTGGCCACAATCCGCACCGACATCGAGGCGACGATCGCCGACTGCCGCCGGACGCTGGCCGCCGCCCGCAGCGAGATCGATGCCTTGGTGCAGAGCCAGCGCGGCAGCCTCGACGCCGAAGCGCAGGCCGCGCTCAATCGCGCCACTGCCCAGTTCGCGGCGATGGAGAGCCGCATCGAGACCACGCGCCGCACTGTTCTCGCCGCCCTTGATGCCGAGCGCACCCGGGCCATCACCGAGATGGACCGGGCCCTGGAGGAGATCCGTGCGGAGAACGCGGGCCTTGTCGACCGCATCGCCAGCGCCATCGCGGCGCTCGCCGCTGCACTCGGCGAGTTCATGGCGCTGCTGGCCCGCGTCACCCGCATGGGGGTGGGGGCGTTCCTTTCCGCCGCGCTGGGTCAGGCGCGCGACGGGGTGCAGAACCACCTCTGGGACCAGCTTCAGGAAGCCTTCAAGCAGTGGATCTTCATGAAGCTGCCGGTGCTGCAGCTGCTGCTGAACCTGCCACCCAACTGGTTGGCAATGCTCACGGCGTTGTCGCTGAGCCTGATTGGCCTGTTCACCGACAGCCTGCCGGCGCTGCTGCCGGCCATCGGCGTGGCGGCGATGGTCTGGCTGGCGACGACGCTGGCCGCCAAGCTGATCCCCGGCGTCGGCGCGATCATGGCGGTGATCGATGCGATCCGCGGCGCCTGGTCTCTGGTGCAGTCGCTGTTCTCGGCGGCAGGAGCCTTCCTGCAGTTTGTGATGAAGGTGGCGGAGCCTGCGGGCGGCGCGGGGGTTGCCTTTGCTCAGGCGCTGGCCCACGGCATCGTCGGCGCCGTCGACGCCATCCTCATCTTCCTCGGGGTTGACCAGCTGATCCGCCGGGTCGTGGGCGCCATCGCCCGCCCCTTCGGGCGGATCATCCAGCGCATCCAGACGCGGTTCAGCCAGTGGCAGCAGCGCCGCCGGCAGCGCAGCCAGGGCCGTGGCGATCGCCGCCGGCATCGCGACGACGACGACCGCGGGCTCGACCCGCACGCTCGAAGGCGCGCGCGCGATAGCGCCGAACGCGAAAGCCGCGACGAAGACCGCCAGCGGCGTGACCGCGAACGCAGCCGCGACCGGCGCGAGGATCGCCGCGAAAGCGATGCCGACCGTCGCCGGCGCGAGCGTCGCGAGGAGGAGCGGCGCCGGAAGGAACATCTGGACCAGGCCGTGAGCGCCGTCGGACCGGCCGCCGACAGTCTGCTGGCGCGCGGCGTCTCGCGGCTGCGGTTGCGCGCGCAGCTCGCGGTTTGGAAGGTGCGCCACAGGATCCGAACGCTGGAGCTCCGGGGCGACCGTATCGTCGCTGCGAACAGCGGCGACCGTGCCGTGCGCCGCGTGCTGAGCGGTAGCGAGGATTCCGTCTACCGGATGGTGCAGGATATCGGCCGCGAGCGCATGCGTAACGCCGCAGCCCGCCGGGAACGGCGGGTCGGCAGCGCCGGCGGTGGCCCGCATTCGATCGGACCGGGGGACGATCCGCATGAACTCGGGGCTGGCCTCGCCGCCCGCGGCACGGCCCATACGCCGACCCGGCCGAGCGATCCGGCCACCGCTGCCGGCACGTTTCCGCTTCAGATCGGCTCGGGACAGCCGGTCTACGCAAGCCAGGGTGTCGGCCCCGTGGCATCGCCTGCGGTGCAACGCAACATCTTCATCCGCGGCCTCGGGCCACGCGGCAGCTATCCCGAGATCGCCGAGCGTCTGACTGCCTTGGGCCTGAACGGCCGTGGCGTGGCAAACGCTGTGGCGGAAACGCTGAGGACCGGGGTCGGCCCGATCTACATCAAGCGTCTGATCGCTTTGCTCTTCGGGCGCGAAGCGATGCAGTCAGAGGGGGCCGCGGCCACCGGCCTGCTGACGCTGGGCGCCATGCGTGGCGGCGCAGCGCCGGGCCAGATGTTCGGCACCGAGAACGCGCCCGTGACCGGTACTCTCCATGGCGCGCCCGATCTTGATCCTGTCATCGGGCGCGAAGGCGAGAGAATGGGTGGCGGGCAAGCCCCGTTCACGCCACGCGGGGCAGCCAACGACCAGCGTCAGGCACAAGCCGGCCAGGCCGCCGGGGTGTCCGCTCGCGATCCTGATTTCGGTGAGAGGGCGCGCGCCGAGGTCCTGCGAACGATCGAGCTGGTCTATCAGGCCGTACGGCAAATGGAGTTTAAGGACATGACAGGTCTGCGCCGGGAGATCCTGAACCTGTTCGAGATGATGGACCGAGCCCACGGGGTGAATCCATGACACGCCTGATCGTGCACATCGGTCCGCTGATCGAATCGAGCGGCAAGCCCGGCCTTACAGCCTATTTCCTCGTTCCGGGGAACCCGGAAGACCCGATGGCCTTAGCACGGAACCTCGCCGACGCTCTTCCTGACCTTCGACGCATGGCCGGTGGCGATCCTCTCGCCTGTGAGCCCGCACTGGAAGCGCAAGCGTCCCGGCTCGGACTGGCGATCGCCCCGCTCAACCGCGAGGCCCGCGACATGCTCGCACTCATCGCGCTCGACATCGCCGACCGCTCCACGTTCGCGGAGGTCGGGCATGACGGGCTGATCGGCCGCTTCTGCGAGGCTGCGGCCGCATTCGAGCAGGCCTTGCAGCCGGATTGGCCGCCGCGATGGCTGGAGGTCAGGATCTCGGGCAGCCCGACACCGCGCATGGCGCTGGTGCTGGGTGGGCCCGGACTAGCCGTGCTCGACACGCTTGCCGATCCGTCGCGCGCGGATGCACAGACGCCGGAAGCCATCACAGACGGCCTCGGCGCGGTGTTCGCCCCCGGTGATCAGGCGATCGCCGATGCGCTGCATCGTGCCTTCGCCCTGCGCCAAGTGCCGCAGCCCTTCCGCGTCGACCAATGCAACAAGTTCGCCGTGACAGACGTGGAACTGGCGTTGCTTACTGCTGTCCTGCTTGCCGTCTCCCGGCTGCCTCGGGACGTTACCCGAACCTCCCACGCTCACGTTGAGGCGGAGGACATCACGGTTGAGGTCACGATCAACGCTTAGTACCGTCCACAACGATTCAACGAGGTTCGAGAGCGGCCGGGTCCCAGCCCTTCTGAGGGGAACACGCAACCCACGCAGACCGCCCACAGCGAACCTACCGACACGATGCCGGCGCGACTACTGCCGCTCGGGCCCCATGCCCAGGCGCAATGCCGTCCGGAGCGATACGGCGAAGCGCTCCGCTCACAGCCACTGCCATGGACTTGCTTAGTGCTAAAATACAAACTTCCCGGTTATATCGTCAGGATGCAGCGCATCGGCACCACCAGATGCGTAGGCTGGGTGGGATTTGCGCTAAATTAATAGATAGTCTCTAGTGTCCAGCAACAGCAACATTGGCAGCGTCGATTTGCTGAGGCTGCTGCTTTCGCCTGGAGCGCCTGCACATTTCCCAACCTAGCCAGGCTGCACCCTTCTTGTAGCAGATGGCTTCACTCCATCTTCTGCCGCCTCTTCAGAAGCAAAGGTCATCGTTAGACGAATGGCTGCCACCTTAGGAGCGTGGTGTGGTGCATTCGGGTACATTCCGCACCCTGCTGGAGCTTGAGCTTGAGCTGCAACAGTCACGAGCTGGCCCTGGCTTCAGGCCTGGCAAGGGGAGGGCATGAGCCTGCCTTCCCCACCCATCTGCACCTGGCGCCCCGGCGACGGCGAGGCCCTGCGCATCGCCCTCTTCATCTCGGTCACCCCTGCTGCCCTGGCGGCGTTGAACCGGGAGATGGCACAGTTGCAGACCCACTACCCCACGGGGGTGTGCACCGCCAAGGGCCATCTCGATGCGATTGCTGATCTGGATCAGCAGTTGGCGGCGCTGCCCCGGCGTGGCTGAACAGCCCTGGCAAGGGTTGGCCGGCAGTTTTGGAGTTTGCCTCCAGGCTGCTCCTCGAGGACACCGAGAGCCAGTGGGTCCATCCGGACCCAAAACCGCTGTCGGCTCGCCGGGCAACCGCATTGACGCAACCCATTACCTGATTGACACGGGATAACCCCCTAGGAGTTTGCGGAAAAACCCAGCCTGCGCGAACATGGGCCAACTGCCCAGCCCAGATGCGAGGTCACCGGGAGCGCAGCGGCTCCCTG
>Ga0315899_10006707_pt1 | contig 12416 bp, 10 predicted proteins | sample LakEriMetagenome_2_FD_203518 | JGI IMG/M metagenome (GOLD analysis project Ga0315899, IMG submission 203518) | Freshwater fungal communities from buoy surface, Lake Erie, Ohio, United States - Buoy 4 MA112 | ecosystem: Environmental > Aquatic > Freshwater > Lake | place: USA: Lake Erie, Ohio... | reverse complement strand
GGGCCGCACCGTTCACAGCGCTGTCGCGCTTCGCCGCATCGGTACCGTCGCCGGTCCGCCCGCAGGCGAACAGCAGCACGGCCGCCGATGTCGAGGTCGCCCACCGCGCACGGCGCCGGAGGTCGCGCATGCCCGTCAAAAAGTCGGGACGCCAAGCGCCGTCACATCGCCCACTTCCATCGTCTCGTCGGTGTAGAATGGCTCGCCGTACTGCTTGCGGATGAGCGAACCGTAGTGCGCGGCATGATGCCGCACGATATCGCACAGCGGTTCGCCATTGGGATACACCTCGCCGGCCTGCGTGAGGCCATCGAACTGCGAGCCGTACACCATGATTGCCTCGAGCTTGCGTTCGAACTGCGCGGTGATGTCCACCACGAACGTGGGCTTGGTGTAGTCTTCGCGGTACGCGATCACGTGCAGCAGCTTGAACGGCCGGAACGCCTCGTGCTCACCGGGGGCGTACTTCCGGAGCCCCGCGAGAAAGCAGGCGTCGCGCACGAGCTCCGTGGTGCGACGATGATCCGGGTGCCGGCCGCGGGGCGCCGGCGCAATCACCACGCGCGGCCGCAGCCGGCGGATCATCTGCACCAGGGTCGCCCGCGTGGCATCATCGTTGGTGATGCCCGCATCGGGGAGCCCGAGATTCTCGCGCACGTGCACGCCCATCAGCGCCCGCGCCCGCTCCGCCTCCTGCGCCCGCAACTCCGCCGAGCCGCGTGTGCCCATCTCGCCCTGCGTGAGATCGAGAATGCCGACACGCTTGCCGTCATCCACGGCTTTGATGAGCGTGCCACCGCAGGTGAGTTCCACATCGTCGCGATGGGGACCGACAGCCAGGAGATCGAGATTCATACCGAAGCTTCGCGCGGCAGGGCGTTCTTTGCCAGTCTCTCCGGGCTTCCGCCCCTCGGGCTTCCGTTGTCGCGCTGTTACGACCCGGCCCGCGCCAGATACGCCACCACCCGTTCCGCCACCTGCTGCCCGCTCGCGATGCAGTCGCCGACACTCACGCCGTTGCGGTAGTTGCCGGCGAGGTAGAGCCCCGGGTTCTGCCGCTCGGTCGCGTCGGCGGCATCCTTCACCGCTTGATAGCCCACCGTGTACTGCGGAATGGCCCGCGGCCAGAACACATGCTTGGCGAAGACCGGTTCGCCGCGCACGCCGAGCAGTTGGCGCAAGTCGACCAGCACGCGCTCCACCAGCAGGTCGGCGTCTTCGCGCGCCCGGTCGGCCTGGCGCGCGCCGCCCACGAAGCAGGTGATCGTGACGCAGTCGTCGGGCGAACGGCTGGGGAACAGCGACGAACTGAACAGCGCGCCCAGCAGCGAGCGTCGCTCGGCGGCGGGGATGAGTACGCCGAATCCATCGAGTGGATGCGCGACATCTTGGCGCCGGAAGCCGAGCGTGAGCGTGCTGACGCTCGGGTACTCCACGCGTTCGATGGGAGCGGCGCACGCGCGCATCGACGCGGGCAACTCCATGGCAGCCAGTACATGGGCCGGCGTGGCCATCACGACGGCATCCACCAGACGTGAGCGCGACGCCCCGTCCTGACCCGCGTCCACCAACCAGCGCGCTTCCTGCCGGTGCACGAGACGTACGGGGCAGCCGAGCCGCAGCGTTCCGGCGAGCGACGCCTCGAGCGTGTCGGTGAGCGTCTGCATGCCGTCAACGAAGCTGATGAGCCGCGCAGGCACTGGCGCTGCCGACGACATGAGGTGCCCCTTGGTGTCACCTGGCATGCTGTCCGCTCCACCGTCGCTCTCGCCGCCGGCGAGCGACCTGCGCTGCATCATCAGGCCCTTCGACAGGGAACCGAACCGGCGCTCGAGGGCGGCCACTCGCGGGAAGGCATGCGCCATGCTCAGCGTCTCCGGGTCACCCGCGAAGATGCCGGAGATGAATGGATCAACCGCATAGTCGAGTACCTCATGCCCGAGCCGGCGGCGCACAAAGCTCGCCACCGACTCGTCGCCTTCCTGCCGGCGCGTGCGCACGAGCGGCTCGAGCAGCACGCGCAGCTTCGCCCGCAGCGACAGCAGGCTGGTGCCAAGCATGCTCGACGGCGTCAGGGGGAAGGGCACCAGCCGACCGTCGCGCACCACATAGCGGCGCTTCGCGCCGGGGTTCGCCTGCACCACATCCTCTTCGAGGTGCAGTTGCTGAAGGAGCGACTCCACGGCCGGCGAGGTGACGAACGAGTTTGGACCATGCTCGGCGAGAAAGCCGTCGGCATGCGTGGTGCGGATGGCGCCGCCGGCATGCCCGCTGGCCTCGTACAGCACGACGTTCACCCCGCGCCGGCGCAACTCCCAAGCCGCGACCAGCCCCGTGATGCCGGCACCGACGACGGCCACGGACCGTGGACCGCTTCCGTCGCTGTCATTCGGCGGCATGTTGCCGGTCATGTCTATAGCCACCCGCATGGTTCACGCTCCAGTGACGTCACCAACCCAGTCGCGTGGCTCGAGCATCTGTTGAAGCCGAGCTTCGAAGGAATGAGGAGAATACCGAGGGGCATACTGCCACATTGCCAGCGGCGGGAGGCTCATGAGGACGCTCTCCACCCGGGCGTTCGTCTGCAGACCGAAGGTGGTACCGCGATCGTGTACGAGATTGAACTCCACGTACCGGCCGCGACGCACCAGCTGGAACTCGCGCTCGGCGTCGCCGAACGCCTCGTTCCGCCGCCGATCGACGATGGGCTCGTACGCCTGTCGCAGCGCACGGGCTACGTCGGTGACGAAGGCGCGGGTGCTGTCGAAGTCGAGACCGAACGGATCGGCGTCCGCCCGCAGGTGATCGAAGAAGATGCCGCCCACACCGCGCGCTTCGTTGTCGCGGTGCGTGTTCACGAAGTACTCGTCGCACCACCGCTTGAAGGCGGGATAGAAGCCGCGATGGTGCCGCTCGCACATGTCGCGCAGCGCGACGTGGAACGTGCGCGCATCCTCCTCGTGCGGATAGAACGGCGTCAGGTCGGTACCACCGCCGAACCAGCAGTCGGTGATGGTGCCGGCCTCGTCGGTCAGCTCGAAGTAGCGCACGTTGAGGTGCACCGTGGGCACCATCGGACTGCGCGGATGCACTACGAGGCTCACGCCCGTCGCGAAGAAGTGCGTGGAACCCGTGGCCGCCCCGCGCCCTCCCAGCCGATGCGCCGCGGCCGGGGGCAGCACCCCCATTACGGCCGAGCGGTTGATGCCGGCTTTTTCGAACGTCACGCCATCGGTCATCACGCGCGCCACACCGCCGCCTCCGCCCGGACGCTCCCAGCGGTCCTCGGTGAACGTGCCCCCACGATCGAGGCGGCCGAAGAACGACGTGAGCTCGTCGTGCAGTCCGGCAATCCAGCGCGTGACATCGGCCCGACGGTTCGCGACGGGCACCGGCGCGGCCGTACGCAGCTCACCCGGATGTATGGCTACGGTCATGAGATCCCCGCAAACTGGGCGAACGGTGTCTGCGCTTGATGGGCGGCGATGCGCTCCTCCGTCCATTCCCATTCTTTCACCGCGTCGATGAAGGCGCGCGCGTGATCCGGTTTCATGTCCGGCAGGATGCCGTGTCCGAGGTTGGCCACGTGACCTACCGGCCCGAAGCCCGCAATCATCTCGTGTGTGCGGCGGCGGATCTCGTCGGTGGGGGCATACAGCGTGCACGGATCGAGATTGCCCTGCAGCGCGACGTTGAACGGATCGGTCATCGTGCGGGCATCCTGCGGCGCCGTGTGCCAGTCCACGCCGATCGCATCCGCCTGTGTCGCCGCGGCAATCTCACTCATCGCCCAGCCTCCGCCCGGCGCGAATACGATCACCGGCACGCCGGCCTCGCGGGCGCGCAGTGCGGCCTTCGCGAGATACGGCAGCGCGAATGTGCGGAACTCGTGCGGGCCCAGAGCCCCGGCCCACGACTCGAACAGCTGGACCACCTGCGCCCCGGCCTCCACCTGCGCCACGAGGAAATCCCCCACCGCGGTGGCGAGCTTGTCGAGCAGTGCATGCGCGAGGGCCGGCTGTTCGAAGAGCATCTTCTTGGCCACGGCGAACTGTTTGGTGCCTTTGCCTTCCACCATGTAGGCCGCCAGCGTCCATGGCGCGCCGGCGAAGCCGATGAGCGGTACGCGGTCGTTGAGCGCGCGCTTGGTCATCCGCAGGGCCTCGAGCATGTAGCCCAGCTGATCCTGCGGCACGACCGGGTTGAGCCGGTCGAGATCACCCACCGAACGGATGGGTGACGGGAACTGCGGCCCCACGCCTTCGTCGAGCGTGAGATGCATGCCCATCGCTTCGGGGATCACCAGGATGTCGCTGAAGATGATCGCGGCGTCCACCCCGACGAGATCGATTGGCTGCAGCGTGACCTCCGTCGCGAGCTCGGGCGTGCGGCACATGGTCAGAAAGTCGCTCTTCGCGCGCACCGCACGGTACTCGGCGAGATAACGGCCCGCCTGGCGCATCATCCACACGGGGGGGCGTTCAACAGGCTCGCGGCGCAGCGCGCGCAACAACAGGTCGTTCATAGCCAGGGGAGTGGCGGACTCGCGAGAGTCCGGGTGATCTCGGGCCGCCGCGAATCGGGCAACTCGAGTGGCAAAAGTACAACGGCGACACGCAGCCCGGAGGAGGCGCGTCGTCGACTGCGTCACATCAGCTGAACTGCTGTGAGGCGGCGAACGGCGGCGTTTTCCGCGTGCCGGTTGCCGCGGTGGTTGCCGGTTTGTCGGCCATCGGTGTGGAGGGTGCCGGCGCGGGGGCCACGGCTCGGTGCGCGCCGGTGCGGCGGGTATCCGATGCGCCCGCGCCACCGGCCGGCGCGAACATCTCGAGCAGCATCATCGCCTGCTGATCGAGAGGCTCGCCGCGCTGCACGGCGCGCCGGAGTGCCGCCATGGGACCCGCCAGCAGCTTGGCCACGATGCGCGAGGCGGCGCGCTCGGCCACCCCGTCGTCCTTCGCGTGAAACGCCACTTCGCGCCGCGCCACATCTTCGAGCGCCTCGCGCAAGGGCTTGATGGCATCGCGCGCAGGCATGGTCGCCAACCACTCCATGAACGCGTCGGTTTCGTCGGTACAGATCGTCTTGGCGTACGGAACGGCGTCCCTGCGCAGGCCCTCGGCCGAAACCAGCGGCTGATGCAACGTGTCGAGGTCGATAAGGGTGATCCCCATCTCGTCGGTGACTGCCGGATCGATGTTGCGCGGCACGCTGAGGTCCATCATGAGCAGGGCGTAGCCCGAGGTCGCACACGCCTCTCGCGCACGGCGCAGTGCCGCCGCCTCCACCACCGGCACCTCGCTGCCTGTCGCGACGATGACGACATCGGCCATTGCCGCTTCGACATGCAGCGTGTCCCATGCCGCCGCGCGGCCACCCACCATGCCGGCGAGGCTCTGCGCGTTCTCGAACGTACGGTTTACCACCACGATGTCGCGCGCGCCCAGCTTGTGGAGCTGCTTGGACGCCCGGGCGCCCGTCTTGCCGGCACCGATTACCACGCAGCGCGCATTTTCGAGATTGCCGAATCGCTGCGACGCCGTGATCGCCGCCTCGGCCCCCACCGAGTTGCGTCCCGCCGTGAGCGACGTCTCCGTCTGCACCCGCTTGCCCGCGCGCAACGCCGTCTCGAAGAGGCGATGCAGCACCGGGCCCGCCGCCTGCCCACGCGAGGCCCGCTTGTACGCCGCCTTCAGCTGCCCGAGGATCTGTCCGTCACCCAACACCTGCGATTCCAACCCGGAGGCGATGCGCACCACGTGTTCGGCGGCATCGCGACCCACGCGCCTGGTGGCGGTGGTGAGCAAATGGTCGCCTTCCGAGCGGGTGCGCATCCAGCGGCGGGCCAGCACCTGTACGGAGCGCTCGATCACCTGCGGGTCGTCGCTGTCCACCCACGCATAGAGCTCCGTGCGATTGCACGTGGAGATGAGCGCTGATTCGGTGATCACTTCGGTGCGCGCCGTGCGGTACAACTGCGTCAGGCGCTCCTCCGAAAGATGGAAGCGCTCACGCGTTGCCACATCGGCGTGGCGGAAATCGATGGCGATCGAGATCAGCATCGGGGATGGGATGCGGAGACTGTGATCAGGCGGGCGTGAGCCCGGCCAGATGCGCCAGGTTCTTGAAGAAGATGCGCAGGTGCGAAAGGGGCCTGGCCCGCACGAGCTGTTTACGCATGTATCCGTCGAACGTGAGCTGCTGGACATCCCGATCCCGACAGATGGCCACGAAGCGCTCGCGCCGGTTGTCGGTGCTGTACCAGAAGCTCTGCATCACATCGAGCACGAAGAACACGGGACCGTGCAGCCGCATGAAGCGACGCCGCGCCATGCGCAACGCCGAGGCCTTGCCGGTCTGCAGTGCGTCTTCCACGGCATCCGCCGCCAGACGACCACCCGTCATGGCGTAGAAGATGCCTTCGCCACTCGCCGGCGCCACCACCCCGGCGGCATCGCCGGCCACGACCACGTCGCGACCGTTGTCCCAGCGGGGCAGCGGCTTGATGGGAATGGGCGCGCCTTCGCGGCGGATCGTCTCGAGACCGTCCATGCCGGTGTCGGCGCGCAGCCGCGCCACCGCTTCCTTGAGGCCGAAGCCCTTCTGGAAGGTGCCGGTGCCGATCGACGTGGTGGGACCGTGCGGGAACACCCACGCGTAGAAGTCCGGCGATAGCGGGGCGTTGTAATACACGTCGACGCGATCGTGACCGAACGCCTCGCTGTCACGGGCGGGGGACTTCACGATCTCGTGGTAGGCGAACACATGTTTCGCCTTGTGCGAGTCGGGAATGCACTGGCGGGCCACCGGCGACAGCGCGCCGTCGGCACCGATCACGTACCGGGCGCGCACGAAGCGGGTCGCTCCGTGCCGCGAGCGGCCCTCGGTGTAGGTGATGATCGCCGTGCCGTCGGTGTCGCGCGAGAACTGCGTGAAGGCGCCCGTGCGGCGCACGGCACCGGCCTGTGTGGCCCGCACGCGCAGCCATTCGTCGAACATGTCGCGATCGACCATACCCACGTAGCCGTCACCAACCGGAATGTCGACCTTCTTTGCCGTGGGGGAGATCACGCGGGCGGTATTCACCCGCGCCACGAGCAGCGCCGGCGGAATCCTGAAGTCCCGCAGGAGCTGTGGCGGGACCGCGCCGCCGCAGGGCTTGGTGCGCCATGCCCGGTCGAGCAGCAGCACCTTGCGTCCGGCGCAGGCGAGTTCGTGCGCCGCCGTCGCGCCCGCCGGCCCGCCACCCACCACCACGACATCGAACAGCTCTCCGTCATCCACTGGCGTGCCACGCTCGAGTTGCGCAAAGCCCGCGCTTTCCGTCTGGTCGCTCATGGTCCCGTTCTCCATGCCGCTCATTGGATCACCGCCTGCAGCAAGTCACCACGCTGCCGAAAGACTTCGTTCACCTGCTCGCTCGACGCACTGCGCAGCGCGAGCCACGCCGAGCCACCGAACAACAGCGCCTGCACCCCGAACACGGCGAGGTAGCCTCGCATCGGCGAGTCGAGCACGGCGCGGGCGAAGTCCACGCCCGCTGCCCCCGACATCGTGCCGATGGCATACGCCAGCGCCTGGGCGGCACCGAACACGCCGAGGCGGAGTCCTGCGCGGCCATCGGTCTTGTCGCCCGTGAGCGCCATCATGGAGCCGATCGCGCCAATCGCGAAGACCCCGTTGGCCAGACCGAGCACAATGACGATCGCCGTGAACACCGTACGGCTTGCCAGTCCGGGCGAGGCGACCAGCGCCAGATAGGCGAGCGCCGAGGCCGCACATCCGGCAGCCGCCCACTGGCGGAGCTGGCCCGTGCGAGTGGCGATGAGCGCCGCCACGATCATGCCGGCCAGCACCCCACCGTGGTGGGCACCCGACAGCGTGGTGCTCTCGCCGGGCGTCATGCCGAAGGCGATGCCGGCAAACGGCTCGAGGATGAGATCCTGCGCACTGTAGGCGAACATCGCCACGAAGATGAACCCGGAGAACAGGCGCGCCGCCGGCTCCTCCCACACGGTACGGAAGGTCGCGAGGAACGACGCGCGCGCCGTCGTGGCGCGGACTTCCGACATCACGGGGCGCGCGCCGCGTTCCACCCCGAGCGTCGCCAGCCACGACACCACCAGCCCCACCGCACCGATGCCGCCGGCAATCACGATGAGGCGCTCGAACGAGAAGGGATCGAGCAGGCTCCCCGACGTGGCGGCTGTGATGATGATGCCGATGATCATCAGAATCCACGTAATGGCCGCGGCGCCGGCGCGCTGCGTCGGTGCCGCCCGCTCGCTCATGAGCGCCAGCAGTGGCGTACCTGACGCACTCACGCCGGCGCCCAGCAGCATGCTCGCGAGCGCAGCGCACACCACCCCCAGCGTCGTGTCGCGTGCCATCAGCGGGATGCTTGCCGCGACGCCCAGCCCACCGAGGGCGCACACCAGCATACCGCCAAGAATCCATGGCGTGCGACGCCCGTGGCGATCGCTGTCGTGGCCAAGCCGCGGGCGCAGATACAGCTGCACGGCGAAGTGCAGGGCCACCAGCACGCCGGGAATGAGCGCCGGCAAACCGAGTTCCACCACGATGACCCGGTTGATGGTCGTCGTGAGCAACACCACCACGGCCCCGATCGCAGCCTGTACGAAGCCGAGCCGCGTCAGCTGCCACCAGCTCATGCCGACGTCCGCCGTTGCGGGCGCGACGGCGGCGCGGCGGGTGGGAGACCGCGACGGGGCCATGGCTGTGCCCATCAGTGGAGTCCCTCGCTGAACAAGGTGATCGTGGGCAGCGTGCGCACGGCGAAGGCCGACACCATCATGCCGCTCACGTAGAAGGGCACGCCGAACGCGCTGAGATAGAGCGCGCGTTCGACCGGCTTCTGCACGAACCACCACATCAGGCCGGCCTGCACGAGGGCCACGCCGCCGATCACCATGGCAAAGCCGGGACGGCCCCACGAAACCAGCAGGGCCATCACGACAGTCTGTGCCACCAGCATCACCAGCGACGCCACCCACCCCGCGCCGGTGGGGCCCAGCAACACCGGGAGCGAGTACACGCCCATCCGCCGGTCGCCTTCGATGGCCTTGAAGTCATTGAGCGTCATGATGCCGTGCGCGCCGATACTGTAGATCATCGCGAGGAGCAGCAGCGGCACCGGCGGCAGCACGTTGCCGAGCATGATGCCGGCCCCGGTGATCCACGCGAGCCCTTCGTACGTGAAGCCCACCGCCGCGTTGCCCAACCAGCCGTTGCGTTTGAACCGGAACGGCGGCGCGCTATACGCCCACGAGAATGCGAGGGCGACGGCAACGGCGGCCAGGCCGAACGGTCCGAGCGGGAGCGCCCACACCACGCACAGCGCACTCCACACGATGGCGATGGCGAGCCCCCACTGTCCGGGGATGCGTCCCGACGGAATGGGGCGCCCGGGTTCGTTGATCGCGTCGACATGCCGGTCGAACCAGTCGTTGACCGCCTGGCTCGACGCACAGACCATCGGCCCGGTCAGTCCGATTCCCAGTGCAAGCGTCCACAAACGCTCGGACGAGAGCGGCACGCCTGCGGAGATTGCTCCGCACGTGAACGCCCACATCGGGGGGAACCATGTGACTGGCTTGAGCAACGTGAGGACCGCCTTGGGATCCAAACGTGCCGGGGCCGTACGTTCTGTGAAACTGACGCCCATATGTGTCTATTTTAGTTGACAGTACCGTCGTGCGACAGACTCGCCTCGGTTTTTCGGGTGTCAGGCGAGGCTGACACGCCTCGCAGGTCTGGTGACGTCCGGGGGGCTACCCGCCGGAGTCGTCGTCCTTGTCCGCTCCGGGGGTCGCGAGGCGATGGCGCCTCAGCTTCACGTACAGACTCTGCCGGCTCACGCCCAGCACCTCGGCCGCCGACGTCCGGTTGTCGTTCGTCAACTCCAGCGCCGCTTCAATGAAGTGGCGCTCGACCAGATCGACGGTGTCCCGCACGAGATCGCGCAGGGAGACCCGGCCCACGAGCGACGTGAGTTCTTCCACGGCGCGGGTGAGGTCGCGGGCGCCTTGGGGGCCGCTCGCGAGCCGGCGGCCGATGTCACGGATGGTGAAGCCGATGCACGGCTCCTCCCCCTCCGGCACCCAGACCGCCGACACTTCCACTTCGGACTGGTTGCCGTGCTGCCCGCGTGCCGAGGTGGCCATCAGGCGGACCACGCCGTTCTTGCGCAGCATGCTCGTGAACACCGGGAAGTCGGCGCCCGGCCGGCCGATGTACGTGGACAACGCCGTCCCGCGCACCTGTTCCTCGCTCGCCAGCTCGGTGATGTCGAGGAACGCCCGGTTGGCGGCGAGAATGGCGCCGTCGAGATCGGTGACCACGAAGCCGTCGGGCGAGCGTTCGAGCAGGTCGAGCAGCCGCGACGGGGAATTGGCGCCGCCGCTGCCGGCCGTCGGCAGATCGGCCGGCGAGAGGCGCACGAGCAGTAATGTGGCCTGCTCCTGGCGGAAGCAGGACGCGGAGGCGTGGAACGCCCGCCCGCCATTGAGGGTGAGCGCGAGTTCGCCCGCCCGTCCGGCACTGCGGGCCGCGGCCAGGAGATCCTCGAGGGCCCGCGCCGCCGTGGCGTCCATGCCGAACGGGAAGACCCGCCCGATGAGGCGCTCGGTGGGCTCGCCGAAGATCTGGCCGGCTGCCGCGTTGGCGTCGAGCACCTTCAGGTTCGACGCGTCGAGTACGAGGACGCCGTCGCTCGCCAGCTGGAAGAGCAGGCGGTAGCGCGTTTCCACGTGACGGAGACGCCAGTAGTCGCGCTCCATCGCCTGTTGGGCTTCCACCAGCCGCTGCTGCAGCGCCGAGACGTGACGCATGTCGCGCCCGACCGCCACGAGGCTGCCGTCGCGCCCCAGCTTGATGGTGGTATACGACACGGGAACGTCCAACACGTCGCCCATGACGTGATTGACCTGCCGTCGCTTCGAGACGCCCTGGTGTACGGCTTCCTTGACCAGCGTATCGATTTTCGTGCGCGAAACGCCCGACACGGTTTCGTTCCACGGACGGCCGATCCATTGCGTCGCGGTGTCGAGCTGGTTGTCGTTCCCACCCATGACGGCCACGTCGCGAATCACCCCGGCGCCGTCCATGACGAGCGCAATGTCCCCCGCCACCGCCAACAGGGCGGCCGCGGCACGGGCATCGAGCTCCTCGAGGGCGGGGTTATGCGCGTCGAAGGGCTTCACGGAACTGGCCATGTGCGCCAGCGTCCTCCATACGATGAGCATCGGCCCCGGCCCGGGCGGCCGGCAACAGGGACCGGGCGATCGAGGGCGCCTCGCGCGCGTCGGCGGCGATTGCGTCGGCGCCCAGCTGCTCGGCGAGCGCCGCATCGTCGGCGAACAGCTGGCCGCCCACCATGATCTGCACATTCGGGTTGCGCGACGCCTGCTTCAGGCGGCGGATATCCCGCCGCAGCACCGCCAGGCGGCTTTCCGTTCCCACCGAAAAACCGATCACGTCGTACCACTCGTGGGCGACCATGGTGAGAAGATCGCCATCGGTCCACGGTGCCCCCACCAGCACGCGCCAGCCGTCCCGTAGCAGGAACTCACCGACCATGATGATGCCGAGGGTGTGCTGTTCGCCCGGGACGCAGGTGAGGAGGACGTTGCCCACGGCTTCGGCGTGGCCGGTGTCGGCGAGGAACAGCTTCGAGAGATCGCGCAGCAGACGCTGCATGCGCCCGAGTGCGACGGTGACCTCGACGAAGTCGCACTCGTCGCACTCCCACAAGGCACCGAGGCGGCGGGCCGCCGGCGCGAGCAGATCGAGATAGACCGCCTCCACCGTGGCGCCCTCGGCCAGCACTCCGCGCACGCACTGGGCCCCGCGGGTATCGTCCTGGCTCCGCACGGCGGCCACGAAGGCCGAGATATCCTCGTCGGAGAGCGCGCGTACCGCGGTGGCATCCACGGCCGGCGACACGGGTCCGACGCGATGACTGACCATGAGGCGCGGGACCAGCTCGTGGCTGATGGTACGCTCGAGGCGCCCAAGACGCTCGTGGCGCTCGAGCGCGGGCTCGCCGGTTCGCTGCGGAGTGAGGTGATCCATGGCGTCGAGGGAAGAGCCCGGGCCGGCAATCACCGTGGGGACGCCGGCCGCAGCTGGCGGGAGAGTCGCGCCAGCCTTGACGCGAGGACTCTCGGGCGCGATGGCGAGGTGAGATGAGCCCGGTGTGCGGGCACACCATAACGAAAGCTCGGCGATAATGATACCATTCGGTCCTGTTGTCAAGAAAAGTGTACGTCAATTCTTCTTGACAACTACCCGGTCCAATCGCACCTTGGAACGCATCTGGGCAGCGAACCCCCGGAAAAGAAGGCGTTGATGACTGTTGTGCCCACCCCCCAGACGGCGACAAACGACGCCGCCGT
>Ga0315899_10006705_pt1 | contig 12420 bp, 10 predicted proteins | sample LakEriMetagenome_2_FD_203518 | JGI IMG/M metagenome (GOLD analysis project Ga0315899, IMG submission 203518) | Freshwater fungal communities from buoy surface, Lake Erie, Ohio, United States - Buoy 4 MA112 | ecosystem: Environmental > Aquatic > Freshwater > Lake | place: USA: Lake Erie, Ohio... | reverse complement strand
GCGCGGATGACGGCGGGCCGCTCGACCTCCGCAAACTGGTCAGGCACCGAAAGGCAGCCTTCATTATAGACCGAAAGTTCCTCAGAACCCTTCAGAGTCTGAGGGTTGATGAAGACCATCGGCTTCTTGACTGGCGGCGCGCCCTCTTCGTCCGATTCGGGTTCCTGCAGATCGATCACCAGAATGCGCTTGGGCACCCCCACCTGGATCGCGGCGAGGCCAATGCCCGGCGCGTCGTACATGGTGTCGAACATATCGTCGATCAGCGTTTGCAGATCGTCGTCGATCGCTTCGACCGGGGTCGAGATGGTACGCAGGCGCGGATCGGGCGCTTCGAGAATGGGACGTATGGCCATGGCCCGAACATAGGCGGAACGCGCCGCAGGATCAAGCCGGGCGACGGCGGATCGTGTCGATCAGACTGATCGATCTTACCCCCTTAACTTCGCATATTTCCCGTAAAAGCCGACATTGAATTTCCTATGTGGGACATATTCGGTCGCACGGCCATCGCCGGACGGATACCGGCCTAGGACGTCCCGGCGGGATAGGACAGGTCAGCCCAGTGGCCGTCGCGCGCGCAGCGCCTGCGCCAGCGTGCCCTCATCCAGATAGTCGAGTTCCCCGCCCACCGGCACGCCATGCGCCAGCTGCGTCAATCGGATGGGGAAATGCTCCAGCCGTTCCGCGAGATAATGGGCGGTGGTCTGCCCTTCCAATGTCGCGTTCATCGCCAGCACGACTTCGTCCACCCCACCCTGTTCCAGCCGGGCGACCAGCGCGTCGATCGCCAGATCCTCCGGCCGCACCCCCTCCAGCGCCGACAGGCGACCGCCCAGTACATGGAAGCGGCCGGGGAAAAGCCGCGACCGGTCGAGCGCCCAAAGGTCCGACACATCCTCGACCACGCACAGCGCGCGCGGATCACGCCGGGGATCGGCGCAGATGCCGCAGGGGTCGATCGTGTCGACATTGCCGCAGACATGGCATGTCACCAGCCGCTCGTTCACTGCCTCCAGCGCGCGCAGCAGCGGTTCCATCGCCCCCTCGCGCTTCTTGAGGAGATGCAGCACCGCGCGCCGGGCCGAGCGGGGGCCAAGACCGGGAAGCCGCGAAAGCGCCTGCGTCAATGCGTCGATTTCAGGTGAGGCCATATCGTGAGATAAAGGGTTGCATGTCCCGACGACAAGGGGTTTGAGGAGCGGATCATGCGTATCGTCTATATGGGCACTCCCGATTTCGCCGTCCCCGCGCTCGACGCGCTGGCGAAGGCCGGGCACGAGATCGTCGCGGCCTACAGCCAGCCGCCGCGGCCCGCCGGCCGGGGCAAGGGCCTGCGCCCATCCCCGGTGCAGCTGCGCGCGGAAGCGATGGGGATAGAGGTACGCACGCCCCTGTCGTTGAAGGACGCGGAAACGCAGGCCGCCTTTGCCGCGCTGGATGCCGATGTCGCGGTGGTCGCGGCCTATGGCCTCATCCTGCCGCGCCCGATCCTGGCCGCGCCGCGCCATGGCTGCATGAACATCCATGCCTCGCTGCTGCCGCGCTGGCGCGGGGCCGCGCCGATCCAGCGGGCGATCCTGGCCGGGGACAATCTGAGCGGTGTGACGATCATGGACATGGAGGCGGGCCTCGACACCGGACCGATGCGCGCCAAGCATGTGACGCCGATCGAGGACAAGACGGCGGGCGCGCTGACGCAGGAACTGGCCGAAGCGGGCGCGGCGCTGATGGTGGAAGTGCTAGAGGATATTGCGCTGTACCCACCCATGGCGCAGCCCGACGAAGGCGTGACCTATGCCGCCAAGATCGACAAGGCGGAGGCGCGGATCGACTTTGCCAAGGACGCGCATGCCGTCGAGCGGCAGGTGCGCGCCTTCAATCCGGCGCCGGGCGCCTTTTTCCAATATCGCGGCGAGCGGTTCCGCATCCTTGCCGCTCATGTCGAACATCATGCCGGCCCGGCAGGCGAATTGCTGGACGACAGCCTTCTGATCGGCTGCGGCCATGACGCGATCCGTCCGACGCTGGTGCAGCGCGCCGGCAAGGGCGCGATGAGCGCGGGCGAATTGCTGCGCGGCTACGACATGCCGGCGGGCAGCCACGTAGACGCCTGAACGCATGACCCGTTTCGCCTTCATCGTCGAATTTGACGGCCGTCCCTTCATGGGGTGGCAGCGGCAGGCGCATGGGCCAAGCGTGCAGCAGGCGATCGAAACGGCGATCCATGCCGTCACCGGCGAGAGCGCGGCCGTCCACGCCGCCGGCCGCACCGATGCGGGCGTCCATGGCATCGCCATGCGCGCCCATGCCGATGTGGCAAAGCCAATCGCACCCTTCCGCCTGATGGAGGCGCTGAACGCGCGGCTGCGGCCCCATCCCGTCGCGATCCTCGACTGCGTGGTGGTGCCTGACGACTGGCATGCGCGCTTTTCCTGCGTCGGCCGGTCCTATGTGTATCGCATCGTCAACCGTCGCGCGCCGCTGACGGTCGAACAGGGGCTTGCCTGGCGGGTGATCCAGCCGCTCGATGCGCATGCGATGCACGATGCGGCGCAACTGCTGGTGGGGCTGCATGATTTCACCACCTTCCGTTCCGCCCACTGCCAGTCGGCCAGCCCGGTCAAGACGCTGGACCGGCTGGAGGTCAGCCAAGACGCCGACCGCATCGCCATCCATGCGGCGGCGCGATCTTTCCTGCATCATCAGGTGCGGTCGATGGTGGGATGCCTGGCGATGGTCGGGATGGGGCGGTGGACCGCTGGCGACCTGCGTGCCGCGCTGGAGGCCCGCGACCGTGCGGCGCTCGGCCTCAACGCGCCGCCCGATGGCCTCTATTTCCTGCGCGCCACCTATCGCGACGCGGACGCCGCGACCTGAACCTGATTCTTGCCCATGCGCTTGGCGGCCAGCATCGCCGTGTCGGCCCGCGCGATAAGGCCATCGAGTTCCCGATCGTCCGCCTCCGCAACGGCGAGGCCGATGCTCCCTGTGATGTCCCAGTTGCACCGGGCGAGAGCGTCGCAAAGCCGTTCCGCGCGGGAGCGCGCGCTGCCCGCATCCGCGTCGAGCATCAACAGGACGAATTCGTCGCCGCCCAGCCGGGCGATGAGGTCGCCTTCGCCCGCTCCCTCGCGCAGCAGTCCGGCGACGTCGATCAGGCAGGCGTCCCCCGCGCCATGCCCTTCCCGATCATTGAGCTGCTTGAACCCGTCCAGGTCAAGAAAGAGGAGGCAGGGCGGCAGCGACGCGCCCGCCGCGCCCAGCCGGTTGCGCGCACGGGACGCGAAGCCGCGCCGGTTGAGCAGCCCCGTCAGCGGATCGTGGATCGCCTCGAAACTCGCCTGCCGCAATTCCGAAAGATCCTCGATGACAGCGACGTAGAGCTCCGGTTCGCCGGCCTCATCCCGCGCCATGGCCACGGTCAACCTGACCCAGATGATCGTGCCGTCCGGCCGGATGTACCGCTTTTCCATAGAATATCGCGGCAGCTCGCCCGCGTTCAGCTGGGCGAGCAGCGCTTCGTCGGCATTGAGATCGTCAGGATGCGTGATCTGCTGGAATCCGGTACGGAGCAGCGTGTCGGCATCATAGCCGCTGATGGCGCAGAAGCGTGGGTTGACCAGCAGGAAGCTGCCGTCCAGCGCGACATGCGCCATCCCCACCGGCGCGTGATGGAATGTCGCGTCGAAACGGCGGCGGGCGCGGGCGAGTTCGGCTTCGACCACGCCATAGCTTTGGGCCGCGATATCCCGCGCCAGCTGTTCGACATCCTGCCCCTGCGCGACCGCGCCAAATTGATCGTGCCAATGCCTGCTCATCCAAGGCGCTTTGCCGGGAAAGTGGTAAATATGGCCTTATCGGTGCGGCAAGCCGCGAAAATTTCAGGATAGCCGGGCGCGGAAGGGGGTGAAGTCGGTGCCGGCGTCATAAACGTCCAGCCCCTCGCGCTTCTTGAGAGCGTTCACCACGGCGTAGGTGACCGGCGTCAGCAGCGCTTCCCAAGCGACCTTCATCGCCCAATTGGTGACCATCACGACCAGCACCTGCGCGGTCGTCCAGTTGCCGAGGAAGGCAAGCGGGTAGAAGAGCAGGCTGTCCACCCCCTGCCCAACGACCGTCGAGCCGATGGTGCGCATCCAGAGATGCCGGCCCTGCGTCAGCAGCTTCATCCGGGCGAGGACGAAACTGTTGGCGAACTCGCCCGCCCAGAAGGCGATGAGCGAGGCGAAGACGATGCGCCATGTGCTGCCGAAAACCGCCTCATAGGCCCGCTGGTCGGGCCAGCCGTCCGCTGGCGGCAGGGCGACGACCACCCAGCTCATCAACGCCATGAACAGCATCGCGCCAAAGCCCGCCCAGACGCAGCGCCGGGCGCGGGCATAGCCATAGACTTCCGTCAGCACGTCGCCGATGACATAGCCCAGCGGAAAAAAGAGAATGCCAGCGCCGAAGGTGAAGCCGCCGACCGTCGAGAGCTTCGCCGCCCCGATCAGGTTCGACAGCAGCAGGATGGCGACGAAGGCCGCCATGAAGAAATCATAATAGCGCAGCGGCCGCGCGCCTAGCGCGCCAGCATCGACCCTTTGAACCGCCCCTTCGCTCATGCCGCCATGCTTATCGGCTGGCCGGGCGATTGCAAGCACCGGCATCGCCCGCTATCGGGACCGGTGCACGGCCCCGTAGCTCAGTTGGATAGAGCATTCGCCTTCTAAGCGAATGGTCGCAGGTTCGAATCCTGCCGGGGTCGCCATCCGTCACGCAGGCGGGCCGAAACGGCCCGCCCGGCGCCCGATCAAAGGATTGTCTGCCCCGTCTTCGCCCAGTCGGCGGCGAACGCGTCGAGGCCCTTGTCGGTCAGCACATGCTTGGACAGCATCTTGATGACGGCGGGCGGCGCGGTGATGACGTCCGCGCCGATCTTCGCGCAGTCGAGCACATGGATGGGGTGGCGCAGCGAGGCAGCCAGAATTTCCGTCTTGAAGCTGTAATTGTCGTAGATGAGGCGAATATCCTCGATCAGTTGGAGGCCGTCGAAGCCATTGTCGTCATGCCGGCCGACGAAGGGCGAGATGAAGGTCGCGCCCGCCTTGGCCGCCAGCAGCGCCTGGTTGGCGGAGAAGCAAAGGGTGACATTGACCTTGGTCCCCTCACCGGTCAGCGCCTTGCAGGTCTTGAGGCCATCGATGGTCAGCGGCACCTTGATGCAGACATTGTCCGCGATCTTCCGCAGGATTTCGGCTTCCTTCATCATCGTCTCATGGTCGAGCGCGACGACTTCGGCCGAAACGGGACCGTCCACCGCCCCGCAGATTTCCTCGATCACTTCCAGGAACTTGCGGCCCGATTTGTGGATCAGGGTCGGATTGGTGGTGACGCCGTCGAGCAGGCCGGTAGCCTCCAGCTCACGGATTTCGGCGATGTCTGCGGTATCGACGAAGAATTTCATGGGATGCTCCCCTCGCGCGGAAAAGTGATTCGTTGGCTGCGCCTATAGCGTCCCCCGCCCCTGCTGTCCTACATGGGGTCGCAAATGTCCCGCGCCCGTGTCCTCCTGCTCAACGCCGCCCTTGGCCCCCTGGACTATCGCGTGCCCCACGGGATGCGGGTGGAACCGGGCAGCATCGTCGTCGCGCCGCTGGGACCGCGCCAGCTGATCGGCGTGGTATGGGAAGAGGATAGCTTCCCCGATGTGGACGCTGTGGGGGACAATCGCCTGCGCAACCTGCTGGAAGTGGTGGACGCGCCGCCCCTCCCCGAGCCGCTGCGCCGGCTGATCGAATGGACGGCGGATTATTATCTGTCGCCGCCCGCCGCCGTGCTGCGCATGGCGTTGTCCTCCATGTCGGCGCTGGAAGGCGCGCGCACGGTGATCGAATATCGGGCGACCGGTGCGGTGCCCGACCGCATGACAGAGCAGCGCGCGCAGGCGCTTGAACGAATCGGCGAGCGGCAGGGATTGATCCGCGAACTCGCGATGATCGGTGGGGTAAGCGACGCGGTGATCCGCGGCCTCATCAAACAGGACATCTTCGAGCCGGTGGAAGTCAGCGTCGATACGCCCTTCCCCATGCCCGATCCCGACCATGCGCCGCCCACCTTGTCCGATGCGCAGGCCGCCGCCGCCACCCGGATGGCCGATGCGGTGCGGGCGCATGACTTCGCGCCCTTCCTGCTCGACGGTGTAACCGGATCGGGCAAGACGGAAGTCTATTTCGAGGCGATCGCCGCTGCGATCCGATCGGACCGGCAGGTCCTGGTGCTGCTGCCGGAAATCGCACTGACCGAACCTTTTCTGGAACGGTTCGAGAAGCGCTTCGGCACAATTCCCGTCAACTGGCACAGCGGCCTGCGCCAGAGCGAGCGGCGCAGGGCATGGCGCGCCATCGCCAGCGGCCAGGCGCAGGTGCTCGTAGGCGCGCGCTCCGCCCTGTTCCTTCCCTATCCGAACCTTGGCCTCATCGTCGTGGACGAAGCGCATGAGGCAAGCTTCAAGCAGGAGGACGGCGTCCACTACCACGCCCGCGACGTGGCGGTGATGCGCGGCCTCATCGAAAAATTCCCGGTGATCCTGGCGTCCGCAACCCCCGCGATCGAGACTCGGCATCAGGTGGAGCTGGGCCGCTATGCCGAGATCAAGCTGCCATCGCGCTATGGCGGGGCGGAGATGCCCGACATCCATGGCATCAACCTGCTGACCGATCCGCCCGAGCGGGGCCGCTGGATCGCGCCCGAACTGGTGAAGGCGATCGACGAGACGCGCTCGAAAGGCGAGCAGAGCCTGCTTTTCCTCAATCGGCGCGGCTATGCGCCGCTGACGCTCTGCCGTCATTGCGGCTATCGCTTCCAATGCCCCAACTGCACGGCATGGATGGTCGAACATCGCCTCACCCATCGGCTCGCCTGCCACCATTGCGGCCATGTGACGCCTGCTCCCCGCCATTGCCCGGAATGCAAGGAGGAGGATTCGCTGGTCGCCTGCGGTCCGGGCGTCGAGCGAATCGCGGACGAGGTGAAGGCGCTCTGGCCCGACGCGCGCACCGCCATCGTCACGTCCGACACGCTTTGGTCGCCGGCCAGGGTCGCCGATTTCGTGAAGTCGGTGGAGGCGGGCGATGTGGACATCATCATCGGCACGCAGCTGGTTACGAAGGGCTATCATTTCCCCAACCTGACGCTGGTAGGCGTGATCGACGCCGACCTGGGCCTTGAAGGCGGGGACCTGCGCGCGGCGGAGCGGACTTTCCAGCAGATCGTTCAGGTGGCGGGGCGCGCGGGCCGGGGCGAGAAGCCGGGCCGGGTCTATATCCAGACGCGGATGCCAGAAAGCGAGGTCATCAAGGCGCTGATCGATGGCGACAGCGCGCGCTTCTACGATGTCGAGACGGAGAATCGGCGGCGCGCGAACGCCCCGCCGTTCGGCCGATTCGCCGCGATCATCGTGTCGAGCGAGGATGCGGACGAGGCGGCGCAGACCGCGCGGCTGATCGGCAAGTCCGCGCCTGTGATCGACGGGATGCGCGTCTATGGCCCGGCGCCCGCGCCGCTATCCGTGCTGCGGGGGCGGCACCGGCACAGGCTGCTGATCCATGCCAGCCGGCAGGTGGACGTGCAGGGCGCGATCCGCGAATGGCTGGGCAATCTCGCCTGGAAATCGGGCACGCGCGTCGCGGTGGACGTCGATCCCTACAGTTTCATGTGATGACGACGCCGCTCCCCACCCCTTGCCGCAACCTCTGCGCGCTCGACGCCGGACGCCGGACATGCACGGGATGCGGGCGGACGATGGAAGAGATCGTCCACTGGCGCAGCATGACGGACGCGCAGCGCGCCGTCGTCATGACGCGGGTGCGGGACTTCCGGCCTTCGCCCCGGCCGTGACCGCCTTCTGCGCCGCCTGCTCGTCCAGTTCCGCCTTCAGCTTGAGCGCCACGTTCCGCATGTCGGAGCCGTGCGGCGAATAGGCGATGGGATCGAGCAGCGCGGACGCCTCCGCATAATCGCCGCGGACCGACAACGCGTGGGCGAGCGTCATTCGATAGGACGGGTTTTGCGGCAACAGGCTGAACGCCTTTCGCAAACCGTCATAACCGACCTGCGGCATCTTGCCGCCGCGCATCGCATGGTAGCGGTAGAAGAGGTCGAGCGGCACCGGATCCTCCGTGTCCGCCCGGTTGGCGCGCACGATGGCGCCGAGCGCCGCCTTCCAATCCTCCGCCTTGTCGCTTACCTGCGCCCGGTCGAGCAGGACGCGCGCCCGCACCGCATGGGCGCGCGTGGACTGCGCATCGATGGCGATCGCCCGGTCGGCATCGGCAAGCGCCGCGTCCTGCTGTTCGGCCGCCCATTCCGCCTCGGCGAGCAGCGCGAGGGCATAGGCGCTGCCGGGATAGCGAGCGGCGGTCGCGCGGATGGCGGTGACAATGCCCGGCAGATCCTCTGTCGACGGCCGATTGATCAGGCGCAGTTCGTCCTCGATCAGCGCGGCACGCGACGCCTCGACCGGCTGCACGTCGATCGCGCCGATCGTCATTTCGCTGCTGGCGAATTTCGACGCGGACAGGCGATGCCGCATATAGGCCTTGAGGTCTTTTTCCAGCCCGTTGAGGCCGCCGGCAAAGTAGCTGTCCGGCTGCAGGTTGGGGACGCCCTTGGCCACATCGTCCAGATAATGCTGGATTTCCGCCCGGCGCCCGGTCTTGTTATATTGATAATAATGGGTGAGCAGCCAGGCGGTGCCGTAATAACGGTCCCCGTCGCGCAGGCTGAGACCGTCCGCGTCGCGCGCGAACAGGTTCTTCACAGGATAGGGCGACCCAAGCACCAGGCCGGGAACGCGCCCCATCGGGACATTGCCGAATTCGATCGACCCGTCCTGCGGGAATTTCACCACGGAAAAGAATTCGGCGAAACCCTCGACATACCAGGCGGGATAGGCGGCCGGAAAATGGTGCAGCATGAAATGGTGCGCATATTCGTGGAACAGCACCTCCTCCGCGCCGAAATCGAACCTGCCGTCCTTTGCCTCGCGCGACAGCACGGCGAAGGCGTTGCGAGTCGAGGTGGTGTAGAAACCCGCGATATTGGGATTGCGGGCCAGCTTCTTCACCTTGTCCTCATTGGACAAAAGGTAGACCTTCACCGCCGCGCCCGCCTGCGGATCGGTGACACCGGTCAGCCGTCGCAGCAGGAAATCGAACTTCTCCAGCCGCTCGGCAAAGGCGCGCAGCTTCTGGTCGTTGCCTTCGCTATAGACCGTGAAATGCTGTGTCTGCGCCTGCCACCATGCCGCCTGCGCGCTCCCCATGCCGCAGAGCATCAACCCCGCCGCCGCCAGAGCCCTTAACCATTTCCCCATCGTCTTCCCCTGCCCCCAGTCATGCAGGTTGGCGCACAGCGGACAAAATGGAAAGCGCTATATTTCCATCACTTGCCCCGTTCCCGATCCAACAAGGCGCGCTTGCGATCCGTGCCCCAGGCATAGCCGCCAAGCGAACCGTCGCCGCGCAGGATGCGGTGGCAGGGGATGAGAACGGCCAGGCTGTTTCCGCCGCATGCGCTGCCCGCCGCACGGGTGGCGGTTGGACGACCCGCCGCCGCCGCCAGTTGCGCGTAGCTGCGCGTCTCGCCGGGCGGGATCGCGCGTAGCGCGGACCAGACCGCCTGCTGAAACGCGGTTCCGCCCACGTCCATCGGCAGGTCCGGCGACGCGGCCGGATTTTCGACCAGCGCGGCGACCGCCTCCGCCATCGCGTCCAGCGCGGAGTCGGCGGGAAATATGTCGGCCTTCGGAAAATGCGCGCGCAGTTCCTCCTCGCCCTCGCCAAAGCTGATGCGGCACAGGCCCTTTTCTGTCGCGGCGACCAGAACCGGCCCCAGGCTGGTTTCGATCGCCCGCCAGCGAATCGCGGCGCCGCGCCCGCCATCCTTCCAGGCGCTGGGTGTCATCCCCAAATGCCGCTGCGCATCGGCATAGGCGCGACTGGGCGCGCTATAGCCCGCTTCATAAATGGCGTTGGTGATGCTTCCCCCCTGCCCCAGCGCCGCCTTCAACCGCTCGGCGCGCAGCGAGCGGGCATAGGCGGCAGGCGTCAGCCCCGTTTCTCGCTTGAACAGGCGATGGAAATGATGGGGGGCATAGCCGACATGCGCGGCCAGGGCGCCGAGAGCCGGGACTTCCTCTGCCGCCCGGATGAAGGCGACGGCCGCATCCACCGCCAGCCTGTCGCGTCCCACTTCGTCCGGCCGGCAGCGCAGGCAGGCGCGAAAGCCGGCCGCCCGCGCTGCCGCGGGATCGGGCTGGAAGCGCATATTTTCGCGCCGGGGGTGGCGCGCGGCGCAGCTTGGCTTGCAATAGATTCCGGTCGTCGTGACGCAGCCGACAAAGCGGCCGTCCATCATCCGGTCGCGGGCCAGGAAGGCCTGCCAGCAGGCATCATCGTCGGGCATGGGCGGCGCAAGGCGAGTCATATGGGTCATGGCTTTATGCGATAAACCTTGCCCGGCCGCCACGCTTCCCGCCGATTGCGGTCAAAAGCCCGCCTGCCTTGTGGGGCGTCCCGCCATTTCCCGATTGCACGGCGGACGGGTTTGAATATGGATGCGCAAACCTATGCACGCCCTTCGCCGCCGCTTCGCCATCCTTATGGGCTTCGCCATCGCCCTGGCCGCGCCGTCCGTTTCGCGTGCGGAACAGCAGGACATCGCCGCCGCCGCGCGCGGCGTGGTGCGGGTCGCGCTGGTCGCGACGGACGGATCGGACGCCTATTTCGTGGGCCATGGCAGCGGCTTCGCGGTCGCGCCGGACAAGGTGCTGACCAACGCCCATGTCGTCGAACTGGCGCGCGAGGAGAAAAACCTCGTCATCGGCGTGATCCCATCCGAGGGCACGAAGACCTATGGCGGGCGCATCATCGCCTATTCGCCGGGCAACGACCTTGCCCTCATCCAACTGGAGGAAGGGCGGCTTCCGGTCAGCACCTTCTACGCCGGGGCGGTGGCCGACGGGAGCCATGTGACCGCGATCGGCTATCCCGGCACGGTCGACCGCGCGCAGGGCCTTGGCCTCAAACAGTTGGTCGAGCCGCTTGCGACCGTGAAGACCAGCGGCAACATCTCGTCGGGCCGCGCCAGCCAGAGCTTCGACACGATCCTGCACACCGCCCCGCTGGCGGCGGGCAATAGCGGCGGTCCGCTGGTGGATGATTGCGGCCGGGTGCTGGGCGTCAACAGCTTCGGATCGGTGTCGGACGGCAATGACGCCGAATTCGGCTTCGCTGTGTCATGGCGGGAAGTCGCGTCCTTCCTGCGGCAGGCGGGCGTATCGTCGCTCCACACCGTCGTGCCCTGCCGCTCCATGGCGGAAGCCGACGCCGCCGAAGCCTCGCTGACCCAGCGGGAGGCGCAGGCGAGCGAACAGAAGGACCGGGCCGCCAGTCAAGCGCGCGACCAAGCCTTGGCGAAGGCCCGCGACGATGCCGAGCGCGACGTCATCACCGCGCGCGAGAACGCGATGGCGGGCGCGGCCGTGCTGCTGGCTCTCGCGGTGCTGGGCCTAGGCGCGGGCGGGCTGTTCTACTCCCAGGGCAAGGAGAAGCAGTCGACCTGGTTCCTGGCGGGCGGTGGCGTGATGCTGCTCGCGGCGCTTGGCCTGTTTTTCCTCAAGCCCAGCTTTTCCAGCATCGACGATCGGGTGAAGCTGCCCCAGGATGGAAGCGTGACCAGCAATGGAGCCTTCGCCTGGGCAGGCGACAATGTGTGCAAGGTCGACCTCACCCGCAGCCGCCTGACGGTGTCGCAGCCCAGCGACATCGGCTTCAACTGGGCCGAAGGCGGATGCGTGGACGGCGGCACCCAATATGTGTCCACCGGATCGCTGTGGCAGCGGACCGGCGTTCCGGACGAAGGCAATTATGTGACCGACAGCCAGTTCGATCCCGCCACCGGGACGCTGCGCGTGCGGCGCTGGCTGCCCGACCTCGACACGATGGACAAGGTCCGCGCGCTTACCAAGGACAAGCCGGTGAAGGGTTGCAGCGCGGACGCCGGCCTGCTCGCGCGTATCGCGACGTTGCGGAACGATGTCGCGGCCCTGCTGCCGGAGCAGCCGAACGAGCGCATCGTCTATCATTGCCAGAAGGGAAGCCTCGCCCCGCCCGATCCGACGCCCTGAGCGATTCGGGCCGGCAGCGATGGCCGGGCGATTTTGGCACGCATTTCGGGCTTTCACGCGAATCGCGTCACATGACTTGCATAGTCATAATGGCACTGCTAACCGGCCCGTCGACAGGGGCTCGGGACGGGATCAGACCGCGCCCTCTTTTTGCATGACCGGCGTATCAAGCGCCGTATAGTCAACGGAGGACGATAAGCGCGTGGAGACTAGCGGCGGTATTCAGGCCAGCCTCAGTGGCCGCTATG
>Ga0315899_10006704_pt1 | contig 12420 bp, 4 predicted proteins | sample LakEriMetagenome_2_FD_203518 | JGI IMG/M metagenome (GOLD analysis project Ga0315899, IMG submission 203518) | Freshwater fungal communities from buoy surface, Lake Erie, Ohio, United States - Buoy 4 MA112 | ecosystem: Environmental > Aquatic > Freshwater > Lake | place: USA: Lake Erie, Ohio... | reverse complement strand
AGGTGCGTCGCCGGGTGATCAAGATCCGTCACACGTTGCCCGCGTCCTCCACGTGGCCCGGTGGCATTCCGCCCGAAGTGGTGGCCGCCGGTGACGCTCCCGCCGGCACGGCCGGTGAGGCCACCGCGGTTGGTCAGGGCGTGTCGGTCACGTTGCGCAGCAGCGACCCGTACACGCGCTGGGAGCAGACGAGCGTCATTCGTGGCGCCGGCAACGGCTCCGTGTCGGCCGTCGCCTACGCCGCGCTCGGTGACATCACCGCGTCGCAGTTCGCCTCGTTGGCATCTATCCAACGCGAACTGGGTGCCGACGTACGCCTGTCGAATCGCCAGAACGTGGTGTTCCGCGGACTTCGCGAGGACCAACTGACCACGTTGTACGCGCGCCTCGAGGCCATCGGCATGGCCCGACCCGGCGCCGAGATGGCCCGCGACGTGGTGGCGTGCCCGGGAGCCGACACCTGCAACATCGCGGTCACCCAGAGTCGCGGTCTGGCCAAGGCCATCGGCGAACAGTTGGAAGAGGAGGGTCTGGCCGAAGTGGGCGGTGTGCGCATCAACATCTCGGGTTGCACGAACAGTTGCGGTCAGCACCATGCGGCCGACATCGGCTTCTTCGGCGCCGAGCGCCGCGCCAACGGACGGGCGATTCCCGGATATCAGATGCTGCTCGGTGGTTTCGTCGGCGACGAGCAGATCCACTTCGGCCAGAAGGCGTTGCGTCTGCCGGCCAGGAACGCACCGGTGGCCGCGGCCCGCGTGATCCGACGCTTCGCCGAGGAGCGCAAAGCCGGTGAGCCTTTCCAGGAGTGGTTGAACCGTTCGGGTGGCGCCGCCAAGGTCGCCGAGGGACTGAAGGATCTTGATCTGATCCCCACCCCCGACGAGGCCCCGGACTTCTACGTGGACTTCGACGAGACCAGCCCGTTCGCGGTCAACGTCGCCGAGTCCGAGTGCGCCACCTGATCAGGAGACTTCCAGACCGTCCAGTTCGCCCTGCTCGCGCCAACGCTCGAGCACTTTGACGAAGGCCACCGGGCCACCGCCGTAGCTTCCGCTCTGCAGGCTGCGCGCGGCCGGTTTGCCTTCGTTGTTGTAGTAGCCGGGCGTGCACGCCTCGAGGAACTTGATGTTGTTCTGCGCCAGGTCGACGATGGTGCGCACCCACTTCTCCTCGGCCTCGGCCGTCACCTCGGCGCGGGTGAGTCCGTTCTGCTCGAGATGCGCGATCAGATGGGCGAGGTGGATGCTCTGCTCGTTCAGCATGTGCGGGAAGTTCACCGTGAACCCCGACTGCGTCTGACTGACGATGAAACAGTTCGGGAATCCACGACTGTGGAAGCCGTGCAGCGTGCGGGTGCCGTCGGCCCAGTGTTGGGTGAGCGTCTCGCCGTCGACACCGTGCAACTCGTAGCCCGACCGACGCGTGTACTCGGTGCCCACCTCGAAGCCGGTGGCGTAGATGAGGCAATCGAGTTCGTACTCGACGCCGTCCACCACCACGCCCTTCTCAGTGATCAGTTGCACGCCCTGGCCGTCGGTGTCGATCAGATGAACGCCTGGGCGGTTGAACGTGTCCAGGTACTCGTCGTGGAAGCACGGGCGCTTGCAGAACTGGCGGTACCACGGCTTCAGCGCCGATGCGGTCGCGGGGTCCGTGACCAACTGATCCACCCGCGAACGAACCTGCTCCATCTTCTCGAAGTCGGCCAGTTCCATGTTGCGCGCCAGCGACTCCGGCGAGAGATCGATCTTCTCCTGCGAACGCAGACGAATGAGCAGATTCGCGATGATGTCGGTCCAGCCGTCGTTCACCAGATCGACCTCGGCGTAACCACCGCTCACCAAGGTGTTGAAGTTGTCCATGCGTTCGCGCTGCCATCCCGGCTGCAACGACGCGGCCCACTCCGGATCGGTGGCCCGGTTGTTGCGCACGTCGATGGACGACGGCGTGCGCTGGAACACGTACAACTCCTTGGCGGCGACGCCGAGATGCGGAACGCACTGCACGGCGGTGGCGCCGGTGCCGATGATGCCCACGCGCTTGTCGGCCAACTTGCTCAAGCCACCGGTGGAGTCCCCGCCGGTGTAGTCGTAGTCCCAACGACTGGTGTGGAAGGTGTGACCACGGAAGGATTCGATACCCCGGATGCCGGGCAGCTTCGGTCGATGCAGCGGGCCGTTGGCCATGATCACCCACCGCGCGCGCATGCGATCTCCGCGGTTGGTGGAGATGATCCAACGCCGCGACGACTCCTCCCACACCATGTCGGTGACCTCGGTGGAGAAGCACGCGTTGTCGTACAAACGGAAGTGCTCGCCGATGGCCCGACTGTGCGCCAGGATCTCGGGGGCGTCGGTGTACTTCTTCTTCGGGATGTAACCGATCTCTTCCAACAACGGCAGGTAGATGTACGACTCCACGTCGCAGGCCGCGCCCGGATAGCGATTCCAGTACCAGGTGCCCCCGAAGTCGCCGCCTTTCTCGATGACGCGCAGATCCTCGATGCCGGCCTCGCGCAGACGCGCGCCGGCCAACAAGCCGCCGAAGCCACCACCGATGATGGCCACGGTCACCTCGTCGAACAAGGGCTCCCGGGTGGAGGGACGCGTGTACGGATCGTCGAGATACTGCGCGTACTCGGAGATGTCGACGTACTGGTCGTTGCCGTCCTCGCGCAGGCGCTTGTCGCGCTCGAGGCGGTACTTCTGGCGCAGGCTGTCGGGATCGAAGGTGGTCGTCACGTTGTTCTCCGTTTCACTTCACCGGGCTCAGGTCACCAGGCTCATCGCGTCGTGATCGATGGCTTGATGGCCGTGTTGGGTGGCCATCTTCACGAACAGATCGTCGCCGCGTTCGGTTCGCGCGGCCATCGACGTGGCCAACACCGTGATGATCAGCCCCCACAACGAACCGAAGCGGTAGTCACGCCACGCCGTGTCGCGGTCGTAGGCGACGCCGGCGGCGTTCATGCGCCCGCGGTACGACTCCAGCAACTCGTGCTCCACCTCGCGGCGGCGCTCGGGGGTGAAGCTGCCCGCGATCATGTAGGACACGTCCACCATGCCCAGCCCCTGATTGGCGGTCTGCCAGTCGACGATCACCAACGGCGGCGCGTCGGGCGTGCGGGCGAAGAGGAAGTTGTCGGGTCGGAAGTCGTAGTGCGCGAGCGTCAGCGGCGTGCCCGATCCCATGGCCCAACGCGCCACGTGCGGGGCGAAGTCCTGAACGATGCGGGCGATCGGTTCTTCCAGTCGCTCACCGAGTCGCTCCATGAACGCCGGCAACAACATCGAGTAGATCATCGACAGCATGGCCGCGCGTTCCTCGATGGTGGCCGGATTCGCCGCGATCTCGGACAAGGAGGGGTCGCCCCAGCGCGGGGCGTGCATGAGCACCGCTTGCTCGATGGCCAACTCGGCCTCGTCGAGAGTGAGCCCGACGAACTGGTCACCCTGTTCGGACCCGCTCAGGTCCTCCATGATGAGACAGAACTGTTGGGCCTCGAGGTTCAACGCCGCGTGATGACACTTCGGCGCGCGAACGTTCACCGTGGGTGCGACGCGACTGTAGAAGTTGTACTCGGTGACGTACGCGCTGCCACCGAAGCCCGTGGCACGGGCGGTTTCGTCGAGCGAGGGAAACTTGCCCATCACCGTGGCCGGTCGCCCCACGGACTCGTCCCATGTCAGGGAGAAACGGCCGTTGCAACCGGTCTGGCCGGTGCCCACGAAGCCCTCGAATCGACAATCCGCCAACGTGGCGCCCGCGGACACTCCCGCGTCATCCAACACGCGGGCCATCCACGCGGTGTCGATCGTGCGCGGATCGCTACGGATGTCCTGTTCTTCCCCCACGTCGCGCCCCCGATCTTGCCCGTTTCCAACCGTAGACCGAGACACCCCCGTCGGACACGCCCGTAGCCTGAACTCGTGAGCCTCGTCGACGGAATCCGTGTCGGTATCCAGTTGCCCGAGGTCGAACGTGTCGTGCGTTGGCCCGAGTACCGCGAGATGATCCGGGTCGCCGAAGAGAACGGTTTCGACAGCGTGTGGCTGGGCGATCACCTGCTGTACCGCGGCGACGGTCGACCCGAGCGCGGTCCGTGGGAGGCCTGGACCATGTTGGCGGCACTGGCCGCCGAGACCGAGCGCGTGGAATTCGGGCCCCTGGTGGCCTGCGCCGGATTCCATCCCCCCGCGGTGTTGGCCAAGATGGCCGCCACCATCGACGAGATAAGCGGGGGCCGATTCATCCTGGGTCTCGGGGCCGGCTGGAACCAGCCCGAGTTCGATGCGTTCGGCATTCCCTTCGATCGACGAGCGGCGCGTTTCGAGGAGGCTCTCGCGATCATCGCACCGCTGATCGCGGGCGGTCGGGTCACCCATCACGGAGCGTTCCACCATGTCGACGACGCCGCGTTGTTGCCCGCGCCGACGCGACCGGTGCCCCTCATGATCGGATCGGTCGGTGACCGGGTCCTGCGGGCCGCCTTGCCCACCGCCGCGTGGTGGAACACCTGGTTCGACTGGTTCGGCAACTCCGCCGACGGCTTCGCGACACTGAACGGACGCATCTCCCGACTTTGCTCCGACGTCGGGCGCGACCAAACCACGCTGAAGCGCAGTGCGTGCCTGTTGGTGGTGACTGACTCCGATGCCGGTGAACGGCCGCGACCCGTCGAGTACTCGGCGGCAACCGTCGTGGACGTGCTCGCCCGCATTCGGGAGATGCGCGATGCCGGAGCCGACGAAGTCATCCTGGTCAGCGATCCCATCGACATACGCAGCGTCCGCACCCTCGCCGAAGCCCTGCGATGAAGTCCCTCCGTTCCACCGTTGCCGTGCTCGTACTCGCGCTCGGCGTCATCGGGGTGCCGACGACCACCAGTGCGCTGCCGACGAACACCGGGGTCGACCCCACCGCCGACGACTCGATGGTCTCGGCGCTCATCGTCGAACGCCTACCCGGTCGGACGTCGCTGGCGGCCCAAGCCTTGGTCGAGGATCTCACCGATCTCGATGCCATGCGCGGTCGCCAACTCGGTGATCGCTTCGAGACCATCGTTCTCGACGAACCCATCACCACCGCCGAGGCCGAGCAGTTGGCTCGATCACTCGAGACCGACGGCTTGGTGGTCTCCGCCTCGCCCGACTATCCGCGTTTCGCCGCCACCGCGCCCAACGATCCGGAGTGGCCCAATCAATGGTCGCTGCAGCCGTACAACGGAGCCACCAATGCCGGCATCGGGTTGGAGGCGGCGTGGAACGTGGCGCCGGGTGCCCACGACGTGGTGGTGGCGGTCATCGACACGGGGCGCCCCCGGTACCTGGGCGCCGATCATCCCGACATGGTCGGCAATCTGGAGGCCGGCTACGACTTCATGTCGCTGTCCGGCAACGGGCGCAACCCTCGCGATGGTGACGGCTGGGACTCCAACGAAACCGACGAGGGGGACTGGGAAACCGCCGGGCAGTGCAGTCCCAGCGGGGCGGCATTCGACAGCTCGTGGCACGGTTCGCACGTGGCCGGCATCATCGGCGCCGAGATCAACAACGGCATCGGCATCGCCGGCATCAACCCGCGCGCCAAGGTGCAGCACATCCGAATCCTCGGTAGTTGTGGCGGTACGACGTCCGATGAGATCGCCGCGATTCGTTGGGCCGCGGGCCTGTCCATACCGAGCGATCTGTTGAAGGGGAACCCGTCCCCGCCTCTCAATCCCACCCCGGCCAAGGTCATCAACCTCAGTCTCGGTGGCCCGAGCGAATGCAGCACGGCCGAACAGGCCGCCATCGATGCCGCGGTGAACGCCGGCAGCATCGTGGTGGTGGCGGCCGGCAACAGCAACCTCGATTTGGACGTGAGCCAATACGCCCCCGCCAACTGCAACAACGTGATCACGGTGGCGGCCACCGAGGTGAACGGCAACCGACTCGTGAACACGTCCAATTACGGCTCGAAAGTCGAGATCGCCGCGCCCGGTCGCTCCATCAGGTCCACCATGAACGCGGGGACGCAGACCTCGACGTCGTCGTGGACCTACACGAACAAGACCGGCACCAGCATGGCTGCGCCCATCGTGGCCGGTGTGGTGTCGCTGATGCTGTCGTATCAGCCGACGCTCACGTTCGTCGACGTGCGACACATCCTGCAAACGACGGCATCGCCGTTCCCCGCCGGGTCCGAATGCAGCAACAACCCGTCGAACACGTATTACTGCGGAGACGGCATCGTGAATGCCTACAACGCGGTGCAGGCGTTGCCCGGGTACACCGCGCGCGGGGCGCTCGTGGATCTGACGCCGAACCGCGTTCTCGACACCCGCGACGGAACGGGCGGAGTGCCCGCCACCCGCGTCGGCAACTTCTCCGGAACCGCGGTCGACCTGCGGTTCCGGATCCTCGGCGCCGGGAGTATCCCGAACCTGGGCGTGGCCGCCGTGTCGCTGAACGTGACCGCCACCGAAACGTCGGCCCCCGACGAAGGCGGATACGTCACCGTCTACCCCTGCGCGTCGGGACGCCCGAACGTGTCCAACATCAACTTCACGTCCGGCCAGATCGTGCCCAACGCCGTCATCGTGCCCGTGGGCGATGGTGAAATCTGCTTCCACGTGTACGGCTCCGCCCACCTCGTCGTCGACGTCTATGGCTGGCTCCCGTTCGGCGCCGGATTCACCACCGTGACACCCAATCGCGTGATGGACACCCGCGACGGAACGGGCGGGGTCTCGACCAGTCGGGTGGGCAATTTCACCGGCACGGCGGCTGATCTACCGTTCACCATTCTCGGCGCCGACAGCATCCCGACATCCGGGGTGTCGGCCGTGTCGCTGAACGTGACCGTCGCCGAGACGTCGGCCCCCGACGAAGGCGGATACGTCACTGTCTACCCCTGTGCCGTCGGTCGTCCGAACGTGTCCAACATCAACTTCACCAATCGCAACATCGTGGCCAATGCCGTCATCGTGCCGGTCGACGGCAACGGTCGCATCTGTCTGCACGTGTACGGAGCGGCGCACCTGATCGTCGACGTGAACGGCTGGTTCTCCTCGGCGGGAGGGTTCTCGACGGTCGATCCGAGTCGAGTCATGGACACCCGCGACGGAACGGGCGGGGTCTCGACCAGTCGGGTGGGCAATTTCACCGGCACGGCGGCTGATCTGTCGTTCACGATCGTCGGGACCGGTGGTATCCCGAGCGTCGGGGTGTCGGCGGTGTCGCTGAACGTGACCGTCGCCGAGACGTCGGCCCCCGACGTGGGGGGCTATGTGACCGTGTACCCCTGCGCCTTGGGGCGCCCGAACGTGTCCAACCTCAACTTCCGGAACGTCCAGATCGTGGCCAACACCGTGATCGTGCCGGTCGACGACTTCGGCCGAGTGTGCCTGCACGTGTACGGAGCGGCGCACCTGATCATCGACGTGAACGGCTGGTTCCCCGGCGACACCCCCTCCCCCACCTAAATGCGACAATTTGTCGCTTTGTGTACACGAGCCATGTACACAAAGCGACAAATTGTCGCATTTTGGTCATTGGGGGGTTGTGGGGGCTTGACCAAACGTAAATGAACGAAAGTACGTGTCTACCGATGTTCCCCTAGAGTTTCGAGGGTCGGGAGAGACACGTGGACGCAGGCTCATTCGCAACGAATCGCACCACTCGCCGTCGTCGTGGTCTGGCCGCACTCATCCTGACCGCCCTGCTCAGCCCCCTCGTCGCGTTGGCCGCCCCTGTCGCCGCGGCGTCGAATCGTCCCCCGCTCGTTTTGCCCGCAACGGACTCCACCGCGCGGTCGCGCATCGTCACCGTCGGCACCGACGCCGACCTGGCCGGAGTCATCACCGATCTGGCCATGGTGGACATCACCCCCACCAATCGCTTCACGAACCTGCTGAACGGCTTCTCGGCCGATCTCAGCGACGCCCAAGTCGACGCACTGCGCCTCGATCCGCGCGTGACGGCCGTGGAGGACGATGGCGTCGTCAGCACCGAGGTGACCGAACCCACCGACGAGTCCGGCGACATCATCCCCGGGCAGTACATCGTGCGCCTGCGCACCGGCTCCAGCCTGGCCGCCAAGTCGTCGGTGTTGTCGATTCTCGGCGACGGCATCACGGCCACCTACAGCGCCGTGTTCCCCGGCTACGCCGCCACGCTCGACGCGTTCCAGGTGAAGCGCCTGGAAGCGAACAGCGCGGTGTTGTCCGTGGAGCCTGATCGCATCGTGTCCATCGCCGGCGATCAGCTGAACCCGCCCTGGGGCCTCGACCGCATCGATCAATCATCGCTGCCGCTCGACGGCCACTACGTCGATCGCTCGACCGGCGCCAACGTGAACGTGTACGTGGTCGACACCGGAATCATCAACCATCCGAACTTCGGCAACCGCATCGCCATCGGTCGCAACTTCGCGACGAACGCGAGTGGCACCATCACCTCCTCGGACACGACCGACTGCAACGGGCACGGAACGCACGTGGCCGGCACCGTGGCCGGCACCACCTACGGTGTGGCCAAGGGTGCCACCGTCGTGCCGATCCGCGTGTTGAACTGTGCGGGCAGTGGTTCGAACAGCAGTGTCATCTCGGGCATCGACTGGGCCGTGACCCATCACACGGGCACCACACCGGCTGTGATGAACCTCAGCCTCGGAGGCGGCACCAGCAACAGTCTCGATGCCGCCATCAACCGGGCCATCTCCGACGGCATCGTGGTGGTGGTGGCCGCCGGCAACAGCAACGCCGATGCGTGCTCGACTTCCCCCGCTCGCGTTCCCAACGCCATCACCGTGGCCGCCAGCACCAGTGCCGACGCTCGCGCCTCGTTCTCCAACTACGGAACCTGTGTGGATCTGTTCGCACCGGGACAGGGCATCTTGTCCGCCTGGCTGAACAACGGCACGAACACCATCAGCGGAACGTCGATGGCATCGCCTCACGTGGCCGGCGCCGCCGCCGCCATCTGGGGAACCGATCTCGCTCAGACCGCTTCCACGGTGAGCGCCGCAGTTCTCAACGCCGTTTCGGCCGACAAGCTCACGGGTATCGGCACTGGGTCCCCGAACAAACTCCTCTTCGTCAGCGCCGGAACCGGTGTGGCGCCGTCGAGTCCGACCGCGGTCACCGCCACCGGCGGCTCCGGACAGGCCGTCGTGTCCTGGACCGCACCTTCCAACGTCGGTAGCAGTCCGATCAACGGTTACACGGTGACCGCCAGCCCCAGTGGCGCCACCTGCCAGTGGCCCGGGGGTGCGCTGTCGTGCACCGTCGTCGGCCTCGCGGCGGGTAGTTACACCTTCACCGTGCGCGCGTCCAACATCTGGGGTCAGAGCGCGGCATCAGCGACCTCGAGCGCGGTGACCGTCACCGCCTCCAACGACTTCTTCGTCGGCGCGACGAACATCGACACACCAACGGGAACATGGAACGGATCCAACACCGTCGCCACCATGGAACCCAACGAACCGGCCCTCGACGCCACCGGGACTGGCGGCGGGGCCAGCATCTGGCTCAAGTACAACGCCACCGCGTCCGGTTCCCTGACGATCGACACCTTCGGTAGTTCGTTCGACACGGTGCTCACGGCCTTTTCGGGTTCGACCTTGGCGAACCTCTCGCGCATCACCTTCAACGACGACTCCGCGTCGACGGTGCAGAGTTCGGTGAACTTCAACGTGGTCAACGGGACCTCGTACTACCTCCGCGTCGCATCGTGGGGATCGACACGAGGCTCGGTGAAGCTGAACTGGTCGCTCGTGGGAACCTGTCCGGTCACGACGGTCGTCGGCGACAACTTCTGCGCCGCCTACGACCTCACGAACGTGGGTGGAACCACCATCCGCGACAACACCAACGCCACCACCGAATTCGGAGAGCCCAGCACGACCCTCGGTTCGGGAAGCGGTTCGGTGTGGTACCGCTACAACTCACCCGGTGCCGGAACGCTCACCATCAGCACCAGCGGCAGCAACACCACCAACGTGGTCGGAGTTTTCGTCGGCTCGTCGTTGTCCACTCTCGCCCGACCGTTGGGCTGGACCGATTTCGGCGACTCCACCACGACCGCGACCTTGAACGTCACCAAGGACACGTGGTACTTCATCCGTCACACCAGCTTCGGGTCGACGCGCGGAACCTTGTCGATGGAAGTGAGCTTCGCACCCACCGTCGTGAACACGGCACCCACGCCGCCGCGCAACGTGTCGGCCGTACCCGGCGCCGCCGACGGTTCCGTCGTCGTCACCTGGACCGCACCGTCGAGTGACGGCGGTTCCGCGGTGTTGTCGTACGAAGCGACCGCCAGTCCCGGTGGCCGGTCGTGCACCGTCGCGGCTCCCACCACCACCTGCACCATCACCGGCCTCACCAACTTCGAGGCGTACACCGTGGCCGCGACCGCCAACAACTCGGTCGGTGTCTCACAGGAGGGAGTGGCTGTCGGCTCGGTGCGTCCCGGCTACCTCAACGACGCCTTCGCCACCCCGAAGGTGCTCCCTTCCGCCACCGGAACGATCGTCAGTCGCAACACCAATGCCACCGCCGAGAACGGCGAGCCGGCCCACGCCACCTCGACCGCCACCAAGTCGATGTGGTTCGAGTACACCCCCGCCAGCAATGGACAGTTCTCGATCGACACCTCGGGCTCGTCCTTCGACACCGTGCTGGCCGTCTACACCGGCAACGCACTGAACACGCTCACTCTCGTCGCCGCCAACGACGACATCCGTTCGGGCCTCACCAGTGCGGTCTCGTTCACCGCCACCGCCGGCACGCGCTACCTCATCGCCGTCGACGGATGGCGCGGCGCCTCGGGCAACATCTCGCTCAATTGGCTCTACGCACTGCCCTCTCCCCCGGCCGCGCCCACCAACGTTCGGGCCATCTCATCACGCCCCAACCAAGCCGAGATCACCTGGACCGCACCCGCCAACACGTCGTATCCCATCACCGAGTACCTCGTCACCTCCTCCCCCGGCGGTCGCACGTGCACGTGGACCACGGGCCCGTTGGTGTGCAACGTCACCGGCCTCACCGCCCAGGTGTCGTACACGTTCACCGTCGCGGCCAAGAACCTGGCCGGTTACGGTGCGACATCGTCGCCATCCAACAGCATCGTGCCGCGTTCGGAGAATTGGGTGCGCACGGCCGCCAACTCGTGGGGTGTCGACCGCATCGACCAGGCGAACCTGCCCCTCGACGGTGATCTCTCCACGGTGAACCGGGGAGAGGAGTCGATCGTCTTCGTCGTCGACACCGGCCTGAACGCACATTCCGACTTCATCGGTCGCGTGTTGCCCGGACGCAACTTCGCCCCGAACGCGAACGGATCGACCAACGCCAGCGACACCAGCGACTGCCAGGGTCACGGCACCCACGTGGCTTCCACCGCCGTCGGCACCGGATACGGCGTGGCCACCAGTGCGCAGATCGTGCCGGTGCGCGTGCTCGACTGCATCGGATCGGGCTCGGTTGGCTCCATCATCACCGCCCTCGACTACGTCCGTGCCTATCCGATGAACGGTCGACGCGGCGTGGTGAACATGAGCCTCGGCGGCGGGGTCAGCGCGGCCCTCGACACCGCCGTCACCAACCTGGTGAACGCCGGATTCGTCGTGGTGGTGGCCGCCGGCAACGACGGTGGCGACCTCGACCCCGCCGAACGCGATGCCTGCAATCACTCGCCGGCTCGCGTCGCATCCGCCCTCACCGTCGGCGCCACCGACATCACCGACGCGCGCGCCTTCTTCTCCAACTCGGGTTCCTGTCTCGACCTCTTCGCGCCCGGCATGGACATCACCGCGGCCGCCTTCGACTCGTACTCCGACACCGACGTGAAGAGTGGAACCTCGATGGCGTCCCCGCACGCGGCGGGGGCGGCCGCCATCGTGCTCACGTCGTACCCCACAGCCACGCCCGCCCAGGTCGCCGAATACATGCGCAACGATGCCATTCCCGGCATCATCCGCGACGCCGGTGCCGGATCACCCAATCGATTGTTGATGGTGGCGCCCGGGACGATTCGTCCCGTGAACCCCACGCGCGTGTTCGACACCCGCAACGGCGAAGGTGGCGTTCCGGTGCGCAAGGTCGGCGGCGACTACGTGTTGCGCGTGCAGATGACCGGCCGCAACGGCGTTCCCGCCACCGGAGTCAGCGCGGTCAGCCTCAACGTGACGGTCACCGGCACCACCGGCGAGGGGTTCGTCACGGTGTTCCCGTGCGGCAATCTGCCCGAAGCATCGAATCTGAATTACCGCGCCGGACAAACCACCCCGAACGCCGTGATCGCCTCGTTGTCGTCCACCGGCGAGGTGTGCTTCTACAGCTTCGCCCCGGTCGACCTGATCGCCGACCTCAACGGTGCCTTGCTCGATGGCAACGGATTCCGACCGATCTCACCGTTCCGTATCGCCGAC
>Ga0315899_10006701_pt1 | contig 12424 bp, 11 predicted proteins | sample LakEriMetagenome_2_FD_203518 | JGI IMG/M metagenome (GOLD analysis project Ga0315899, IMG submission 203518) | Freshwater fungal communities from buoy surface, Lake Erie, Ohio, United States - Buoy 4 MA112 | ecosystem: Environmental > Aquatic > Freshwater > Lake | place: USA: Lake Erie, Ohio... | reverse complement strand
TATTACAGCAAATTTGTGTAACGGTTTAACACCAGTAAATAAAGGGCTTCACGGAGTATTTCAGATTTCTTTTGTTGGGTTAGTTTTTGAATCTCCGTCATTCTTTTAAGTTCAATCTCATTAAGCCTAATAGTTAGGTAATACGTTTTCTTCATATTCTTTTATAATAAATACTATGATTTTGAGCAAAAGTGGTCTTTTGTGTTTTTTCAGTGTATTTATAAATAAAAAACTATGAAAACAAACATTGACCAAACACCGAATCTACTAGTAGTTTCAGAAACACTAGGAATAAGTTATGTCGCCACGAAACATATGTACGAATATGGCACAGTTAACGAAACAGAGGTATTAAATGATTTACGTAATGGCCTTTTATTCGAGTGGCTAACTTTCATTAACCTTTTCACCGATTCAAACATTAACGATTTCGAAGATATCATCGTAAAGTTATTTTTGGACGACCTAAGTGATAATATCAGTGTGGATCTTTCACCCGATGAGCTAGAAAAAATGATCCAAGACAGAACATACGCAGGTACTATTCAAATTGTCAATCTTGACAATGAAGAGAATAAAATATCCAGAATACCAATACGCTTAACACTGAATCAGTACATTAATTTTCTCGAAATTGGAATAAAATAAGCGAAAGCATCCAATTCCTTTGGACTCAATGATCCAAGTAGCCCAGTATATTTAAGGTTTTACAGCAGTAATGATGCAATAACAGGCTCGGTGCAAAGCACCGGCCTCATCAATAATATTCAGGTACAATTAGCGTATTTAACTCCTGTTTTACACCCTTCCAATTAGGTAAATGGTTATCCAGAATAGCTTTAAAGTTGTCGTTATGGTGTCTTTCTATGAGGTGAACCAATTCGTGAGCAACAACATATTCAATGCAGGAATGTGGTTTCTTAATAAGTTCCAGATTGAACAGCAATGTCTTGTTATCAGTGTTGCAAGATCCCCATTTGGTTTTCATCGATTTTATCGCAAATCGATTAGCGGTCACCCCAAGAATTGCTTCCCACTTTGGTATTAATTCATCCAAAATACTTTTTAACTCAGATCGATGCCATTCCTTCATCAAATTAGCTTTCTGATCCACAGTTGATGATTCTCGTACAAACAAATCGATATATGTTTTGGTCTTCAGAACAACTTTAGGGTAGCGGTAAGGGTGATCGGTTTCGTGCACCCTCAGCAAGTATTTTCTCCCTAAAAAGTAATGTGATTCCCTATTAACGTAAAGCCTTGGTGTTTGTCTATTTTGGGCAGTAAACTTACGTTGCTGCTTTCTAATCCACGGCAACTTACTAACGATAAATAATCGCAGGGTTTCGCTGTTCACCTCAGTAGGTGCGGCAATGCGTACCCGACCTAATGGCGGATACACAGCAAGATGTATATTCTTGATGTCTTTTTGTACAACCTCAATATCAAGATCTGCTACGGTCATTTAACGATACTCTTTTTGGTTTTTAACGATTTCCAAAATCTCATCAACTTTAGTTGGGTCTTCAATGTGTTTGGCAATAGCCATCTTTACTTGTCGCTCCTTCAATGTATTGCCAATCCAGTTGTCCTTCTTCACATACTGTATCTCAACATCCATAACTACTGCAAGGTTCTCATCCCGATTTAAGTTATCGTAGAGCGCCTGTTTTGCAGGAGTATCAATTACTGTAGGATACTGTGTTTTTCGTGCTTCAGGCTGAATATTTTTAGCAAGGCTTTCCACCTCTTTGAGGAACTGCTCGTATTGGATTGCACCGTTCTTACGCTGGTGAATTAGTTCCTGAAGCAATACACTCATTTTTTCGTAATAAACTGGGTTGATAGGCATTTCTTGGGTAATTACCTTTCGCATATTCGCCTCAAGTGTCTCAGCCATTGCCTCTTTACTGTTGCGGATAGCATTGGGTAATTTACCCGTAGCCTCATCAATACCTTGCTCTACTATTATTTCAAGCAAAGTTGATTCCCCAAGGTTACTGATTGTACGGCTAGGGTCAGCACTTAAATACATATCCAACAATTGGCGCATTTCTGGCTCGTATTGCTTTAGATCGATATAATCACCACTTGCTGCTTTAATAGAGTTGCGGTGCTCAGTATATGTGTCAACTGTATGTTTTATTTTATCGGCTTCTGCTTGGGTATAACCAGCCTCAATCATTTCACCCGCAACATTGTTATAAGCCCTAATCAGCGCAACCACGGTTTTATAAAAGGTTAGTCGTTTCTCCTCGTTTTCTTTGAGGGCATCCTTGTCTTCAGTATTTCCGCAGAAAAACTTAATGAATTGCTCGATCTGTCTTGGTGGTTCAACACCAATGCAAAGCTGGTGAATTGCCTCAAGGGCATCATCCATGCGCTCTTTTGCTTTGATCAATCGATTCACCAACAATCCTTTTACATCATCATCTTCAAAGTTATCAAAGGCATCAGAGGTGTAATCTGCTATAGATCTGTTTAAGCTATTGAATAGGTTCTTGTAATCAACGATATACCCAAATTCCTTGTCTTCCTTTTCAGTTCTGTTTACACGACATATTGCTTGAAACAAACCATGATCCTGCATTTGCTTGTCTATGTACAGATAGGTACAAGCTGGTGCATCAAAGCCTGTTAACAGCTTGTCAACAACGATAAGTAGTTGCATATTGGCTGGCTCATCGATAAACTGTTTTTTGGTTTCCTTTTCGAATAGTTCACGATCCTTGCCATTGAGCATTCGTTGGTAGATCTCGTATTGTTCTATCTTTTCAGTGTCACCATCACCAGTTGTTTCACCCTTGATACTTGCCGTTGTTGGTTCATAGCTTGTAACAATCGCACACTTCTTGAAGCCAAACTGTTGGAATATCTCGTAATACCTACAAGCTTCGTATATGCTACCTGATACAAGTATTGCATTGCCTTTCCCATCACGAAGTCGAGGTTTTTTCTTGAAGTCAAAAATGATGTCAAAAGCGATCTTTTGAAGGCGATCTTTTGTACTAAGGATCTTTTGTATGGTTCCCCATTTTTGCTTTAATTCGGCCTTTGGCAGGTCGTTCATGCCATTTGTAACTACATCAAACCAATCGTCAATACCTTTTTGATCAGTTACCTTTTGATCAACATCTCTCGCTTCATAAAGCAAATCCAAAACTACACCGTCTTTTACCGCTGCATCAAATTTGTAAGTATGAATGTATTTACCAAAAATCTCAATCGATTTTTTGTTGTCGGCTTTAAGCAAAGGGGTGCCTGTAAAACCAATAAACAAGGCCTCTGGAAGCAATTCTTTCATTGCTTTGTGCAAATCACCACTTTGGGTTCTGTGGCATTCATCAATGAAAACAAACAAATTACCCTTAGGTTTAAAGTCAGTAGGTTTTTTGAGTAGAGTTATAAATTCCTCTAGATCATTATCATCGTTACCCCCGAACTTATGTATTAATGAACACATTAACCATGGAGTGGTATCATTCAATCGTTCAAGCAAGTCTCGTCCACTTTTTGTTCTGTAGATCTTTTCATCCACACCTTTGAACACTTTTTCAATCTGTTCGTCTAACTCAGTCCTGTCCGTTACAATTAGTATTCTTGCATTGGTTTGGTTTTCCTTAATCCAATGTGCCAGCCATACCATGGTCAAGCTTTTACCACTTCCTTGTGTATGCCAGATAATACCACCTTCTCTTCTTTTTACAAATTTCTGGGCTTCCCGAACACCAAAAAATTGGTTTGGACGACAGAGCTTTTTGACGCCCGCGTCAAAAACCACAAAGTCGTGAACAAACTCTAACAGTCTGCTTTTCTCACAAAATTGTAGCAGATGCTGATCTAAAATATGCTGATTTAGATCATAATTGTGCTTGTCTTCCTTCCATTTCAAGAAGTACTTTTCAGGGGTCTTTGTAGTGCCGTAGTAAAGTCCTTGGCTGTCATTGCCCGCCAATACTAGCTGTATGGTCGTAAAAAAAGATTTAATAAAGCGATTTTGCTGGTTGTCCAAGTTTTGTCTGATCCCCTCATTCACAACAACGCTTGCTCGTTTCAATTCCAAAACGCCCAAAGCAATACCATTGATGTAAAGTACTATATCTGGTCGTTTTGTGTTTGCACCCAAAACAGTAACCTCTTCTGCTACAGTGAAGCTATTATTTAGAGGATTACCCCAATCGATAAACCAAACCGTTTGAACCAAGTCGGTTGAATCATCTTTAACTTTAATTCCATAGCGAAGCTTACTGTATACCTCTTTGTTAATTGGATATAGATCATCGCTTGGATTAATATTCGCAGCTTTGGTGAAGTCGAATATCGCTCTTGAAATCGAACTGTCGGAATATTTGTTCTGGCTTACAAGCCACGACCTTAAATCCTCTTCTCTGATGTTGGTATTATCTTGGTCTTCAAGGTCACCAAGATATGTATAACCCAATTGCTCAACGAACAATTGAATCACCCTATTCTGCGTAACCCTTTCTTTTCTCATGATTATGCTTTGAATAATTTAAAACTCACTTGGTACCTGAAGAACTCAATGTTAGGAGCTACAGCCAATGCTCTGCGGATTCGAATGTCATCTTCTAAGGCAATAATAACCCCTTTGACTGTCTGACCATTCTCAGCAAGTTCTTCTAAAGCGTAGCCCATATAGCGCTGAATTTGACCAACAACATTATCACTGGCTCTTCCTTTTTTTAACTCAACCACCAATAACTCTTTCTTGTCTTTGCTGATTGCCAAGATGTCCATGAACCCTGTATCTGTAGGGTACTGTTTTCCTATCTGCTGCCCATCTTCTTCATAGATGTCGTAATCCTTACCAAGTGCTGTTTGTTTCCAGTTTGCAACCAAAAAATCTTCAAGGTGTTTTTCAAGTGCAAAAACTGAAGGGTCTTCAACAGTTTCATCTGTTGAAACAATGGTAGGCTGCTTTCTTCCACCAATTAATTGTTCCAACTCTTCTGCGTAGTTGGTAATATCTGAAACCGTACCAATAGATCCTGTACTATTCTTTAAACTGTCACTCATATCAGCACGCTCAATGGTATTAGGGTGCCATTTTACGGTTCTTCTATGAGGTAATGTCTGACCAGCATGATAGCTATAATCATCCAATACCTCAGCGATATGATAACTTCCCAAACCATTTGGGGATATAATGATATCACCTTTCTTCAATCCTTTTGCCACTGTCCACAAGGCACCGCAGGATAAACCAGCTGCAACTTTGCTTTTCTCAGGGTGGTTCTCTAACCAAATGGGTATAAACTTCTTATTGAAGTCCCGCCAATTGTCGGGTAAATGTTTGCTAAGGTCTTGGTTGATATCAAAGTCAGCGCCAATGAAGTTGCCATTAAGGCATTCATCAATGTGTGCGCTCTTTGCGCCAAGCATTACACGTATATATCTCATGATACTAGTCTTATTTTTCCAGTTAACAAGGCCTGCATCATTCCTTGTTTCTGTTGTTTAAGTTTATTTAGTTTTATAATTTGTAAATCAATGTCCTTATCCATAGTTGATAAAATATCTGCAATTGCCCTTTGTTCATTTAAATCTCTAGGTTTAAGTAATTGTACACCTTTAACTATTTCTTTGTTTAAGTTTAAAACCCCGCTTCCTGCTGCTAATCTTAAATATTGTTTCAAAACATAACTAGACATCAGAGAATAGTATAAAAATTCTTGATCAAAATGCGCATCATAGTTTTGTAAAACCAGCCAACCATCATGGATACATCCATCAATATTTAGAATGTAAGGCCTTCCGAAACTCATTGAATTAGACAGAAGAAAATCACCAACATTAACTTTCCTAGAATTTTTTTCACCTTCTGGAATGATTTTCTCGTTTGCAGAATTAATGTATTTACTTTCTATGTCGGTATCACCGATTTTTATCCAGTTTATTCCATCAGCATCGGAAGTGAGAAAATCTTGAATTGGTCTTGGTGACCCGCCTCTACTTACATTTATTACACTCCCTAAGGTCACTTTAACCCAACCTTCTTTTGGTTTAAGCAGCTCTTGCATTACACCTTGTTTAATAGCTTTCTTTTTCTCAATTAGCTTTTCGGTTTGGCTAATTAAGGCATCCATATCTGACAAGGCATTGGCGATGGCAGTTTGTTCAGGGAATGGTGGAACAGGTAATAAAACAGTTTTAATTTGAGGTCTAGAAACACCATATACTTTCATTCCAACAGCTAACCGCAACATCTGGGTTTTGGCAATGTTTGAGTTTAGAATTGCACCTCTAAAATATTCAGCTAAAAACCCTCTATCACGTAATAAGAATGTATGTAAGCCAGAAATGTATAGTTTATTGCCAATACCAGTAATTTCAACTGATTTATTTACTCCTGAAAGATCCTCTGAAGCATCAACCATTACAATGTCTCCATTAACAACAAACTCATATTTAGCCTGCTTCATGTTTACGTAATATTTGATACCAGACTTTACGTTATAAAAACTGTTCTTAATTGCATGTATTAAACCGTAATGTAAACAACCTACATCTCCTTCAAGGGTCATTTGGGCTTTTGAATAATTTGAAGTAGAATAAAAGCTAAAAATTTGATCAATAGATTTCACACTCCATTCCTCAGGAATAATACCCAATTCTGTCTGCTTATAACCTTGTTTTACTTCCATGAGAATCCCATTTTAGCAAGGTGAGCGTTTACTTTTTCTTCTAGTTCCTTCACTTGTTTGTCAAGCTCTGGCATCGGTGTTTCGTATCTGTCAAGCAATTCCTTCAATCGTTGCGTAAGGCGTTGGCTAATGCGCTCCATTTCGCTGTTAATGGCAATTTGAATTGCTTTCATCCATTTCCCATCTACCACCAAATTTTGCACATCAGTTTCTGTAAACTTGCCATATTGCGCTATGGCTTTCTTATCCAATGTTTCGATAGCTGCTTTAATATCACTTGTTAGCTTGGCTTGTTGTTCAATCAAACTCATGTATTGCTTCATAACAAGTGCCTCATCCTTGGCATCCTTGTCTTTTTCAATCTCCTTTAAGCGTTTTGCTACGGTGCCTTTATTAACCTTATCAAAATCTGCGAAGTACCCTTCGTCTCCACTGTGTTCTTCTTCCAATTCGATAAGTTGCGCAGCGATGGATTCTTTATCTGCTTCCGATTGATCCAATTTTTGCTTCTCATCTTTAAAGTGGTGGTCAATTACCAAACTTGGTGGAACCAAGTCACATGTCCACCCCTTATCCGTTTCTTTACCTGTCTTTTTATTCTTCTCAACTATTCGTTTTGGCTCAGCTACCCAGCCATCTTCAGCAACCAAATACATGTCGTCCTGCATCACATCGCTCCAATAGGACATTAAATGTTGGTATAGATCATATTTATCTAACAACGGCATGTTGCTGTAATTCGATAAGATGGACTCCGACAATTCCTTTATTACCAGTTTTGGTTTTAAGCCCGCTGTAAGCGATTTTAAATAAGCGGATGACTCATTGCTCCAATTTGAAAAAACAACGTCCATATTGGCGGAAAAAGCGGCAAATTCGGGATGGTTGAATATGGTTTGTTTAATCGCATCTTGATCGAAATTGGGTACGCAATATCCTTTGCGTTTGCTATTGCCAAATAGATGGTTTTTAAGGCTTGGATAAGCTGTCCAGTATTCGGTTAAAGCATCTATGTCAACAGCTGGTATATCGCCCAATAAATGTGCGGCAATATCTTGAATATCCTCAGCTTCTTGGCTATCGATGTATCTTGGAATGTTAAGGTTATAATCGTTCTTGGGGTCACTTATCTCATCCATACTAACCATTCGGCTGTATTTAGCAACTTCAAGTTCATTGTTGAACACATCCACGATCTTATGAATATCCTGTTCCCTTAGTCGATTCTTATTACCATCTTTAATGAAACCTTTGCTGGCATCAATCATAAAGATGCCCTTACGTTGATCTGCATCTTCCTTGTCGATAACTATAATACAAGCGGGGATTCCCGTGCCATAGAACAAGTTCGCAGGTAAACCAATAATACCTTTGATCAAACCACGTTTAAGAATATTTTTACGAATCTCTGCCTCTGCATTCCCTCTGAATAAAACACCATGTGGTAAAATCACCGCTGCTTTTCCTGTGCTCTTCAATGATTTAATGATATGAAGAAGAAATGCATAGTCCCCATTCTTTTCAGGCGGGATACCAAATCCAGTAAAGCGATCAAATAAATCCTCACTTGGGTTAAATCCTTGAGTCCAATTTTTTAATGAGAATGGTGGGTTGGCAACAATGTAATCAAAGGTCTTTAACCCATCGCCATCTTCATTAAACCATTTAGGATTGGATAGCGTACTGTATCCCCCAACTACTTCTCCTGTTTCATGTCCATGTATAATGAAGTTCATTTTAGCTAAGCCCGCTGTGGTAGTTTCCTTTTCTTGACCATAGATAGATAGGGGAATAGGGGATTCATCCGCAGCTTTTAATAGTAGTGAACCTGACCCTGATGCACAATCGTAGATGGTTTGTTTAGCGTTTTTAGATTCTGAAACCTTGATGACTTTAGCAAGAATACGGCTAACTTCTGAAGGAGTATAAAACTGTCCCTTGGATTTACCAGATTCAGTGGCGAAATGTCGCATGAGGAACTCATAGGCATCACCAAGGATATCGTCACCCTCGGCTTTATTGCTTTCAAAATTGAGTTCTGGCTTCTCGAAGATACCAATTAGATTACTTACTGTATCAATAAGTTCTCGGCCTTTACCAAGCTTATCCTCGTCTTCGAAGCTTACCGTATCAATAACGCCTTGTAGGTCGTTTTCTTTAGCAATAGCACTCAGGGCCTTATTGAGTTCCTCACCTATGTTCTTATGCCCTTTGATCAAGGCTATGTCGTTGAAGCTAGAACCAGCGGGAACATGTATTGCTGATTTGGGATCATTAGCTTTATCTGAAACGTATTTGAAGAAGAGCATAACAAGTACGTAGTCTTTGTACTGAGATGCATCCATCCCGCCTCTAAGGGCATCCGCCCCAGCCCAAAGGCTGCTGTATAATTCTGATTTCTTGATTGCCATTTTATTTTTTCAATTCTTTATTGCTTTTCAATAATTCTGCTACTTCCACTTGAAGGTATTCTGCTATGTCGTATAGTTTAGGTAATGGTGGTTGAACTGAGTTACTACACCACAAAGAAACGGTTGATCTTGTAACACCTAGTTGATTTACCAGATCCTGCTGCCGCAGGTTTTTCAATTGAAGTTGTTCTTTTATCCTGTTCATCACCTAAAACTATAGGGGACGAAAATAGGTTTTTAAATTGGATTTGTTTGATTAGATTAAACATTTGGATATTTTTTAGTCTTTTGAATAAATGATATTACTTCATCTGAAATATTTGAAAAAGAAAAAGGTTTTTCAGTATACTTCCAATCTCTAACAGTAAAACCAAAAACATAGTAAAAGCTTTTCAAGGGAATATTCAATGGATGTTCTTCAAATTGAGATTTATATGTTTTGAATTTTGAAACTGTTTGTGCTAATACTGATACAAATAATTCCTGAGTTAAAAATTCTATTTCTTCCGAATCACTCAGTTTGGTGTTGTCTATATTTTCGTACCAAAATTTTTTTAATTCCTCAATGTTCGTTGGATTTTCCTCTATTCCTAAAGTTGAATTAAATACATCTTTATTACTTACATCTTTATTCTTTAAATCTTTATTTCTTGAAGCTATATTAGTGTCCTTTTCTTCTGCTTTGGAATTTGACTCTTGATTTTTCATTTGTGATTCACCATCCCCTGAAAATAAGGTGTGGTTTTCGAGGATTTCATTTAAGGATCGTTTATTTGATTTATGGCTTGGTTCATTTACAATTACATAATGATATGAAATCATTCCTTTTGGTTGTTTTAGACTATAAATAAATCCATTCTGGACTAGTTCATCCCAATAGTCATTAAATTTAGTTTCCCCAAAACCAGAACGCTTTTCAATTTCACTTTTATAAATAATAAATGTATCAACATTTGATAGCAGCATTACCAAAATGCCTAATGCTCCAGCAGATAATTTACCATATGTCGCTTCGTTACTAATAGAAGTATAACCATTATTTGCACGCAGGTAGGTTGTTCTGTTTATTAATTTCCTTTTTTTCATTTTTATAACATGGCTACGCCAAGCCGTATTATTACAGCGATTTTTTTATTTGTTAAAGTGTATTTTTACTTGTTAGCTTTCTCCAGATACTTTAGATGAAGTTCTATTTCACGCCTAAAGGCATTTGTAAGTTCATCAATTGACTTAGAAACCATTTCATTATTTCTTAGGTCATTGTAGTTCGATCCAATGTTCTTGATATTAACTCCAATCAGATTATCATTTTCATCTATGTAGAACAAATCAAATTCTCGCTTTAAACTGTTCAGTGGCCTTTGACTATAAAATTTTTGAATGGATTTGGTTGAATTGTCATTGATCCTGTCTTTCCAATTTTGATTTGATTCAGAATTATTTTGGCTTATGAAGGCTGGGTGCTTAGACTTTTGCCTTAACCTATCTATCAATTTACTTAATTCATACCCAAAACTTGATTTTTTGATCGAATTACTATTTATATCCATTTTGGCTTCCTTGTTCAAGATGACCTCACAGACAATATTACTCAAATCGAAATAGCCATTCTTTTGTTTGTCAGTTACTAATATTTGAAAAACAGAAGACTCAGCGTCAAAGAAAAAGCCAACCCATAAGTTTCTTACACCAATCAGAATACATGCTAAGGCAAGACAATCGTTTAAAATAGAAGAACCCGCTCTGCTGACCTTGTTTAACTCTTGAACTAACTTTGGTACTGCCGATGCATTATTATTATTGGAATCCTTAATATGTTGAGCGATTTTGTAACTGATGATATTCGTGAAAGAAAACCTTCTTTTACCATTACCAATGCGATGAAATGTTAACAAACCTTGTGACTCATAGTAGTTCAACATTCTTGAGCTTAAGTCAATATCAAATAGGTACGAATGATCAGATAATAGCGAAACTATCGGTGCTACTTCTTTATCTGATTTTATAAACCCGTATAGATCTTGTAAATCATTTCCTTCAAACAAAAGTTTATTAATTTCTTTCATGGTACAAACTTACTACCATAAAAGTTCCTGCGCAAGCTTTTGTATGTTTTTTTCTTACATATTGTAATATTAGATCCGTGAAGCCCTTTATTTACTGGTGTTAAACCGTTACACAAATTTGCTGTAATACCCCCCCCGTCCACCGTTAGCGCTCATATACCCCCCAGTCCCCCCGCCAAAAGGGGGGCTCAAATTCCTATAAAAAGGTTTTTCCAAAAAAAATCTGGTCCAGATTTTCATCCAGAAATACGAGCCTCTTTCTGGGGGGAACCAAAATCACAAAAAATATTTCTGTAAAAAAGTTTAGGGATTTTGGGGTTGGGGGTAATTACATATCAATTTTAATTAAGGGTTAAATACAAGCACTTGAGGGTGCAGAAAAACTTGCACAGTAACTGTTTTTTTGGTTATATTGTATATAATTAAATCACAATAATTTATATGACTACCGAAGGGTTAATCGTTAAATACAACAGGACTTCAACCATGGCACAGCATGGTGAGAGGTTCAAGACGGATAGAGGCTCCTACGACCACACATTCTTCGATCAGGGTGTAAGTGGTACCAAACCATTTAAAGAGCGTACAGAGGCTCGCAAAATCGTTGAGATGATCAATGACAACATGATCAAGGAGCTGCACGTTGAGGAGCTTCGTGATGTGGGGAGAAACATGGTCGATACAATCAATACCCTTGACTGGTTGGATCAGAACAACGTCAACGTTGTTATCAGAAGCATGGGGAACCTCAGCTCAAGGGTTGGTGAGAAACGAAACGAGATCTGGTCAATGATCACGGCCACCATGTCGAGCCTCTACCAGATGGAACTGGAGAACCTCAAGACAAGAACCAAGATGGGACGTGAGGCCTACCTAATGAAGGGTGGTGTCATCGGCAGGCCGAGACACACCAAAGAAACAGAGAAGGCCTTCCTTGAGAAGCCAAAGACCAAGGAGATCCTATCGCTGCTCAATAAGGGGAAGTCACTTCGTGACATTGCGGGCAGAGCAAACTGCTCCATCAACTTGGTGGTGAAGGCCAAAAGGATAGTTGAAAAGTCCCCGATTTAGTCGGGGGATCTGTTCATGTACTTATACAACTCCACAACCAGTTCGTACCCCTGTATGATGTGGTTCGATAAGTGGTCAGGCGCTGCTACTAAGAAAAAAGCCAATCGAAAGATTGGCTTTTTTTGTTGTTCCTAAATTCTATAATCGAATACTATCATATTTAAACTGTGCGATTCGCTCTATCAAATCCATTGGCACAGACAGCAGACAT
>Ga0315899_10006700_pt1 | contig 12424 bp, 19 predicted proteins | sample LakEriMetagenome_2_FD_203518 | JGI IMG/M metagenome (GOLD analysis project Ga0315899, IMG submission 203518) | Freshwater fungal communities from buoy surface, Lake Erie, Ohio, United States - Buoy 4 MA112 | ecosystem: Environmental > Aquatic > Freshwater > Lake | place: USA: Lake Erie, Ohio... | reverse complement strand
CCAGCGTTATCACCATCAGCAAACAGGAATACTTTCTCAAAGTCTTGCAGGAGTTTGGTATAGTGTTTCTTCCAGTTGTTAACGCCTGGGACCCCCACCGCAGGTATACCACAAACAGTATCGAGTGTGACCGTGTCAATCTCACCTTCACAGATAGAAATAAATGAGGTTGCTCTAAAGAACGCACTAACATTGTAGAGATGCGTTGTCGCACCAGCCATTCCCATGTATTTCGGCTCTGATAGGTCCATCGAACGGAATCTAATGTCCACCACCCCTGAACGCGTAATATACGGAATCGCAAGCCTGTTGAGATAGGTTTCATGACCCGTTAACGGCTCTAAGACGACGCCCAAGCGCACGGCTGTCGCTTGCTCCATTGTTATTCCCCGACCTGCCAGATACTCTTCCGCCTCGCCCAATGCGGCGTGGTAGTACTTGGCCGCTTTGGTTAAGGATTCCTTCTGCGATGCTGATTGCTTCACGGAAACCTACCCCCTCTTTATCCATAATAATTTTGTAACCGCTGCCCTTGTACTGACAGCCGTGACACTTAAAAAGATTGTCTTGCAGATTAACTGCTGCTGATGCGTGTGAATCATTATGAAACGGACACTTCATCTTAGCCCAACCACTTCGAGTTGGAACTGTAGCACCATAGTGCTCTAGTATTGCAGTGATGTTCGGGTTTTCATCGTTCACTTGTCTAACGCCTTCCTTAAGAGTTCTACCCATACATGTACAGGCATAGTTGCGTACCAGTTTCCAGGGTTCCCCTGCCCTTTCCTCTTGTGCACAACTACGCCTGTCCAAGCATTATCGTTAGTCATCTCGACTATCAACTCTTCTGTCCAACCTGCTAAGTCCATCTTAGCATGGTTCTTTATCTCTATAGTAACACCAGGAATACCTGAGATGTCACCTTTATCAAGGGTCGCACCTGCTAAACGCCTGTCTACATACGGGAACCATTGCTTGAGGTATTTGACTACATCTCGCTCTGCTCCTGCACCTTTAGCCTTTGCTGCGCGACCACCCATGATTAGTACCAGCCGTTGCGATTATGAAAGGCCAAAGCCTTTGATGGACTACCGTAACGGTGCTTGATATATTTGAGCCCTAAGTCAATTTGCTTAGGCATCGGGGTATTCTCTGGCATTCCCAAAATTTGAGGGATACCATAAGCAGTTGAGTGTGGATTGTCAGCAGTGTAATCCCATCGGGACTCTCTGCTCCATAATGTAGACAATGCGCTCCACTCTTTATTGCTGTTGTATTGCTCTAGGACTTTTCCCTTTGCAATCCATTTTGCCATTTTCTTCATCTCGGATATTGAGACTACACCAAAAATTGGTTTAGCGCAGTTCTCCCTGATTACTATTTGTCTTTCCAAAAACATCGCACCCACAGTGTGAGGCAAAGTTCCCACAAAGACTACAGCAGCCATAATCCAAGCGTATGTTGTTAGTTTCATTCTTACTCCTCAATTGGCGCGGTTGCCTGTGTTCCACAGTCAGCACACTCCATATCTCTGAAATACATCCCAATAGTACCATCTTGGTCGAAGGATACTTTGAGATTCCAAATGTAACACCCACATATGCATACCGTGGTTGGCTCACCACGGATATCCATTGCCCTAGTATAATCTGGTTTTAATTGGTTTATATCTTTAGTCATCGTCATCTTCCCACTCATCAGGGTCTACGTTAGGAAACGGATTTCCCCAGTCAGGAGCAGGTACGATAGGGTCGATGAAACTCATTTTAACCTCTCAGCGATGTCAGAAACATCCATGTATTCGGGGTTAAAGTTCAACCAAAAGGCAGTGTTGCCTGATGGGTCTGCCTTACCATAACGGTTCTTCACTGGTGCTACGGCGATAAAGCCAGGTGCATCAGTGCCAACTGTACAGATAAGTGCAGGTAACTGTGCGACCATACCCTGCAAAGCAGAGCGTGGCTGACACGGTGTACCTACATAGGACTCCTTTGTATGGTGGAGTACTAAGACAGCAGCGTTAGTATCTCTTGCGAGGTACTTGAGTTCTTTCAGAGTAGAGCGCATGTTTGCAAACTCTTCTCCGCCATCGTTAGAGATATCCATAAGGTTATCAATAACGATAAGAGTAGGTGAGCATCCCCATAGTTCTTCGAACGCAGCAACCTCCTGGTCTAAATCATCTAGCGTAGGACTAGAATCAAAAGACCAGAAGATGTGCTGAGCGTGTTCGTTAATTACTTTCCTTGAAGTAGCAACCTCAGTCTCAAGTAAAACTTCTACATCAGATTGAGTCTTGCCAGTTATCATAGATAGTAATCGCATAGCCATTGTATGTGCATTGGTATCAGCACTGACATACAGTGTTGGGACCTTTGCTTTCAATGCTATTGCTAAAGCAACAGAAGATTTACCAGCACCAGGTGTACCAGCAATCATCGAGATTTCGGCACGCCGAAACACGACCTTGTTGACCTCAAAGGTGCGAAAGACAGTTGGTAGCGGTTCGCCACCTATGTCCTTGCTACCTACGGCACGGGCAAGTGTTCTCATTGTTTAGAAAGTATTCCATTCTGCATCGTTACGACGAATAAAGACTGGTTCACATTGGTCTGGAGTTCCCTTTGGAGATGGGCACATATAGCCCTTCCAAGGTCCCTTAGCCCCTGAACCCTGTCGCTTAGTCATGACACCGTGGTGGCACTTCTTTGCTTCTGGTCCCATCGTATTGGTAGCAGTTTGTGTTGGATGTGCAGTGTGGTCCACTTGTGCATCTGGATATGACTGGCGAATGTTTTCGACAGCCTGTGATGCGTTCTGTGGTGCACCTGATAGTGATTGTGCCATCTGCTTAAGAAGGTCTTGTGACTCCTCGATGCCTACGGCTTGTTCTAGAGCCTCGCAGAATCCTGCGTAGGTTTCTGACGCTACAACGAATATACGTCCGTCGTAGAGTTTGCTACTGACTTGGAAATTACCAGTCATTTGTTTCCCCCTCATTCATGTTCGAGTTTGAACCCTATGTTGTCCCATGCATCTATCGCATCATCTAGTGAAGTGATAAGTGGGACTATATCACTAACTAACGTGTCCATTAACAAACTTACAGGAGGATGTTATACCACATCGACCACAGTTAGATAGGTTAGGCAAAAAGATTGTCTCCTTGCGTGCTTTGTCAAAGGTGTTGAGTATATCTTCTACTCTGTCTGAGTGCAAATTGTTCAGGCTCCATAACGAAACGTAACCAGTACGTGCATCCCAGAAGCCTGCCTTGTCGACAGAAATCCCTTGCTTCTCCAGTGCCCACGCATAGACAGCGAGTTGCAAAGGATGCCTCTGGGATGACGCACCAGTCTTGATGTCGAGGAGTACCCGATTCCCCTCGAAGTCCACCATTACGCGGTCAATAGCCATCTTTACAGTTGAGTCATCAATCGGAATCTCATATTCTTTTTCAACAAAGTCTTCATAGACTGACCAGCCGTTCATGCGGAACTTAGCCCAGTTCTCTAGCATCCAACGACCTTCGCCATACCACCATGACATGTCTTCTTTTTTGGCAAACTGCCAAGTGTTCATGTCACCATTGATTGCTTCATCTTCCTTTACTTGGTTGAACCAAGCATCGTTCCAGACGGTATCAAGGTAGGCAGAGTCAACAGTTATCTGACCTGCATTGTCATAGTTCTCGGTAGCCTTGTGTACTGCTGAACCACCTGTGAACCATACTGCATGGGCTTCTTTAACGCCTTCGACTTTTTGTAAATAGTACTTCCAGCCACACTCTTGCCAAGTGGTTAGACTGGAATAGGAAATATGCTTAGGTAATTCGCTCATAATCATAGTGTATCACAACCATGGGACTCTTCGTAGTCGAATCCACAGTAGTAGCAATCCATTGAATCCCCACAGGATTTGCATATGTAGCGGAACTGCATTTCATCACAGCAGAAATGGATTATGTCAGCGATGTTATAGTACTTATTTGAATCTATAAATTTTGTCATACGGATACGCTACCACACGGGTTTCTTAAATGCTGTCTGAACCAGATTTTAAGAAACGCCCCCCTACCCCCCATAAAAATTAATGGTGGTTCAGGGAGTTGGAATCAGACATTTGTCGTCGCCGTCATTTGAAGTTTCCGCCCCACGGTTTCCCGCACTTCTATGATACACTAAGTCTCTAATCTTGGAGGGTTGAATGGCTAGTTACGAATACAAGTGTGAGAACGATTCAGAAACCGTCATTATCACCAGGGGCATGACAGATGATGAGATTATCCCTTACTGCGATACCTGTAATGACCCTATGGTCAGGGTCTATCACGCTGCCCCTGTCAAGTTTAATGGGTCAGGTTTCTACTCCACTGGGGGGTAAAACGACGAAAAACCCCTCCGCCTAGGGTAGTTACCTTAGGTAGAGGGATTAATCGTCTTAAAACGGCCTTGGAAGGCTTCTAAATGCTACTTCTTGGTTAGTCCAAAGTCTCCGTCGTTCTTGTCAGCCCACTTAATTGCTGGTGCTGTCAAGGCTGCGATGATTGCTGCGTACTGTGGTGCTAGGTCAGTGACCAGTTGTACTCCAGTAAAGACAGCCACTGCTGCTACCGCTGTAGCCCAGGACTTGATTGCCTTAACTCGCTTAGGGGTTAGGAACTCTTTCATTTGTTCTCCTTCTTTGGTAGAGGCTTAACTGCTGCCTTCACTTTGTTGATGGTTGTTGGCTTACCCAACCAAGGGAACCAGTTAGATGTGTCATCTCCGTGGTCATCCTTGATTGAAATGTGGATGTGCTTGTTGTGGGGATTAGAACCTGTGTAATCACGGTCTCCCTTTTCAGCGCTCCAGATACGTCCCTTAAAAATTAAATATTTAACTCGTCTATCAGATTTAAGATGTGCATAGACTTCGTGCCCATTGATGCCCAACTCTGGGTCATGGGTTAGGTCTACTGCATAACCTGTGTTATGGTCTGAATCAGGATTCTGATTTATATGAGCAGCACTGGGTAGAAGCCCATCTGAGGCTTTGTTCCGCTTTGGCTTGAGTGCCGTCGCTTGGCGCAGAACAGCAATTGCAGCAGGCGTGGCTTTCTTGGCTACAGGTTTCATTTGTCATCCCTTACTTCTTAACCATTTGAATTACTAATTCGTGCAACATCTCAACCTTTTCCTCTAGTCTAATGACTGAGTCCTTAACGCTTGAACCACCATTAGGCTTAAGTTCATAAAGATAATGCTTGACTAGCCATCTGACTGAAACAGCAAAGGCTCCAACCAGAGTACATACTGAGATGGCCAATCCAAGCCATTGTGCTACGGTCATTATAAAACAGTCCTGACTGTGATGAGGAGAAGACCGCCGAAGCCGTCAAACTGACCTGATGGTGGAGTCTTGCGTGAGAAGTTAACCTTTTCGATTAAAGCCTGCACACGCTCACCAGTAGTAAAGTCTTGCACGTTCACGATATCTCCTAGTTTCTCTATGTCTTCAAGTAGTTGAATACGCTCCCACGCACGTCCTTCGTATCCAGTCTTTACGTTATATCTGTCGGTCTCTACGTCAAAACACCATACAGGGAACTGAATCACCCGTTGACGTGCTGTAGCAGGTAGAGCCTTGGCTTGATAACCCTTAAACACAGGGCCTTGGCTAGTCGTGGTTGCGCTGCGTGAGAGCGTAAATTTGTATGACAGATACTCTTGTGGGCCCTCTGGGTTGGTTGTAGCAGCCTCTGGGGTTCCAACAGCAGCATTGTAAGTAATAATTGTGTATATGTTTTCACTAGGGTCAATAGCAAAGATGTCCATAGCGCCATGGGTAAAGTCACCACGGGCACGGATTAACTTAAAGTTCTTTGGCTCAAGTGTTCCATAGCGGATAGCGCCAGTGGTCACGTATCCTGTTGGACGTAGCACTGTTGCTGACTCCATGTAGATTGCACCATCAGTAGTATTATGTGCTGTGCAAAAAGCAAGACGATTAGTAGTGCCAATGAATGCAACACCTGTTGTATAGTGTTCTGCAGATTGGGTTACTTGTAAGTCATTTGCATAGGCAAAACGTAATGGTTCACCCTCAATGCTCTGACCTAAATCAATACGGATAAGTCCAGCATCTAAAGCACCAATACCTGATGTGCACCATACAAAACGGTCACGTGCAGCAAAGTCATAGACTGGTTGAGATGTCTCAACGATAAGTGGACCGTAAGATAAAGAGCCATCATCAGGGCTAACAATAGAAGCACGTACACCCTTAGATGTACCAATCATCATGTAACCTAGATAGTAATATAACTTTTCTACTATTTCACCAGTAGGAAATTCTGCTGCCACTACAGCCTGTGTGAGGGTAGGCATAGCACCAGCAGTAGTTAGTGTGTACTTCTGGATAGTAGAGTAAATACCTGAGTGACCCGCTGTGTAGATAGCAGGACCAGATGCAGCCACAGATGTGTAGTGGTAGTTGGTGTTAGGATTTGTATAAACTGGAGAAGGCAAAGAAGTAGAATTTGTTGCTAATTCATAAACTCTGTTATTTACGCATAGGATAATACGGTCTTTAATAAAATCCATAGCAGCATAGGTGATAACAATTGAATCACCACGAAACATAAGAGTTTCATCTGCAGTACTTGCAGAAGAACCAGTTAATGGTTTTTTGTACATATGAAGTTTATTGGCACCACCATGAACTTGATTAGTTACCCAATAGGCATTGACTCCATCGTTGCATATTGCATATACTTTTTCTGTTGTTCCAGGAACATAATCAATATAATGAGTAACTGTTCCGTCAGCAGCAATCTTGTCTACGTCAAATTCATCGTGAAGTAACACACCGTTATTCCCACTCCATTGAATAGAATGTATATTTTGATTTCGGTGTTGATGGTCTGTGCCTACTACTGGACCAGTAGTAACGTGTGTTTCTACTACATCTTTGAGGAGTTTAACTTCGCCTTTAGTCCATACATCTACACCTTGTGAGTCGGCAAAGCGATACTTAGTTGTCTCACCTGCTGATGGGTCATAGAACTTAATACCGTTGCCAACATGGAAAGATGACTGTGAACGAATCCACCAACCAGTTAGTGACTGTTCTCCTGGCTCAGTACCATTGTCGAACTGGTCTTTGCGGTATGGAGCAGTCTCACGCTGGTAAGGCTGTTGGTCAGTAGGTGCTAAGAAGAATGGCAAGCCACCGACAGCAACATCATAATCCTCAGCATTGTTAGACCAGAAACCAGAGGTTCCAGGGTTACCAACGTTTAACGGGATATTTTCCGTAATATCTGGCGTTGCCATTGTGCTCCTTAGTTAGAAAAGTTAGTTGAGCAGTTTTAATCCAATGCTCAGGGATAATCTATTAAGAAAAATACCGCATTGGTCTAGACAAATATCCAGAACTTTTTCCCTTAACGAAAATTCCACCAGTTACCATATAAATTGCGTAACCACCATCTGAAGCAGTTTCAGAAGATGTCCAGTATTCTCTACCAGTATTAACGCTAGTAAAGTAAGATTTTTGGTTATACCATTGTGTCATTTCATCTCTAGAAGGTAAGAACCAGTCAGTGAATCCTCCACCATTGAAAGCAGTACAAATAGTTGCTGCACAGTTGGCTGTGTTACTTTGTGCAATTATTGCAGCAGTATTTGATTTGCCAGTTCCTATTGCGGTGCCGCTAGCACCGCAAGATACAAATTGTTGCCCAGACCATACTCTTTGTCCAGCATCTGTGTATGGTTCTGCTGCTTCTATGTACCTACCCCAAGACTGTACTGAGCCAGCATCATAAATAACTTTTCCAACTCCAGAAGGTCCAATATCTCCAATTGCATAGGTTTTTTTGGTCATAGAGCCAATCAAGCCATTCTGTATACCGCTCATTAGGTCAAGCCATTTCCACTAATAATCCAAGATGTGCTTGTAATTTTAATAGCAGTAGCAATGCCAAATGGTGCCAGTGTGCGTGAACCTGTAGTTCCAGGACCTGCCAGTAACAAGGTGTCAGAGGTAATTGCAATAGTCACTGTTGTTCCAGTTGCTGCAACAAAAGAGATTGCAGTACCTACTGGAAAAGCAACTGAAGCGTTAGAAGGAATAGTAACAGTACGACTTGCAGTTGAGTAAATATGCTCACCAGCATCACCAGCAACAATAGTATACGCACCAGTTGTTGCTGCAGCACTTTGCGGAATGCCCATATATCCTGGACCACGAACAGCAGTTGTTGTTGTTGCGTCAGGGATTGATGTAGCAGATGCCTTAGAGTCTAACTGAGTTTGGATTGCTGATGTTACACCATTGAGGTAACCAATTTCAGTGTCATCTACGTTGGCAACTACTGCTTGCTTTGCATTAATCTGAGTCTGGATAGCAGATGTAACTCCATCTACATATCCAAGTTCAGTTGCAGATACAGTAGCACCAGCAGTTCCAAAGTTGGCTAAATCTCTTGCTTTAGTCATTTATATTCTCCTTATGCCAAGTATGTAACGATGCAAATACCAGAACCGCCATTGCCACCAGTAGATGAAAGGTTGCTTCCATTTGATGTTGCACCGCCACCATTACCACCGTGACCAGTGTTTGCAGCAGCAGAAGTTCCATTAAGTGCTGTTTGTCCACCTTGTTGCAGAACTGCTGCAATTCCGTTAAAAGTACTCATTGAACTGCTTGATGGGTGGCCTGCGCTAAATGCAGCCATACCACCAGCACCACCTGCGCCAAAACCGTCTATTCCTACTCCACCAATTTGTATTACGTTGCTGCTAGAACCACCAAAATTTCCCGTTCCACCAGCAATTGCATTCATATTATTAGTTAGGCTTCCAGTGTAAGTCTGGACATTGTAAGCGTTTGGGTTTGAGAGTGTAAAGAATTGCCCAGCACCACCTGCGCCACCGCCAGCACCTGCAAAAACTTGGTTTCCCTGTCCTACTTGACCTCCAGATGTTGCTCTTGCGACAGCCTTAAGTTCTGTATTTTGGTTCCAACCCCAACCACCTCCACCACCAAGCGCTGTTGCAAGTGAGCCAAATGAACTATCGCCACCAACCGAGCCTGCTTGCGCACCAGCACCACCTGCGCCACCATTACCAATAGTTACAGTGTATGCGGCTCCTGGTGTTACGGGAAACACTCTTTTAAGAACTTGCCCACCACCGCCACCACCAGCAGCGCGAGTTTGGTTAGCATCTGCTGGAGTAAGGATTCCACCCGCTCCGCCGCCTCCACCAACTAATGTAATCTCTACAGAGTTGCAAGTAGATGGCGCAGTAAATGTTCCATTAGATAGGAATCTTTGTGTAAATTGATTAACTCCACCGCCAGCGGCAGGAAATACTGATGAACCCATAACTTACTCCTTAAACAATCTCTACGCCACTGATGTGGAAGTTAACTGATGTTGCTGATGCAAGACCTGTGATGGTCTGAGTAGTTGTCAGTACCTGCTTGATATCAAACATTGCTGTTGAGTTAGCAGCAATTGTTGTTGTTGTGAACAGTGCCGCTCCATTAAGGCTCAGCGTAAATGTTCCAGCAGAAGATGCTGTGTTAGTCACAATGATGTTTGAGACAACAGCAGTTGTTGAAGATGGTACTGTGTAGAGTGTTGCAGATGTCAGCGATGCTGCTCCGCGGTACATTTGCTTAGTTGTTGTAGCCATTAGTTACTACCTTTCGTTGTTAGTTTGGAAGATTCGGTGTGGATTGTTCCGCTTCTGGGTTTTCCAGCCACGCTAGATAGCGTTGATAATCACTATTAGCAGTATCTGCTGGTATAGAAAGAGTTTTATCTTCAAGAACTAAAGTAATAATTTCATTACCTAATTCATTAGTTGTTTTTGTATATTCCATTATTGCTCCTAAAGTTCCGCAGAAAAGCCGATAAAGGTTGAAGCACCGCTTTGACTGCATAAGTTTGCTTGACCAGTTGTTAAAGTTCCTCCTGCAACAGTATAAGTAATCATACTGCAATCAGGATTTGCTTGTGTAAGCGAAGGTACGCTGGAACAAAATGAGGTTGCGTTATGAAGAATTAAATAATTTGATGCAGTTCCAGTTGTTTCAAGCGTTGGATTTACACGCATTCTTACTGGGTGAGGCATAACTGTATAAGCATAAAATGTATCTTTTGCAAAACCAACTGAATAAGTTGTTCCAGTTTGTCGCCAGTAATATCTCTGGCAAGCGTCTAATTCTCCTTGGATTGTTCCGCCTGAACGCTTAAAGGTTGTTGGCACAGTTCCGAGTTCTAATTGAATTGCAGCGATTCTTACAGTAACACCTGAAGCCTGAACGGTATCAGGCAAGATTCCAACACGCAAACCAACTGCTGTACTTGGCACAGTAAAAGATTGCTGAACACGTGTCCAAGAAGTTGCAGTCGAGCCAGTGGTCACCAATGTTGCAATGTTTGTTGTTTGAGCAGTTAAAGCATCTGTTGAAGTTGAATAGTCAACAGATAGAATTACACCGCCAGCATAAGAGCCCGCTGTTTTTAAGTAATAAGAAACAACAAAAGTTTGTCCACGCATAGGTTTAACAGTTGCAGTTTCTAATGCTGTATAAAATTGAGCGTAAGATGAAGAAGCACCAGTAACATATTTCATACCGTACTGAACGCCAACTCCTGTTGGTAAATCAGATGTTTCTTGAGAAACCGTAACAGTTCCAGCAAGCGCCGCATACCAACGGTCTGCACCTGAATAACCCGTACCAGTCCAAGTTGTTCCACGTTGCCAGATATCGCAGCCACCGTTGATTATGTAATTACCATTTACGCCTGTTTGATAGCGCAGACCAGTAGTAGCGGAACTATCTGCTACAAGTGTCTCACCATTGTTGCCTACTGCTAGGCGGTCTGCAGTAGTGCTGTAACCTAGTAGGTCACCTTTAGTTGTGACTACTGTAGTTGCTGATGCACCTGTAGCACCTGTCGGTCCCTGGACTCCTGCACCAGCAACGACTTCCCAATCGGAACCATTGTATCTTTTAATTGGCATATTAGTACGCTCCCATAATTGTCATTAGTGTTAAATCAGGTGTCGTGTCAACTGTTGTGTCAATCCAAATATCTCCAGTTGTAGGAGATGAAGGAGTTGTTGAACCCGTAAAGATAGTGTCACCAAGGTCTCCACCAGTTCCAGTCAGAGGATTAGTTACTACCGCGCCCCAGGCTAAGCCTGTTGCTGTAGATGAATCAGCCTTGAGGAAGTAACCATTTGTACCAACTGGTAACTTACCTGGTGTATCTGCGCTAGTAGCAACTAAGATGTCGCCCTTTGCGTCAAAGAGTGAACGAGCAATTGAGTCTGCTAGTTCAAAGGCTGTGAATGTAATTACTTCTAGGATATCTCCAGCAGTCAATGCTGCTAGTCCTGTAATACTTGAGCCATTTGTAGCGTTATAATCAGAGGTACGAGCAAGTAGTACACCATTAAGGTATACCTGCTCCTTACCTGGGATGTAGGCAAGTGTTAATCCGTTATCATCTAGACCTGACTCTGATGTCTCTCCACCTGATGCCGTAAAGCGGAAGCGATAGATGTCAGCAGTAGATGAGATTGAACCCCACTCTGTGCCAGTCCACGCATACATTGCATTGGTTACTGAGTTCCAGTAAATAGCACCTTCAATAATTGAGTTGCCATCATTATCTAGTGTAGGTGCAGTTGACTTAGCGCCTAAGTAGCGGTCATCAAAGTTATCGTATGTTGTTGCAGCAGCGGCTGCAGAAGCAGCAGCAGCGGTAGCAGAACCAGCAACTGTATCTACATAGACCTTAGTAGCAGCATCATTGTTAGATGTTGGAGCGCCTAAGTTAGTTACCTTGTGAGTATTTGCATCTAAGTTGCCAAGCAACTGACCAGTAGTTCTATTAATGTATGTATTAGATAATGTTACGTTACCAGTCTGTGAGTCTACAGAAAGAACTGCATCAGGTGGAGTAAGAAGTTCTTTCCAGTTTGCCAGAGTGCTAGCAGGTGCTGCTGAAAGAATAAAAGATTTGCTGACATCTGTACGAATAGCAATTTCTCCGATATCAGATGGCAGTGCAAGCATTGCTGCTTGCGATGCAACTACATATACAGTGGCAACAGCAATTGCGGGAAGTTCAGAAGTTGGAATTTTTCCAGTGCTATCAAGGGAAGCAATACCATTGTTGGCACCCTTTTGGCTTGCAAAATATCCAAGACTTACAGCGTCTCCGTTATCTACAGGGTTTGCTAAATTTGTAATCTTTTGGCTATTAAAAGAAACGGCTGCAGTAGGTGCCGCCATCTGGTCTAAGCGAGATGTGCGAACCTGTGTATCAAAGTCTGAAATAGTAGATGCTGCTTGAGTACCAGTGTGATTACCACGAGCCAGTGGGTCTACCGCTAACTTGCTAAGTGCAATACCAG
>Ga0315899_10006699_pt1 | contig 12424 bp, 16 predicted proteins | sample LakEriMetagenome_2_FD_203518 | JGI IMG/M metagenome (GOLD analysis project Ga0315899, IMG submission 203518) | Freshwater fungal communities from buoy surface, Lake Erie, Ohio, United States - Buoy 4 MA112 | ecosystem: Environmental > Aquatic > Freshwater > Lake | place: USA: Lake Erie, Ohio... | reverse complement strand
TTGAGGTTCGGGAAATATGGAATCAAAGACATAAAGCCCGAATTTGCCGATGATGTATAAAAGTTGGTATACTAAGTCTCGATCGGTATCCTGCGTCTGGCCGGTCGTGATCTTCGAGGAACAGCTTTCAATCGTCACTGTTTGAGGTAAATCCAATGAAACGGTCGGTTTACCTAGAAACAACAGTCATCGGCTACATAGCGATGCGTGCGAGCCGTGACTTACGTGTGGCGGCAAACCAACTGTCGACTCGAGAATGGTGGGATGTTCATCGACCAAATTGTGACGTTTTTGTGTCCCAGTTCGTCATTGATGAGTGTTACCAAGGCGACCCGAAAGCGGCTGAGGAGAGAAGGATTTATCTGCGGAACATTCCGGTTCTCGATGCCAATACGGAAGTAGAAAAACTGGCGGAAGTGATTTCGGACGTACTTCAAATACCAGGCAAAGCTCGAGTCGATTCCTTCCATATCGCCGTGGCTGCCGTTCATGGAATACAATTCCTGTTAACATGGAACTGCAAGCACATCGCAAACCCTGAGCACCGCCCAAAGATCGAGCGGGCGTGTCGAGACTTAGGCATGGAACCGCCATTGATCTGTACACCATTTGATTTACTGGAGAATTGAAATGATCGATCCAATTGTTGCAGAGATCAGAGCCACCCGCGAACGGATTGCGGAGGAGTCGGGATGCGACGTTCATGCAATCGCCGAGGCCGCGAGGAAGCGTCAGCAGGCATCTGCTGTCAGGACGGTATCGCGACCGAAACGAGTCCCAGATGCCAGCTTGGCAAAACCGGTATCTTTGGATCCTGAGTCGGTTCCAAGCGGAACAGACACGTCTGCCCCGGCAGCGAGTTAGTTCAGGCAAAACGCCCACCAGTCGGATTTTTGGGGAGTATTTCAGTCTCCAACAAGCACCTCACGAACTTCCCAAAACCTTGGGAAAACAGCTAAAAGTTCGGTTCCTGTCCTCTCCGCTGCAAAACCCTGGTTTTCCCAGGGTTTTTTGCATATCTGGCCAATTGCTTTGGCTTTCCTGCACGTCCATGCACGTGCATGCTTGCACATGCTGCGTCGTCTAGTGCGCTGCCTTGGTACCTGGTGAGTCGTCTTGTGAGTCGTCAGAGTCGCCTCAGAACCCTCGTTTTTCCAGGGAAAACAGGTGGTTTTGCAGCGGAGGGGGTAGGATTCGAACTAGGTGGGTTCGAATCGTAGTGGAAATCATTGCCAGAACAGACATTTCGGGAATGCTCGCGTCGTCCCTCGATACAAAATGCTTGGGCCGAAACAGCCTATCACTCCATCCAATGATGGATCGGCTCTTAGGTACCTGATATCATTGCACCTCGGGTCAGCGCTAGCTTGCGTGATAGGCTGCATTGGTGCGGTCTACAGAGTTTAGGCCGATCCGTATAAATGCAATATAAATACAAGTTGTGCAGCAATACCGGAGTGAAATCATCATGAGTGTGAAGATACTGACGAGCCTTCTTGTGGTCCTGCTCGTTGCCATCCAGTTCGCGGGTGGCGACGATTCAACGGAAAAACCCAATGCCGCAGGCGCAAGTCTACCTTGGACTTTCGCCTCTATCGACGAAATGAAGCGATGGGGTGAATCGTCTGCCTTTGGTGGTGGAGTGGTTTCAGAACCCTATAAGCTGGGTGAGCATACGATCTACGTCGTTAACCGCATGCACACTTCGGGCATGCTGACTTCGGAATTGTCCATCTACTTGGTCAACCAAGATGGCAAGGGTGTGTCTTTGGCGTTGTTTCAACCGGCTCGCTACATGGGGATTTCCACCAAGCTGGTCGATGACTCGATTGTGTGTGAATCGAAGGATCCCGAGACAGGGAAGGCGATGACCACCCTGACCATCACTCGTCACTTGTTCGATAAAAAGCCCTTTAAGCAGAAGTGGTTGCCTACTACATCGTCTAATCCATAGAAGAGTTTCTCGATCCTATCCCCCATCGAAGAATAGACGAAATCGGGTTCGAATGCCCGTTGCCGAGCGACCTCCCCACACCACAAATAATCTCACCCCTCCACCATCACCTTCGCCACGCCAGCCGCTCTGGCAAAATCATCCTCGGTAACTAGCAGGTAGCTCTGCTGAGCGATGCGTGGTGAGTTACCAAGCCAAGAGCAAACCACGTGCAAAGGGAACTCACGTTGTAGTTCTGTTTCGCATATTGACTGGGATTTTCGTGCTCGCGCTCCTGCTCGTACTCGTGCTCGGACCAACCGCGTCGATTACGAGCACGAGCACCATTTCATTGAGCACGAGCACGACTGAGCCAGCCCATCGCTGTATTGGCAGCAGCTCGGTACTCGGGAGCCGCGAGAGTCTGAATGTAGACGAAAACCGCCAAGATTAAAATTTTTGAGTGTTTCGAGTGTTTCGACTTTTTCGACTAGTTCGAGTAGCTTCCCTTGGACTATAATCAGGGAAGTTGCTTTAGGAGATGAGCCAATGTCGACGCTTCTGCCAGATAATTTTGAAACCGTTTCTCCGACCGACTCGGACGCCCGTTTGGCTCTTGAGTCGAGTCGGATCCTCGCCTCTCGCAAACTAGGGAAAAAAACAAGCGTCCGAATCCGATTGGGTGATGACGATTCATCTGAAGGGGTGGTTGTCCCCACTTCGGCGGTGCGATTATTCCTTCACCTACTGGTCGAGATGTCACAAGGTCATGCCGTGACATTGATTCCTACACATGCGGAGTTGACAACGCAGCAGGCTGCCGATCTGCTCAATGTATCGAGGCCCTATGTAGTCAAATTGCTTGACGAAGGAAAGATTCCCTCTCGGCTCGTTGGGAAATACCGGCGAGTTCGGTTCGACGACCTAATGGCTTTCAAGAAGAAGGATGACCAAGCACGCTCCGAAGTCCTAGATCAGCTTGCGCAGGAGGCTCAAGAACTAGGGTTGGGCTACTGATGGATCACCCGGTCACTGCGATTTACGACGCGAATGTCCTTTACCCAGCACCTATTCGAGACCTCTTTCTTCGCATTGCACAGTCTGGCTTAGTTTTCGCCCGCTGGACGGAGTTGATCCATGATGAGTGGGTACGCAACCTACTTGAGAACAACCCAAAGATGAACCCGGAAAGTATCGCCAGAACTCGACGGCTAATGAATGAGGCTGTGCGTGACTGCCTGGTGACCGGATACGAGGGCCTAATTGATACAGTCGATTTACCGGATCCGGATGATCGTCATGTGTTGGCTGCTGCAATCCACGCCGATGCTCATGCGATCATCACTTACAACCTGAAGGATTTTCCGGCCCAGGCACTTTCCCGCTACGGAATTGAATCTCTCCATCCTGATGAGTTTCTGTCTTCGCTTATTGCAACCGTACCGGGATCCGTCTGCTCTGTTATCAAGCGGCAACGGGAGAGTTTACGCAGACCACCCTACACGGCTGTGGAACTCTTAGAGATATTTGCAGGGCATGGATTGATCCAGTCCGTCCATGGACTCAAGCCTTTCTTGGACTTGCTGTAGTCGACAGTGGTTCTTCGTTTTCAATCACCGTGCTCCGCAAAAAAGCACCTCTCGAACTCCTCAAAAACATTGGAAAAACATCGAAAAGTTCGGTTCCTGTCCTGTCCGCTGCAAAACCCTGGTTTTCCCAGGGTTTTTCGCATATCTGGCCAATTGCTTTGGCTTTCCTGCACGTCCATGCACGTGCATGCTTGCACATGCTGCGTCGTCTAGTGCGCTGCCTTGGTCCCTGGTGAGTCGTCCAGTGAGTCGCCAGAGTCGCCTCAGAACCCTCGTTTTCCCGGGGAAAACAGGTGGTTTTGCAGCAGAGGAGGTAGGATTCGAACTATCTGAGTGATGTTTTGGAGTACGGGGGCGGTGAGAATAGGCCGAAGCAAGCTATCACACGCTCGTAGGCTCTTGGGAAGTCAAAGTCCTGGCCCGATTGGCGTTGGTTGCCATCTGTCTATCCCGTCACCTGTTCGATAGCGAAAAGATGCATGGGTGGCGCGCATAAGTCACACCTGTCTCATCAGGGGCGAACCTTTGAACGTGCTTAAGGGGTCCGATTCCGACATGATTCGACTCCACATATCCTGGAAACCAAAAATTCAACATATCCTGGAAAACCGAAATTCAACATATCATGTCCGCGGCTCGGAAGGTAGCAGGGGTAAAATGAGTTGATTTGATTGAAAATTCCTGTGTCATTCGCTAGGATTTCGGTGAGAAACCGCAATCTCGCCGCGAGCGGTCCCCCGAGGCACCCCGCGGCGGGATATGGTAAATTCCGCATACTATATGTTCGTGTGAAGAGACGAGGAATGGAAAACAATCCTTACAAGCCAGATGTCGCAGCAGAGAAGCTCCGCACGGCAAGCCAGCCTATTTCCGTTTTGAATGATGAAGACGAACTCGACGTCATCTATTGCGATGGTCCAACCTTTAGGTCGTTTATCAGAATCAAGTGGTTTTCGGACAAAGGGACGCTGGGACTCGGCTCCAAGGGAGGGGCGGATTTTTACGGTAGGCGAAAAACAATTCGAGGCATGGATTTGGATTCGATGCGGCTATCTAGGCCAGCATTTCCATCGTTTTCTTTTTTGATGTCCGAGGGCTTACTACTCGGCTATTTCTTCCTTTTTGTTCTCCCAAGCCGTGACATATTCAGGATTTGGTTCATGGCGATTCTTCTCGTGATTCTCACGTTTATCTTGATTAGATTACATACGGTCCGATGGCTCGAAGCAACGCTCAGAGATGATAGTGGTGAAACAAAACACTTCTTCTTCCACATGGGAGGATTCGGTTGGTCAACGATCGCCCGAGGAAACAAGAAAATGCTTGACTATTTTGACACTAAATGACAAAGAAGACACGAACAAAGGGTTGCAACGGAGCACTCGATCAGCCGCTTGGGCAATGGTTGCTCAACTCCTCGTGCCCGCTGAACCCTGTCGTTCGGCCTGAAAGAATCGCGTGTACTCAGAGATCAATGATTCGCTAGCTGCAATTTCGAAAAAGCTATTTCGCACCAGCTTGAATTACTGCGCCGATTTCAGATTCTTTGTGTCAAAAGAAACTGCTGGTGAACCGCTTGAAAGAGTTGTGAGGACGATTCTGGGCGACCACGCTGAAATTGGCATGGCGCAGCCCGCAACCAAGAATGATGTCATAGACGAACTGAAGGATGTTCTGCAATACCGCGGCGACCACGGATCACACCCAAGCTTAGATTATCTCGACTCAACCGAAAGCCGAATCGACTTCGACCAGTTGATTTGTAGAATACGGCGAGTGCTAGATGAATCGTTCGATGACATTCAGTCGTTCGGGCTAAAGGAGGGTCATCCGTTTTATCCTGTATTCTGGGATTTCGCGTTCCTGATCCGGACGCGCGGCGAGTCTATACTATTCATTGGTTCTAGCTCAGACTAAAGATGGCCGAACAAAGCGATGCACGCAAGTCGCCGGTCGGCCCCGAATTTGAATCATAGTTTTTTGCGGCGACTGCGTGATCGCCGCCGTTCTGCAATGAAAGATAGTGCTTATGTTCACGACCAGAGTTTTGCGGCAGGCAACTGTTGTCCTGCTGTTCATCATCGTATGCGGAGTCACCGCGCGTGCGCAAGATCCAGTCAGCACGTCTTCACTTTACAAACGGTTGAAGTCTGTCACAAATATCGGATTGTCCGTGGATGAACGTCTTGGCGGATTCACCATCCACGTTTACTCGCCTGAGGAACAGGCAAAAAATACTGAATCGCTAGCCAAGTACCGCGCCGACCTTTCTTCTTTCAATGACGCTATTGCCGCAATTGACAAACGTCGAGGCGAATCGCAGTCAAAAGGGGCTACCGTCGATGTGTTAAACGCGATAACTCAAGAGAGAAACAATGCTCAATCATCCCGCCCAGCGTCACCATTCGGCGATGGGAGAATTGCGCTTCACCGCATTGTGGAAGTAGCCGTCGACTACATCGAAATCGAACCTCTTGATGACTCCGAAAATACCATCCTGATTCCCTTCCACAAAATCTGCCGCATTATCAAGAAGAAGCCTTCAGCAACGCCATCGCTTGGTAGTGCAAACAAGAAATGATGCAGAACAAAAAATAGCAGCGAAGTGCTCGGTCAGGCGGTCTGACTTGATTGGAGTTTTCTTCTCGCACTCGCTGAATTTTGCCGTTCGTCCGTGCAAGCTATGCGTGATACGAACCCATACGAACCCTCGGAAATAAGCGAGGATCTCCACACGGAGGATGACCGTCGTCGCGATCATTGCCCTGCGTGTTCGCAACTTGTATCTCGATGGAGTCTTTGGAACACAGAATCCTTAAAGTCGTCAAAAAGATGTAGTAACTGTGACAACAGTCTTTGGCTAGAGCCCGTAAATGCACTTCGGCTCGTTTTGGTTTTAATTGGAATTGGGATTAGTGGCCTTTGGTGTTTGTTTTTCGGATCAACCTCAATGAACTCGATGTTCATGTTTGCTGTTATGCCATTTTTAATGATGGGCATCTCTTGTTGGTTGCATGTTACCTTTGGTAAGATCTGTTCTACAACCTAGAATCTTCAACAATATAAAACCACCATAAAGGGACGAACAAAGGATTGCAGCGAAGTACTCGATCGGCCGCACGTACTTGCGTTGGCTCAACCTCTCGTACTCGCTGAATCCCGACGTTATGTGTAGGGAACCAAAATGAAACGCGTTTCCATCGTTCGAGCCTTTGCCTTGATCTCAACTGTGATTGCTTGCCTGATGCTCTATTTTGCGCCGGGACGCGAAATCTATTTGCATAGCGACAAGGTCGCAAGACTCGATGACGGGTCGAAGGGAGATCGTGAAAAATGGGAGGGATATCTGGGTCGGACAGAGTATTTGTCGCAAGCCTGGAAAGCCGTAGATACAGGAAACTCACTGTGGCAATCAAAGAAATACACATCCGCTGTGGACTCTTGGTGGAAGACTGCTGAACAATTTCGAGACACTGATGCTGCTTACGCTTCGCTATCAAACATCGCGGCAGCGCAGCATGATTTGAAAAATCGTCAAGGTGCGATGGAGGCTATGCAGATACTTTTGCTGCTGCCATCTCCGACGTTTCACGACTTGGAAATGGATTATGCAAACTATCGCCATGAGGCGTGCGTCAAGCTTGCAGACTACTATGAAGAAATGGGGAATCTATCTTTAGCGGAACGATTTGTTTACCAATCGATACATCAAGACACGCGACGCGATACTTGTGGCGTATACTGGGTGTCTGTGAACACGGATCTGGAGAACCGACTGCAATCCCTCCTAGTCCGTCAATCAAAACAATGAAGCACATAACAATCCCATGCACCTAAGCCCCCGACGGTGCGTTACCAACTTTTGAGACATCTCTTTCGGGGGCTAGGTGATGGGTGTCGTTCGTCTCACCCACCATACCTACGCCAAACACCGTCCTCGTCCAGTTGCGCCCAGCTTCCGTTTCCGAAATTTGGCCCACCATCAAACTCTCTACCGTCTGATCGCTTAGGTGGCATAGTCGCTGGACGTTTGCCGCGACCGTTGTACGTTGTCCTACTTTCGTTCGCGTCCTCAAGCGTTCCTGATCCTCCACAAATCGGGCAGTCATACGTTCCAGCATCGAACCCCATTTTGACAATCGGGTGATCAGTTCCGTATGTCACTTTGCCCGCACCGTCGCATTCGCTGCATTTAACCTCGACGATTGGCGGCTCTGGCTTTTGCGATACATTGCAACCAACAAACACGCACGCAAACAAAGCAACATACACTGCGTATTTCTTTGTCATAACCCACTCTCCTAAACGACGAACAATTGGATGCACCAAAGCCCCCGATGGTGCGTTACTGAATAAAAGGATCACTGCGGGGGCTTGGTGATCCTGGGGTTATCCATCTTAAGAATTCGCATGGACTACTTCGGCGAAACCAACTCCGCAAACATGCCCCGACATTTCTTCTGGGAATGTCTGCACCTCAATCATGATTCTGCCATCCGCGCTGATGTTTCGCGACAAAACTACTCCGTTTGTCCACGACATTGGTATGTCGATGCTACATTCAAATGCCCTCGCTGTTCCGAGACTTTCTGCTTTACTGCTGCTGAACAAAAAAGGTGGTACGAAGAACTCGGGTTCTACGTGGATTCGTACGCCAAAAACTGTCCAGCCTGCAGACGCAACGATCGCCAAAAGAAACTACTTCGCCAAGAATATGATCGTGACATTGAATCGACGCTTCAATCAAAAGACGTCGAACCAAAGAAACACCTGGCCAATGTCATCGACGAACTGTATTCTTGTGGTGCTGATTTACCTGAGAAGATTCACGCGAACCGAAAAGTTCTCGGCAAACAGATCGCTCGAATCGAAACCGAAAACGATGGATAACCAACCGTTGCACCCAAGCCCGCGTCGGGTGCTTTTGAAATGGAAACCTTCATCGCGCGGGCTGGGTGAACGGTGCCGTTCGGACATAAAGAATGAATCGAATCTTCGCGATCACAATCTTGTTCACGTTTGCAGCTTTTGGGCACGCGACACCTCTCATTGCGGACGAACCATCGATACAGCGTCTAGATGTCGGAAGTCAGTGGGAAGAGATCACCAACGAAGTGCCAAAACGAGAAAGACCGAACTGGTCGTTTCGAATCTTTAAGAACCCTAAAAACAACGACCTACTAACGGTTGCCTGTTCAAAAGTACCGCACAAAAGATCTTTTGATGACACAATGGAGTTTGCTCCAGGCGGATATCCTTTTTGGATTACCGACGATAGAGATATAGTTGTCAATCGGGTAAAGACCGAAAGAACCGATCTTTTTAAATTCCCAGGATCCCCCGTGGATACAATCGAGTACACGTTCGTAAACGAGATTGACGGTGAGGACTCTGATAAGACGATTATGGGGCAAGGTTACTCGTTAGTCATGCGTGAGAATGCGTACTATGTCCAGCACACTTCGACGAGGCCCATTTCACAATGGACGGCAAAGTCGATAGTTGACAGATTACTCAGGGATGGAAATGCAAATGGAAAGTAAGTCCGAACCAAGCGATGGACCGAAGTCGCGGGTCGACCGCAATTTAATGGATACCTATAGTCCGCGACATCGGTCATCGCGGACGTTACGCATTTGAAGGCAAGCGAATCCAGGGCAACTAAGAATAAAACATGAGCGGGTTAAACAAACTCTTCAGAATCGCAGTGTTGACGATCGTTGGATTTCTGATCCCCGTTGCGATACTTCTTCCCATCGATTTCGCATTTTCAGAATTTGGCGCTCAACCAGATTGGGAAACCTTGCTTGTTCGATACTTACCACCGTCTATCGGGTGCTCCTTGTTTTTCCTGGCAAGCGCAATGACTTCGTCAACTCCAAGAAAGATCGTGACGTTCGTGCAATCGCTGTTCCTGCATTTTGTTGTTTTCATTTTCTGCGTTTTGGCATTTATGCCGATTCAGCATGTCAAAACTTCTAATCCGCAACCTGGGCCTTTCGCCTGGATTCCATTCGTAGCTGTGCCACTGCTGTTCACTGCTTTGATGGTCATTGGAAGCATCCCGCTTGCCACTAAGAGAAAAGACCTGAATCCCATTGCTAGCAGTACTCCAGACAAATATCATGCGTAACAAAGCGATGGACGCGAAGTGCTCGATCGGGCGTTTGGACTTGCGTAGAGTCTCCTACTCGCACTCGGTCATCGCTGGCCGTTAGATGGCAAGAGGCATCCACAGCGATGACAGAAGCGGAATTGGCACAAATCGAAACGGACTTGTCCCTTCGGCTGCCAGTCGACTACCGCAATATAATGCTGCACTACCCGTTTCCGCCCCTATCGTGGCCCGACGAAGCCGAAATGCCGGACGCAATGCTGCACCTCATCGAATCCAACCGTGACATCCGCAAGGAACAGTATTACGGTTCCCACTGGAAGGATCAGTTTTTTGCGTTTGGTTTTACTTCAGCCGGTGACGCATTTGTTTTGGACACCGCCTTGCCATCGTCGCCCGTGTTCCGACTTGATCGCCACGAACCGGAAATTACCAAAGAAACAGAAACACTCGCTGAATGGGTGAACCTGCGAATTGAATGGTACGTCAACTTCGATCCAGAAAAGGCGCAACAAAAGTACAACTCCCTCACAAAAAGTATTGAAGAAGCTGGGTTCTTTGCATCCAAGGTAAACCCTATGGGCGGATGGGATCGAATATGCCCCGCATCCAAAGAGCGTCCAGGAGGTGGGTACACCGGTAACAGTTTCTGGGTCACAAAACTTTCCGCTGGGTGGTATCTCGGAACGTGGGGCGGTTTCGTATATCGGATTCAAAACCAAGATGATATTGCACGTTGTTGTGTCAGCTGGTTGCAACGTGCGGCAAATGGTACTCGATCCGACTTTGACGATACAATCAAGAAAGAGTTTGGTCTGGCTGCGGTCACCGGCGACGATTTCGATGCCGCAATCAAAGCCATCTAACAAATCGCTCAACCGGAGCGGCGGTTGGGCGCGGAATCTGAAACTAACATCGCTGGCCGCCGCCCGGTTAGCTTTGACGTTCGTCGACAAAGCCAATGACCGGAATAGCACATCCAAAATCTGAGACCGGACGATTCACTGTCGGTGCGTTGCTTGTCGTGACTGGGTTTGTTGCAATCCTTTTTGCTGGCTGGAGATCATTTGGAACATACGGTATTGGCCCCGCCCTCGCATTGAATTGCTTCATCTGGTTTACTCTGTCCCAAATGAAGACTGCGTCGCTTCGTCCCATCAATCACCAACGCATGACTATTGTCGAATTGGTTGTCACCATCGCGATATGTACTGTTTTGCATGGGCTATTACTCCCTGGCGTACAATCCAGCCCGCATCGACGAAGGACCATCCCCGCCACACCCGCAACTCCAAGTTCTGTGCTTGATGACGCGAATAACGTTAGTGATGCATCCGATCGATAAAATCTGAACCTTCGATCGACTAATTTTGCTATAGTAACTCGGCTGCTACCCGTCGTTCCTCACTGGTTCGACGGCTAATCAATCGACGAACAAAGCGATGGATCTAAGTCGCGGGTCCGCCGTCACCTGATGGAAACCTTCAGTCCGCGACTAGATCATCGCGGTCGTTCGCCCACTCAATCGGCTCGGGGATGATGGAGACCTGACTGGTGGCAATCCGCGTGACCCGATTCCTGTTCTTGCTCGCTGCGTCATGGGTCGTAATGACGTTCACTCACGAGATGGGACACATTTTCGGTGGAACGTGCTGCGGCGGGTCATTGAAATCGGCGGACTTGTTGCCATGGCACCTTCCCTACAGCATCTTTGAACCAGATCCGTTTCCATTGGTGACGCTATGGGCTGGTCTGATTATTGGCGTGCTGGCTCCTGTGGCCATCGCAGTGATTATTCAACGCGAATGGATGTGGTTCATTGCGAACTTTTGCGTACTTGCCAATGGCACCTATATTGCGACTGCTTGGTTCTCCGGTGACCGCTTCCTCGATACTCCGAAACTGCTCGAACATGGTGCGAGCCCTACCGCGATTGCGGTATACTGTCTACTGACCATCGGATTCGGCTACGTTGGTTTTCGCCGGTCATGTATTTCAGCGCTGTCCGCACCAACGCAACTGGAAACTGAGAGATCACAAACCGTGGACGAACAACACGATGCACCAAAGGTTTAGGTCGGCCGCGCTGACTCGCGTTGAGTCAACCCCTCGACCTTGGTGAACGTAAACGACTATGAAGTCCTGGTTTTGGCAAGTGACGGTCGCCACTGTTTTTGATATTTTTTTGAGCCTACATTTTCTTTGTCCTTTACCTAGGTGACGATCGTCGGAGCCGCTTGTCGGTCGCTCACAATCTCGGCGATCGATAAGCGGCGCAGATGATTGTCGCCGGTGATTGGATGGTGTACTTCGAAGGATGGATTGCGGAGAGCCGTATCGATTTAACTTGCATCAAGGATGGTTGATTAGCCGACTATTCGAGGTGTGGATGCATTTCACTCTTTGGCACCTGCGTTTGCAGGTTGCATCCCCTCAGTTATCCATGCACGGTTCAAACATCTTGATCGATGATGAATCCGCGTTTGGCTGTGGCTTGCATGGTGCTTCGATGAGCTGCAAGCCACCTTCCTCTCGGCTGGCACATTCTTTAGGGCGACGCGTCTGATGTTTCATTGATCGCTTTCGCGATCGGTCCATGCGAAACGTCAGTGTCAACTGGGTTCGGTGCTTGGCGCGGTTGGGTTGGTCTTGTCCTTGGCTAAGTCATCGTGTTTGGCGGCGAATCCTCCTGGGAAGTCGGTCAGTGGTATGGGGTAAGGAGTAAGGTTTGAGGTATAAGTGGCTACGAGGTCCGATTCGTTCGTCGATGCTTGGATGCTGGCGCAT